>Ga0222654_1000395_pt1 | contig 30704 bp, 23 predicted proteins | sample AntAcemetagen421_FD_179805 | JGI IMG/M metagenome (GOLD analysis project Ga0222654, IMG submission 179805) | Saline water microbial communities from Ace Lake, Antarctica - #421 | ecosystem: Environmental > Aquatic > Non-marine Saline and Alkaline > Saline | place: Antarctica: Ace Lake...
TTCCGGCGGATCAGCGGGCACGAAGATCTCGGTAAACTGGCCGTGGCGCTGCGGCCCCAGGAGGCCAAAGCAGCATAAAAAGCGCCTCGGTGGTGGTGGCGCTTCGCGCCTGCCTCGCCGCTACGCGGCGTCCCTTCGGGACCGGCAGTCACTCTGCGCCACCACCACCGGACAACGCAGCCGAACCACCGCAGCATTGACACCCCCCTCAACCTTCAACCACCAACGATAACAACCCAGCAGGAGCCACCTCCACTTTTAACACGTTCTGGGACACCCCCGCAGACCCTCCGGTAATTCCAGTATGCTCGAGGCCGTGGACAATCCAAACACCAGCACTGAATAAAACAATGGCTTGTGCAAAATCTCGAGCAGTCGGTCATCAAATTCGCCTTTGGTCTTAGCAGCCAATCGTTTAACAAACGCGACCACGCCGCGCTCCACCACCCAGGCGAGAACAAACGCTAGGAACATCATGATCCCGGCCAGCACAAAAGGGTAATCCGCCAGTATGTAGGTGATTGAACTTAAATGATCCATCGCATTTTTCATTTTGCCGGAGACGCAGCATCCAGTCTTCGCCATAAAACGCAACGGGTTTGTCTGCGACCAACCGTCCAGAGGTGACTATCAGCGCTGCGTGTAGGCGCTTGCCCCCAGAACATCCAAACCGAATCCGATCTATCTTATATCCTACCTCCTCCCAAAAGAGAGACGGCATCGTGCTTCGAAAACTGACCGCAGATTCCTCAGGCGCACGGAGGGGGCAAAATCTTAAACTAACTCGTCGCCGAATCCCTTCCCGAAGCATAACGTCGTGTATGGCGGACCGCCTCTTCAGCTACCCTCCCGGCCTTTGCATAGTTTGCAAAGCGGAGCCCACGCTTATCGAACTTCCGCGGAGGCTCCGCTCCCCGCCCGAGGCGAAACCCGAAAAGGGGCAGTTTCTCCCCTGCTCGCTTTGACGGTAGGCTATTTTTACCTTCTGTAAGGGAAATCCCATTCGACTCCCATGAAAGCATATCAAGCCAGCCTCATTAACGCCGTCCTCTTAATCACGATGGGCCTCTGGGCCTATTTTGCATCAGAATCTGCCCCAAAAACAGCCTTCGTTCCCGTCGGTTTTGGGGTCGCCCTCTTGGCGCTCAATCCCGGAGTTAAAAAGGAAAATAAGGTCCTAAGCCACATCGCCATGGTGCTGACTGTCCTCGTATTACTTTCGTTGATCATGCCGTTGATCGGATCGATCAACCGAGGCAATGGGCTGGCTGTCGTTCGGGTGGGCGTGATGATGGCTTCAGCCGCATTGGCTACAGTGTTTTTCGTGAAAAGCTTTAAAGACGCCCGTCGCAAACGGAAATCGGAAGGAGCAAAGTAGTTCAGCAAGAACCACCCCAGGACCGCGAGTGCTCTCATCCCTTCGGGCGAGAGCACATTCTTGATTTTAACGGAGAAGGAGTCTCATCCCCTCCGATGAGTTCCAGATGCTGAAACAATCCTGAGAGCCGCCTGCCGCTGCGTTGAATTTGACCAAAATGGGGAACTAAAAACAGGAGCGGCAAACGGCATCACGCTTTGTAGTTCGTCGTGGAACTCCACCCTGTTCTGGCTTCGCAGTCTGCCCTCCAGCTTCTGCAAATAGCCGACAAATGCGGCGCGGTCAGCCGCATGGAGTAGATCGGCGAACTCCATCCTCGTGCCCGGGGCAAATTGCGTTGGGGCCTAGAGAAACTGATCGAGTTACTCAGTCGTCCATTAACCTTCGGCCCCGGCGAGCTTAGTAAGCGCATTCGGGTATTCGTGTCTTCTCACCGATGCAATCTGTCGAACAAGGACATTCTCCAAAGTGGGTCCCAGATGCTGCGATCCGCGTTACCCCGCCACGCCGTGACGACAGCCTGAGCACAAAACGTAAAACGCCTCGCCCCGTCAATCAGTGCTGAGTAATTCCTCTTCCTCCAGATCCATGATGGAGTCGCTACGCAGGTCCATCATCCACGCCACCTCATCCGCGTTCATCGATTGACGTAATTGGCGATACGCTTTAGCCTCCGCCATTCCCACTTGAGCTTCGTCCCGCAAAATAACGTCAGGTCCCGAGGATGACGTCTTCAGGTTTTGGCTCCCGCGGTGAGCACGAAATCAGCCGATCCTGAAGTAGGCCAACTCCTAACTGGGGCTGGATAGAGGATTCTATTTGTGTGGAACAATGAATACTCAGATCACAGGGAAACTCTTCTATTTGTGAATTCTCATGCCGCCCGCGAGGCGGGAAATCATAGTTTATTCTCCACTCGAATTCCGCCTCGTTCGGGATATTTTTCGGGCATCACTTCGCTTCTCCTGATCGCGATCGGAGTGTTACCTTGCGCCTATGCCAAGCTGGGGCTTGCGGCGCATCGAGGAGCGTCGTTAACCCACCCCGAAAATACGTTGCCCGCTTTTACCGCCAGTAAGCAGGCCGCAGATTTCGTTGAGTTTGATGTGCGGGTGGGAGGAGACGGCGAATTTTATGTGATGCACGACGAACAGGTCGACCGCACCACCAACGGAACCGGCTATATCGTCAACATGTCGGCGGCCGCACTCAGCAGACTCGATGCTGGTATAAAAACCGGTATCAATTTCACGGGAACGCGAATCCCTACCGCTGGCGAAGCCCTCGCCGAGATTCAAACCGACTCCGCGCCTATGATGGAGTTCAAAACGGGGTCCGTTGAGCAAGCAATCGCATTGCTCAAGCGCGTCCCGTGGCCAGCTGACGGCGTCGTTCTCAGTTTCAATCGCGATTGGTTGGCCCAACTCAAAATACGGAGACTCGATGTTCGGGTGGGATGGTTAGGCTCCGGGGAATTGACGACCCAGAGCGTGGATCGCGCCGTGCAGGATGGCATCCAACTGATCAGTTGGCGTCACTCAGATCTCAATTCCGACATCGTCAACTACCTACACTTGCGCGGAGTGGTGGTCTACGCTTGGACGGTGAATGATCCGGATCGTTGGCAACAACTGGCCATGTGGGGCGTCGATGGCATCGTGACCGACGCCGTTGAATTGGCCGACGCGATCGGGTTGTTCCAAGGGCCCTCTTATGAGGCCGCGGAGGCGCTCTCCATCGATGAAAGTTTCGCCACGCCCAACGAACGTCTTGTCATACTGGATTCTGGAGCGGTCGCGAAAATGCGCCGAAGAGTGATCTGGCGGAGAGAACAGGACAACGTGGTCATGAGTCAAAGCGGCAACCTCACGGTGCCAACTGTCGGGCCTGGCAAGGCCGTGTCTTACCGAGCGGAGTGGACCGGAAAAGACGGCCGTGAACGCACGCGAATATTCCGTCTCGCGGATTCCGAACGAGATGGAGAACTCGTCAACCTATCCGCCCGTGTGTCGGTGGGCGTGGGCGACCGCACACCGGTAGTCGGCTGGGTCACCCAAGGGCCCCTTCCCGCACGCTATCTGCTCCGAGGGGTCGGCCCGAGCCTCGGCGCATTCGGAGTGCCCGACCCAGTAATTAGTCCAGCCGTAAAACTCTTCTCCTCAGATGCCTCCGAGTCGTGGCTGGCGACAGAGACATCGTCGTTGGCAAACGATATCATGACCGCTCAGGTCGGTGCCTTTCCGCTGCTACTCGATGCCAGCGACATCACTCAGGTCAGCATATTGGCCGAGGGAGCCCACACCGTTCATTTGATCAGTCGCGATGGTCATGGAGGAACCGGTCTATTGGAAGTCTACCGCGAAGTCTCCGCCGAGATCGAAAATCCTAGTCGCTTAATGAACCTTTCGTTTCGCGGGTGGGTTCCCGCCCAGGGCAATTTGGTGGCGGGGTTTGTCGTAGAGGGGCCCGGCAGCCAACAACTGCTAATCCGCGGCGTCGGCCCAGGTCTCAAGCGTTACGGTGTTTCGGAAGCACTGGTGGACCCCTGGATTCGCCTGATCGATACGAACCAACGAATGATCGCCGCCAGCGATGACTGGTCAAACGACGACGACGGCGGACACACACGGCAGGCCATCGCGCAAACCGGATCACCGAATTCAATGGTAAGCGGCGGTCGCGACGCTGCATTGCTGCTCAACCTACGACCCGGTGCCTACACCGTGGTTTTAGAATCGGTTGATCCCAACCAATCCGGCGTGGCACTCCTCGAGATTTTCCACCTCGAAGGGCTCGCCGAAGCCAAGATCGAGTCTTCGCCCGCGCCATAGTTTCCGCGGCCTTCATAAAGGTAAGCTTCGAGCAGTCGCAGCATCTGTTCACGCACCGACCACCATTCTTCCAACAGGGGACCTTCTGCGCGCACGGCCTCGGCCAAGCGCGTGCGTTGGGTTTCGGTGGCGATACTATGAAAGGCCCGGCCCAACGCTCCTCGATTGGCCGCTCGGCCCGATTGATAGTGTAACGCCACAAACCCAAACAGCTGCGCGTTTTTGCCGATGGAAAGTTTTTCATTGTCGGTCGGCGAACCGCTCAACCAAGTAAATCCCTTGGAAGCAAAGGCCGTCTGCATGTCCTTAGCCATCCGACTGGAACCATACTCACTCGCATTCTAATCAGCCGATTGTCCGCCGCCCCTTGGTTTCTTTTCAGCCGCCGCAAAAGTCAGTGCTGCGCCTGTCCCGAATAACCCGAGGACCACTATAAATCGAATCGAAGTATTTCGCATGATGAAGAAGACTTCCGAAAAAGTCGGCGGTTTCGCGTGCGAGTAGATTGAAGCCAAAAGAGCCAGTCTCTTGCTTCTCGATTCGAGCTCTCGGAAGCGCAATGACGCAAATCCTATTCTAAATATTCGGCATTAAAAGTAATCTAACTTAGGCGATTCCACTTGAGGCGCTTCACATGCTGCGGACGCTTTCAAGCATGAATCCTCGCTTCATCTCAACTGCCGCTTCGCGTGGATCACTTCGTCCCCCCGTGCTTTGGGGAATCCTGCTCTTAGGGCTACTCGTAGCCAACGGAGTCCACGTCGTCACCCGTTCTTGGGAGTCCTCTTTTTATCAGACCAGCTATGCAACGATCTATTTCCCCACCGACGTTCCGACTATCCTCGAGTGGCATGAAAAACCGGGGGGAATCGAGGCCGAGCTCAATTGGGACCAAACCGTCGAGGGTTGGGTGATCCTGAAGGACGGCGAGCCCCATGCCAAAAACGATGGGACGTATCCGTTCTTTCCCGAGATCGTGGGAGATATCGCGTGGGCCGACTACATCGCCATTCCGCAGCCCGCGGGAATTGGCGCACCTCTGAAGCTCCAACTCCGTTTTATACCGGAGGAGTATTGGACGAACCTCGATCTGCCCCGCCCGGATTCTTACATGATCCGCTCCGACGAGGTGCACGGCCAGTTCAAGCAATATCCCGTCAGCGAGTGGATCGACGACTACTCCTATCTGGCAGATGAAGATCTCACAGAGATCGACCGCATCCTCGAGAAAGAGATCGGCGTGAAGGAGTCGGACGGCACTTTGCTCGTGCTTGAAAAACTCACCGCCCACTTTCGGGATGCCCTCGGGATCAAGTGTCGGGGCAACCCGGATCCCGACGACCGCTGGCGCGACCCCTTTACCATTTACCAGAACATGCGTTACGGCGAAGGCCAAGGCTACTGCACGCAGCACGCCCAAGTTTTTCTGCTGTTTGCCAACCGCGCCGGGCTGTCCTCGCGTCTCGTCGTCACGGCCCGGACCAAGGGCAATAACTTTATCTATTCCGGCCACAGCTGGGTGGAGACATGGGTGCCCGAGCAAGGCCGTTGGGCCTGGGGCGATCCGTCATTTGCATTCGTCTACGCCACCAACACCAAAGGCGAACTCCTCAACAGCATCGATCTGGCCCAACTCCGCAAACACGCCGCCTGGGATGGCGTGACCACCCGTCTCTACAAAGACTGGGCCCAACCTGATGTGCCGGGCGAAGAAAGCACCTTCATCGATGTGGCTTTCCCCGACGTAGTGACCGTGGTTCAAGATCAGTTTGAGACGAGTGCCATCTACAAGTGGCGCCGCCCGCCCAACGTCGAGGACCTCCGTTCGAACTACCTACTATTGTTCAAAGACTGGGAGTTCTTCTGGGGCAATCTCGAACGCTACTACTTCAAACCGCCCCTCGCCATCGCCAACTATGCCACCGAAGGCAACCGCACCTATCTCGTCCGGCACGTTCTTCTCTGGAGCCTACTCGCCTCGCTCGTCGGCTTCGTGATCAGTCTGCGCCGGCGGCGTTCGAGTGAAACCGGCAAAAACTCGTTTGGGGCGTAAAATAGGTCGCACGTTTTTGTCTATCGCCCCTTGGATGAAATCCACTAAACCAAACCCATGCGTTTCCCCTTACGTCTACCCCGGTCCCTACTTTATTTCCTTTCCAGCACCCTTCTGGCCTCCGCCGTTGTTGCGCAGGTTCTCGAACTCGCCGCCCCAGCTAGCGTGGGTATGTCGGCTGAGCGACTGACCCGCATTGATGCAGCGATGGAGGAATATATCACCACTGATAAACTCCCCGGCTCCGTCACCTTGGTCGCCCGCCACGGCAAGATCGTGCATCTTTCTGCCCACGGATATCGCGACATCGAAAGTAAGTCTCCCCTCAAAACCGATGCGATCTTTCGCATCGCCTCTCAAACCAAAGCCACCGTCAGCGTCGGCATCATGATGCTCCAAGAAGAGGGCAAACTCCTCATCGACGACAATCTCTCGAGATACCTGCCCGAATTCGCCCAAACCACCGTCGCCGTGGGCAATGGCAACGGCGGCTACGACATCGTTCCGGCCAAGCGAAAAATCACTCTCCGCGACCTCCTCACCCACAGTTCCGGCTACGACTACGGCTCCGGCCTCGCCGCTGATAAATGGCAAGCCGCCGGCATCCAAGGTTGGTATTTTGCCGACCGCGACGAACCCATTCGCGAAACCATCCGCCGCATGGCCGCCCTGCCAGCCCAAAGCCACCCCGGCCAAAAATGGGTCTACGGCTACAACACCGATATCCTCGGCGCCGTCATCGAAGTCGTCTCCGGCCGAGACCTCGCGACCTTCCTGCAAACCCGACTCTTCGATCCCCTCGGCATGGTCGACACCCACTTCTACCTGCCGCCCGAGAAGATCAACCGTCTCGCCACGGTGTATTCGAAAAAAAGAGACGATACCCTCACTCGCGCCCCCACCCCCGGCCGCATGGAAGGCCAAGGCCTCTACGTCGAGGGTCCCCGTCTCAGCTATTCCGGTGGCGCCGGCCTCCTCTCCACCGCTCACGACTACGCCTCGTTTCTGCAGATGCTGGCCAACGGCGGCGTCTACGACGGGCACCGCCTACTCTCCCGCAAAACCATCGAGTTGATGACCGTGACCCACTTCCCCACCGGCACGAAAATCGGCAATAACCCAGAGGGCGTCGGCTTCGGTCTCGGTTTCAGTGTTGTCCTCGATATCGGCTCCCGCGGCATCCCGTCCTCCGTCGGCCAATTCGGCTGGGGTGGTGCCTACCATTCGAAGTATTGGGTCGATCCATCCGAAGGCCTTGTCTTCGCCTATTTCACCCAACTGCGTCCGGCAGGAGGGATCGATGATCACCATAAACTTTCCGCCCTCATCTATCAGGCGATCGTGGACTAACCGTTCCCTCTAACCCGGCTCTACCCCATGCCCTTACCCCAAGGCGTTCCCCCGCCCACTACCCTCCTCAAGTCCCTGCGCTACATCGGCCCGGGCTTGATCCTCACCGCCGGTATCGTCGGCACCGGCGAACTTGTGGTCACCCCACATGTTGCCGCCGAAAACGGCTTTGCCCTCCTCTGGCTCATCATCCTCGGCTGTATCGTCAAAGTCTTCGTGCAAGTCGAACTCGGCCGCTACGCCGTGGCGACCAACACCCCGACCCTACGCATGCTCGATCTCTTCCCCGGGCCGCGCTGGCGCGTCGGTTGGATGGTGTGGATCTTCTTCCCCGTTTTCCTCGCCATGATCTCCGTCATCGGCGGCATGCTTGGCGGCATTGCTCAGGTGTTTGTCATGATGGGCGTTGATCTCCCGCCCAAGCTCATCGCCGCGGTCATGGGTTTGTCGCTGGTCGCCATCCTCGCCATCGGCCGCTACAGCTTGGTTGAGCGTTTCTCCGTCGGGCTCGTCATCCTGTTCACTCTCTCAACTATCTTCGCCCTCGGGGCCCTCCAACTCACCGAATTCAAAGTGACGACCGCCAACATCGTCGAAGGCCTCCAATTCAAACTCCCCGCCAATTTCAGTGCGGCCTTCGCCGCTCTCGGCATCATTGGCGTCGGTGCGGCCGAACTCATATATTACCCCTACTGGTGTCTCGAAAAAGGTTACGCCGCCCGGGTTGGTCCTCGCGATGAGGGCTGGCTCAAACGCGTCAACGGTTGGATGCGTGTCATGAAAATCGACGCATTCGCCTCCCTCCTCCTCTACACCGGAGCCACCGTCGTGTTCTTCCTCCTCGGTGCCGCCGTGTTACACGCCCAAGACCTCACTATTTCCAACTCCGAGATGGTGCCCACACTGGCCAATATGTATCTCGAAAGTTTCGGGCAATTCGGCTTCTGGGTATTCGCGATGGGGGCACTCGCCACCCTCTACTCAACTGCCTTTGCCGCGACAGCCTCAAACTCCCGGCTCGCCGCCGACTTCCTGCCGATGCTCGGCATCCTCAAAGAGACCAACGACGAGGAAACGAAGAGCAAGCGCATCAAGAACCTCGGTATCGCCCTCCCGCTCTACGCGACCGTTCTTTACCTCGTCTGGCCGCAACCCCTCACCCTCATTCTTATCAGCGGCGTCGGCCAAGCCCTCCTCCTTCCCTTCCTCGCTGCTTGCGCCCTCTATTTACGCTACCGCAAACTCGACCCCGTCCTTCGCCCCGGTATACTGTGGACGACCTGCCTCTGGCTCTCCGCTCTCGCTCTCACCACCGCCGGCGTCTGGCAACTCATCGACCGCTTTAACTAATCGCCCTTCTTTCCCTATGGCATCCGTATTCAAAAAACTCTCCTCCATCCTTCTCGCGACTGGCGCATTAGTCGCGGCTTCCTCCGCGGCCGAAGCCCAAACGCCTGAACGTTCCTGGATTCCTCTCTTCAACGGCCAAAACCTCGACGGTTGGACCCCTAAATTCGCCCAACATCCACTCGGTGAAAACTACGCTGATACCTTCCTCGTCGAAGACGGTATCCTCAAAGTCGACTACAGCAAATACGACAAATTCGACCGCCAATTCGGTCACCTCTACACCGACCTGTCCTACTCCCACTACATCCTGCGCATGGAGTATCGCTTTGTCGGGAAAATGATGCCCGACGCCCCCTCTTACGTAAATCTCAACAGCGGTGTCATGATTCACTCACAGCCTCCGCAAAGCATGACCCTCGAGCAGGAATTCCCCGCTAGCGTAGAGGTTCAGTTCCTCGCCGATGAAGGCAAGGGTCCTCGCCCCACCGCCAACACCTGCAGCCCCGCTACTCATATTGAAATCGACGGCGAACTCATCACCAAACACATCGTGAAATCCAGTTCGCCCACTTTTCCCGCCGATGAATGGGTGCAGATCGAAGCCGAAGTTCATGGCAACAAAGAGGTCATCTATCGCGTCAATGGCATCGAAGTCCTGCGCTTCCAACGCCCCCAGCTCGACCCCACCGATCAAAAATGGGGCGGCGCCCGCCTCTACGCTGCCGGCAACCCCCTCCAGCTCAGCTTCGGCCACATCGCCCTGCAAGCCGAAGGCCAACCCATCTGGTTCCGCAACATCGAGCTCAAGCCGCTTCCGCACCGCGACTAGTGTTTCGTCGTCATCTCTCTCAGTTCGGCTCAACGGCGAACAAGTCCACCCGATCACGAGATCACCCTCGAAACGAACACCTGTTCGCTCTTCCTATCTCCCATGGATTTTAATCCTCAATTCAGCACCCTCACCCGCTGCCTCGTCGAACGCGGACAATTTCACGACCAACCCTTTTCGCTCATCGATGTCGGTTGCGGTGGCGGCCTTCCTCGCATCTGGCGATCGTTCGACCCGTCGCTCCGCGCCATCGGCATCGATCCCCAAATCGACGAATGCGAACGCCTTTCGGCCCTAGAAAAAAATCCTGCCGTTCAGTTCGTGCCCCGCTTCCTTCGCCTCCCCGCATCGCACCCTTTCCGCCAAGCCCGCGGCGACCGCGATCCGTGGACCGGCAACCCTTGGGAACGCACCAGCTCCGCCCGGGCCATGGCCATCCTGAACGACCGCACCGAACCCGCTAAAAAATTCAGTGAACTCAACGCCTGGCCCGAAGAAAAACTCGTCCAGCCCACTCAGACTTCGACCCTCGACGATCTCGTCACCGAACTCGCCCTGCCCTACGTCGACTTCATCAAAATCGACGTCGATGGCCCCGACATGGAAGTCATCCATTCGGCGGAAAAAACTTTCAAAACCACGCCGGTTCTCGGCTGCATGGTCGAGGTCAATTACTACGGCTCCGACGACCCGACCGACCACACCTTCCACAACATGGATCGCCTGCTTCGAGGCTACGGATTAGACCTCATCAACCTCACCACTCGCCGCTGCTCCGTCGCCGCCCTCCCCGCCACCTTCCGTTTCGACAACGCCCCCCACGAAACCGAAACCGGCCGCGTACTTCAAGGCGACGCCCTCTACCTGCGCGACCCCTGCGGTTGGGCGCAAAATCCCGCCGCCCGCGTCGACCTAGACCCCACTCAATTGCTCAAACTGGCCTGCCTCTTCGAGCTCTTTGGCGCGCCCGATCATTCCGCCGAACTCATCCGCGATCACGCCGAGGTCCTGGCTCCCATTGCGGAAGCTCAGCCCCTGCTTCACTTGCTCGCCAACGAACTCGACCCGCGCACCGAGAATTACGACCTCTACCTCAAAGGATTCAAAGATGACCCCACGTCGTTCTACCCGTCCAATCGCCCGGCTTAACAGAACGCAGCACCCATTGCGGAAAAAACGCTCAACCCGCCACTGGATCTAAATCGGACCAAACCGCGAGCTCGTTGCCTCCCGGTTCCCGGTAGTGAAGTCGGCGCCCTCCGGGGAAGCTGAAGATCTCTTTAATGATTTTGCCGCCTTTCACAGAAATTTTCTGCTAAGTGCCCTCCAAGTTAGCGCTGAATAGCACCACCAACGGCGAACCATGTTCGGTCGACGCCGCCTGAACTCCGCGGAAAAAGCCGCCATTTAACCCCACATCAGTAAACGCGGCATAGTCAGGGCCATAGTCCTCAAACTCCCAATCGAAGGTGGCTGAAAAAACGCCTTCGTTTTCGCCCGATCCGACAAGGAAAACTCCACATAGTTTATCTTTTCGGGCCGATTCATAATGAAGAGAACTTGAATTGAAATTGGATAACATCGCCGGAATCTAAAACTCAGGCTAAATCGAATTTTGGCTGTAGTCGCTCATATTCCTTCGCGCACGTTTTCACTGATTATACGGCCTGCAGATTCATTCTTTTGGACCGTCAACGCGCCAGCACGAGCACTGAAACCTATATCAGAACGGATCAATCCGAGGTCGATCTCCCTCGGCGTCTGACGATTCGCTCACAATCCACTGCACCGCCTCCTGCGCTGCGACCAACCCCATCGCACCCGTCACCCAAACCGCCGTCCCAAACCCACTCGCGCAATCGAGCTTCAGGTTACTTCCCGGTTCGGGTTCCGAGCCGCACGAACCGTCCGCCCACGGGTATACCGGATTCTCTGCCGACCATACACAACGCACGCCATATCGGTTTCCTTCTCCTCGCGCGAAGCCGTGATCCCTCCGCAGCTTCTTGCGCACCATCTTCAGTAATTCATCTCCCCACGCTTCGCCTAAATCCCCCACTCGGAGCTGGCTCGCATCCCGCTTCCCGCCCGCTCCGCCAACCGTCACACAACGTTTGCCCAACCGCACGCAGGCGCCAATCAAGTCCGCCTTATTGGTCGTCCCATCAATCGCATCCACCACCAAGGTAAAGTCCGGCGCAAGTAATCGATCGGCGTTCGACGCCGTCAAAAACTCCCTGACCACCTCTACTTCGCACTCCGGATTAATCAGCCGCACTCGCTCGGCCAAAGCATCCACCTTCGGTCGCCCAAAGTTGCCCTCCAATGCCGGTAACTGACGATTGGTGTTGGTCACGCAGACATCATCGAGGTCGATCAAGGTCAACCGGCCCACGCCACTCCGCGCCAGTCCTTCGACGGTCCAAGAACCGACGCCACCAACTCCAATTACCGCCACGTGCGCCGCTTGCAACCGCTCCGATGCACCCGCGCTAAACAAGCGGCCTACACCGCCAAAACGTGCCGCATATTCCGCGCTCACGACTCCGACTTTTCCTTCAATGCCGCGACTCCCGCAATCACATCCGCTCCACTCGGATCTTGGAAAACCTTCAGATCAAATACCTTCGTGACCGATAACATATGATCAAAAAGATCTGACTGCACGCCTTCGTAATAAGCCCACGCCGTGTTGTTCACGAAAACGTAGATTTCCAGCGGCAACCCGTGTTCAGTCGGTTGCAACTGCCGCACCAACAGGGTCATATCCTGATGGATGTCTTGGTGGCTCTTCAGGTAGGCCAAACAGTACGCCCGAAACGTCCCCATATTGGTTAACCGCCGGCCATTTCCCAGCACGCTGGCCTCATCGCCGAGTTTCTGATTGTCCGCCAAAATCTCTTTTTGTTTTCGAGCCAAATGCTCCTTCACGTGGCCGATCTTCGACCACCGCTCCAATTGCGCTTCATCCGCAAACTTGATCGAAGAAATATCAAAATTGATGGACCGCTTGATCCGCCTTCCGCCCATCTCCGACATGCCTCGCCAGTTTTTGAACGAGTCCGAAATCAGACTGTAAGTGGGGATCGTTGTAATCGTTTTATCCCAGTTCTGCACCTTCACCGTCGTGAGCGAAACATCGATCACATCGCCATCCGCCCCCGCCTTCGGCATCTCGATCCAATCGCCCACTCTCACCATGTTGTCAGCCGAAATCTGAATCCCCGCTACAAAACCCAAAATCGCATCTTTAAACACTAACAGCAGCACCGCTGTCAGTGCGCCCAAACCCGAGAAAAGATACACCGGAGATTTTCCCAACAACACCGCTAACACGAAAATCAAACTCACGACCGTGGCTACCAACTTGATCGCCTGCGTGAATCCCTTGATCGGCATCCCTTTGTTTCTCTCCTTCTTTTCCGCGATCATCTGAATCGCGTTCAACAGCGCGAACAAAACGCTCAGCCAAATCAAGATCAGGTAAATCGTGACCGCCCCGTTCACGCCCGCCAAAACTCGCGGCGTTCCTCCCAGCACTCCCGGGCCAAAAGTATTGATCACCAACGACGGTGCCAAATGCGACAATCGCGTAAACACGCCCGAGTCCAGCAGCGCATCATCCCACGTCACCTTACTCCGCTTCACCACCGTCTTGACCGCCTGCAAGATGAAGCTCTTCGCCACGAAGTTCGCCCCCCAAGCGATGACCAAGACAACCAGTGCTCCCAAGGCTACCGTCACCGGGTCAACCCACTCCACCGGCAGGCCCATACCCGCAATAAACTCTTCTAGCTTCGACAAAAACGCGCTCATAATTCAAATCATCGAACGCCACCTCACATCATTCGTCAACCCGCAGGCTAGTCCTTGATCTCTAAAGTATAGGCGCGACCTTGCGCCGCATGATTCCCGGTGCCAACCACGAGTCGGTTGGCCGTCAACGGCGCCTCATTGCTTGCGCCGCCACTGGTGTCTCGGCCGAGCTCAATCCACTCCGTCCATTCGCCCCCAGGGTCATCCGTGATCAGCACCACATGGCGATAGGGTTTCTCGGTTTGATCCGTCGCCGTCATAATCCAAAATGTCTGCCCTTCCCAGGTGATTGGCACACATTGCCCTAGAAATCCCTTCGACCAAATCTGACGTGCTGTCGTCCAAGTTTCGCCGCCATCCGTGCTCTTGAACAACGTAGCGATACCCGATGCCAATACGTAAAGATTATCCCCGTGGCGGAAGAAATCCATGAGATCCCGTGCTTCGTGAAAGTCCGCTTTTTGCTGCCACGTTTTCCCCTCGTCGGCCGAGTGAAATATCTTGCCCGAGCCTTCGTAACCGATCCCGGCCCACACGTCCTCACCTCCCCAGTAGCCGAAACAAGTCACGTTCTGCCGTGGCCCTTCCGGCATAACTTTGATCCAGTCAAACGACTTAAACACATCCGTTGATCGCAGGATACTCGTGCGATCATTTTCTGAGCGTCGCAGACCGACCAACATCGTGCCACTATCCAACTCCACCAGGCCCACGGTGCGGCTCGACTGCGCTCTCGCGAGCACGTCCCAACTCTCTCCTTCATCCATCGATCGGGCGACCAAGGCCGGCTCCGATGTCGTGATGTAGATATGACCATCTTGCGCCCGGATGTAGTTGCGCACATCTTGAATATTCCATGCCTCACCGCCGTCCCAAACTTTCCGCCAAGTGCCTCCCCCATCGGTTGTTTTAAAGATATCCCCAGTCTCTTCGGTGCCGATCAGAGCCGCATCATCATCCACCTGGAACGAGGAGCGCACATTGGATTCTCCGGGAGGCTCGAACACGCCCACCACTTCCACTTTCGGGTATCTATCTGAAGTCTCCTCCAAACTAGTTTCTGGGACATTATTTTTGGCCCAACCGACGAACCCAACCACCAAAATCAGACCGACCACCAAACTCCAACCGCCGCGGCGCATCCTAAAATTCGAGCCAAACACCGAAATCAAAGAGGAATCGCTCATGCCTCAAACATGGCCTCCACCGCTCGCTGGGCCATCTCGAATCGATCCCGCCCTCGTCCCGTAATCTTCACATAGGGCAAACCGCGGTCGTCCAACATTGCTCGACAACGCTGAGCCGATGCTTGCCACGAAACGTTATCTCCAAAACTCCGTTGCGGATCGTCCTCCCATCCCACATCCGGTTCGCAAAACAGATAAAGCGCGTAACGTTTCGCCCGTTCGCTCGCCGCCGCCCTCACCCACGAAGCGCAAGCGCCGGGAAACAGTTCATCCGCCCACCGGACGTTCATCAGCAAATCCGTATCACAAAACAACACCCGCTCCGCCCGCAGCGCCGCCGTCTCCTCATTAGCGATCTGTCCGCGCGCAATCACGCTCAAATCCTGCGCTTCGATCACCCCTTTTTGTCGATCCCAAAACTCCCGCACAAACTCCTCCGCCCACGGCTCCCCAAAGTGCTCAGCCAAGGCCTCTGCCAACGTCGACTTCCCGGTAGACTCGGTCCCGAACAGCACCACGCGCTTCACTTCACTCACGCTGAATTCTCCTGCGTTTTCATCGCTCGATACCAGCTCCTCCACCCCATGATGCCCATCCCCCAAAAGATCAGATAAAGGGACACCCAGTAAATTTCCCCCATCGACCAATACGTCACCATCGCCACTGAATTGACCACGATCCAGCCGACCCAATTCTCTAGTTTCTTCCGCGCCTGCAACACCTGCGCCGCCATGCTGAACGAAGCGATAAAAGTATCCCGGTAGGGCATCACCGCATTCGTGTAGTTCCCCTGCCAAGTTCCCCAAATCATCATCAGCACCCCCGCCCCAGCAATCCACCCCAACCGCTCTTTCCACGTCAAAAGCGTCACCGGTAATTCTGACTCCTCGCCCCGGCCCTTCGTCCAGTGCCACCAGCCATAGCCGAGACAGCCAAAGAAAAAGACCTGCAAGCTCGTCTCCGCATACAACGTCGCCTGCCAAAACAAAATCCCCTGCACCGACACCGCCATCATTCCCACCGGAAACGCCCAAAGACTCCGCCGAATCATCAACAACACCCCCGTCACCCCCAGCACCAGATTGAGCTGATCCAGCACACTTCCCTCGACCAATCCTTGCACAATCTGGTTCCCCCAATCGCTCATGCGCTTCGAGCCCTTTCCTGCCTTGTTTCAATTCGCTGCTGCCTTGTTCCCATCACCGCCCATCGCGTCGTAGTTGCCCCTATTCCGTCAATCGTGAATCCCGCTCGGTCGCGGTTCCTCCGATCTCCTAATTGATCCGGCTCAGTTTGTCCGGCTAGATCCATTCTCACCCATTCCGCTTATTTATAGGGGCTTACCGGTCAAGCCTGCGTTTATCACCTAAATGCTATTAGGTGATAATACTGAGGGATTTACCCTAGCTAACGGTTGCTCATTACCCCACAAATGTCCAATCTGAATCCAATGCGATTCCGCAGAGCAAGCCCGAGTGCCCCCCCTTCAGATCGATCTATCGCATCAATCTGGGTTTCCTTGGGCGAACTCTCCTGGCCTCTTCGCGATAAATTTGGGCCCTTCGCTCGCGACCCTATTGTCGATTCTCACGCTGGTCTTCGCCCCTTCGACTTATGCCCAAATTGTCACCTGGAACGGCAGCGCGGGCACCGGCGCTTGGGCCACGGCCGCCAACTGGGATTCCGACCCCGCGCTTCCCGCCACCACCGACGTCGCCACCTTCGACGCCGCCAACGCCAACAGCCAGTTTAGCATCACTCTCGGTGCCAATCGCACGATCAACGGTTTGGACTTCCTCTCCACCGGGGCCAACGGCTTCACCTTCAATTCAGGCAGCCAGCTCACCCTTGGCGCGGGCGGTATCACCAACCGCAACAGCGCAACTCAAACATTCAGCTCCGACGTTCGGATCAACTCGAATCAAACTTGGGCTGCCACTTCAGGTGATCTCGATTTCAACAACGTTCTGATCAACCGAAATTTGGTCCTGACCGGGGCCAACAACATCGACTTTGCCGGCACGCTGACGATGCAAAATTCACGCATCATCACGAACGACAGCACCGGCGTTTTCACCATCAACAACATCGACCTTTCGGCGACCACAAATCGATTACTCACCCTCACCGGCACTGAAGACACTTCGATCACCGGTTTGATTTCGAACGCCGGTCGCATTCGCAAACGAGGCACCGGCACCCTGACCGTTTCCGGGGCTAATACTTACACGGGCGACACTATCTTAAATGGCGGCACCGTCGTCATCGGGGACAACGCCTCCTTCGGCACCAGCCGGATCGATTTCAACAACATCACCTTGGATGGCGGGGGAGTCGCCCGCCATATCGCCAATGAGTCTCGACTGCTAAATACCCTACGTTTCGGCGGCACCAGCGACATCGAACTCAGCGGAAATATGACGCTGACCAACAACCGCAACATCTACGCCGATGGCACCGGGGCCTATGAGATCAGCGGTGACATCGCGCTCTCCAATAACACGAACAATCGCACGTTGATTGTTCGTGGGGCCAACGACATGACGATTTCCGGTGACATCAGCAATGGCGCGTCAGCCACCGCCGGGCGCCTCACCAAAAACGACGCAGGCACGGTCACCCTCACCGGCACCAACACCTACGACGGCACCACCGACGTTAACGCCGGCATCCTCGTAATCACCGGCGACAACAGCGGACTCTCCGGCCAATTCCGCCTCGATAATGGTGACGTGCAGGTCGGCGCCGCCAACGCCTTCGGCACCGGTGAACTTCGGCTCGCCGCCGGCGATATTCGCGGCGACGGCATCGCTCGCACCATCACGAACGACATTACCCTCGCCGGTAGTGGCACCATCATCAAAGGGTCCTCCGATCTTACTTTCACCGGCACCACCACCCTCAATGGTAACCGCGTCCTCAATGTGACCAACACGGGGCTGACCACTTTGGGGAATATTGATCTCTCCAATACGACCAGTAACCGCACCTTAACCCTCACTCATGCCGCGGGATCCGATGTGGTGATCGACGGCGTCATTTCCAATAGCGCCTCGAGTGCCAGCCGGTTGACCAAAAACGGCACCGGCACGCTCACTCTCACCGGTGACAATACGTTCACCGGAGTCACGGTCATCAACGCCGGCACCGTCAACGTCGGCAACGGCGGCACCACCGGCTCACTCACTGGCAACATCACCAACAGAGCTGCCCTGCGCTACAATCGCGCCGATACCCTCATCCAAAGCGGTAGGATCAGCAACTCCGGTAGCGTGACCCAAGCCGGCTCTGGCACGACTATATTCACCGCCGCCAACAACTACACCGGTGGCACCACCATCAGTGCAGGCACCCTCCAATTGGGCAACGGCGGCACCACCGGTTCCTTCACCGGAAACGTCACCAACAACGCCGCCCTGCGCTACAACCGCTCCAACAACTTCAACTTCTCGAGCGACATCAGCGGCACCGGCACGGTCACCACCGACGCCGGTCAACTCACCCTCTCCGGCACCAACAGCTGCGGCGGCGACACCACCGTCAACTCAGGTAGCACCCTCGTCCTCTCCGCCGACGACGCATTGGGCAGCGGCGGTGCGACCACCGCCAACAGCGGTGGCACTCTCGCCCTCCAGGGCAATATCCGCGACGCTAACCAAACCCTCGTCACCATCGGCGGCACCGGAAACAGCAGCGCTGGGGCCATCCAAAATAGCTCCGGCGTCAACACGCTTAGCGCAGACGTCGACCTGAGTGCCGACACCACTATCACCTCCAACGCTGGCACGCTCAACTTCGGTTTACAAAGTGCCGGCGACTCGACCTACCTCTCCAAGTCCATCGATCTCGGCACCAACATCCTCACCGTCGATACCGACGCGGGCGCCACCGTGGCCTTCCGCTACGACATCACCGGCACCGGCGGAATCACCAAAACCGGCGAAGGCGACCTCCTACTCAACAACGGTTGGAACACCTACACCGGCGATACCAATATCAACGACGGTAAATTCATCCTGAGTCCCTACACTTACAGCGCTTCGTTCCCCGCCAACTACGGCCTCACCAGCGACGTCATTGTGGGAGATAACATCGGCGCCGCCAACTCGGCGACCTTCCAAATGGGTGACGGCGTTGAATCCGACCCCGCCGAATACATCCGCGACACTCAGAATATCACCGTCAACTCCGACGGCTACTGGAACCTGCAAGGCTTCAAGGAAACCATCGCCAACCTCTCCATCAACGGCGGCACCATCGACGCTCAGGAGTCCGGCGGCACCCTCAACGAACGCCTCGACGTGACCGGCGTGATCACCGCCGATGTAGGCTCGGGTTCCGCCACCTCCACCATCAACGGTCTCATCGGCATGAACAACGACACCGCCAAGTCCATCGTCGTGAACACCGGCGCGACCCTCGATATCGAAGCCAACCTCTCCAACGGCGGCTTCCTCAAGACCGGCACCGGCATCCTCGAACTCTCCGGCAACACCACCTTCACCGGCATCAACTCCTTCGGCACCCTCAACATCGCCGGCGACTCTATCCTCGATTTCACCGCAGGGGTCGGCAACGACAACACCCTCAACCTCGGCAGCCTCACCTTCGAAGCCGGTGCCTCTCTCACCGTCAACGGCTGGAACAGCTACGGCGATCTGTGGACCTCCCAAAACTTCCCCGGTGCCACCCTCGACATCCGCGACGCCGATACTGCCAAAATCACCTTCAGCGGCTTTACCAACGATCAAACCATCTGGCTCACCTCGGACTTCGGCAGCAAAGAAATCACCGTTCCCGAGCCCTCCAGCTACGGCGCTCTCTTCATGGCCTTTGCTCTCGGAGTTTGGTCTTTTCGACGCAAATCTCGCTTCCAGCCAAAAATCTCGGCGCGTTGATTCGCGTTCTAACCCACCGCCTCGACTTCGATCCAGACGTGCGAGAATACCGAGATTTTGTCATGAATCATGGGTGGTTCTACTGCCGGATAGACCCTTGAACTGTGCAATTTCAGCGCCAAGATCGTTGGAATGAAGCGAACTAGTTTGCTCCCCTTGATGTTGCTTCTGCCAATTTTGGTAGGATCGCTCGGGGCTCAAGTGCTAACAGAGAGCTTTAAAAACACCACCACCACCGACCCAAACTGGGTCTTAAGCGGCACGGGATACACGCCAGTGCTGACCGGCGATGGCGTGATCGATCCCGCCGGAGATGGTTGGCTCAGACTCACCGATACGACCAATCAAACCGCGACCAACGCTTACAACAACACGGCTTTCAACGCGTCCGGCACCACAATTTATGCATCGTTCGAATATGCCTCGTGGGGCGGAACCGGGGCGGACGGCATCGGATTTTTCCTGTTTGATGGCAGCACCACTTTTTCAGTCGGCGCTCCCGGCGGGTCATTAGGATATGCCAATCGCAATGCCGAAGCGGGCATGGCGGGTGGCTACATCGGCATTGGTTTGGACGAATATGGTAATTTCGGTTCTTCGGCTGAGGGGAAAACGGGCGGCTTGAGTGCCGGACTCGTTCCCGACGCGATCTCGGTTCGGGGTGATGCGGCATCCGGTTACGAATACCTCGGCGGTAGTGGCACCCTCGCCAATTCGATCGATACGCCCGGTGTTGGCACGCGTCCGACGACAGTCAACTCCGTGCAAATTTTGTTGACCGCGACCAACCAACTTACCGTCACCCTGAAGCAGGGCTCCATCGCGGCTCAGACGGTTTTACAATTGGATCTTTCCACCTACACCCGGCCAGGCACCTTAAAACTCGGCTTCACTGGCGGCACGGGCGGAGTGACCAATTACCATGAGGTGCGCAATGTCCAGGCAACGACCGTCGAGGCAAGCCTCTGGGACAATCAAGGCGACAGCACCTGGGGTAACGCCTCGAACTGGAACCCGGCCAACGTGCCGGGAGTGGGGGCAGACATTCTGTTCGACAACACCTACGTGTCCACCAACCAGACCGTCGATACGGAAAGCGACCGCACCGTGCGCGCGATCAATTTCGACGCCGGCTTCGACTACACGATCAACAATCATACGCTGATCTTCGACAACGGCGGGGTTGCCGGATTTTCCGGCATCGGCACCTCCAACACCAACGGCTCGGGCGATCACACCATCAACTCGGACCTGCAGGCGACCAACGATATCTTCATCCGTAACAACAATACCGGCGCCTTGGCCCTCAACGGCGATTTGGATACAGGCGGCAACACCATTACATTCGACGGCACCGGGGACGCGGCCAGCGAGAACGGCTCGATCACCGGTTCTGGCGACATCATTAAAAACGACAGTGGCACGCTCACCCTCACCGGCAGCAACACCTACACTGGCACGACCGAAATCAACGGTGGCACGGTGATCGCGGCCAACAACAACGCCTTGGGCACGACCGGCAGCGGCACAACGGTCGGCGCCAGCGGCACACTCGCTTTAACCAACAATATCACCGTAGCAGAAACGCTGACCAACAACGGCACGCTCGGAAACACCTCCGGCACCAACACCTTCTCAGGTGTCGTCTCCGGCACGGGGGCAGTTGATATCACCGGTGGCCAGCTGACGCTCAGCGGCAACAACACTTACTCCGGCACCACCGATATCGCCTCCGGATCAACCGTCGTCGCCAACAACAACAACTCTCTCGGCAGCACCGCCGGAGGCACGACGGTCGATAGCGGCGGCACGCTCTCGCTGACCAATAACATCACGGTCGGCGCGGAAGCCCTCACCAACAATGGCACCCTAGCCAACACTTCCGGAACCAACAGCTTCGGCGGAGACATCACCGGCACCGGGGGCGTCACCTTGACCGAAGGCCAACTCACCCTCTCTGGCACCAACACTTACGCCGGCGCCACCACGATTGGTGACGGCACCATCGCCCTCGGCGGTTCTGGCGCCCTCGGCACGAGCAGCGATGTATCCATTGCCTCGACTGGCGTGCTGGACTTAGCGGGTAATTCGCAAGCCGTCGGCGACCTGACCGCCGCAGAAGGCGCGACGCTAGACTTCGGAACTTCGAGTGGAGCAAACACCTTTGTCTTCGATACCTACACGCCGCCCGCATCCGGCATCTTTGTCGTCAATAATTGGGAAGAAGGCTCGGACCAACTCGCCTCCACCATGCCTTCGCAGAATGTGTCCTCAGTTTATCTTTCTGGTATCGGAGTCGCGGAACAACAAGTGGGGCTGACTGCCTTGGGTGGCGGTTACGGCGACGCCTACCTGCTGACGCCGGTCGTGATTGCTCACAAAGAATGGGACGGTTCGGTCAATAAAGGATGGCGGAACAATAACAATTGGACGACTCCGATCGAACCCAACAGCACCCAGATCGCCCTCTTCGATGACCTCGGGCAAGCCCAGCCCCTCGTCAATCTCAACGCCAGCTACACCATCGCCGGCATCGAATTTGGTTCGTTGGGCACCGCCGCCTACGATATCTACGATAAAAACAATGCCGGGAACACCATCCGACTCGCCGGCGCGATCCCGTTTATTCAGCAAAAGAATTCTAAAGATCAAACCATCCGCATTGCCGAAATCATCCTTGGCGACAGCACGATCGCGGACATCACGGGGGCCGGCGACCTGATCATTTCGGCCGATATCACCGAAGATGGTGGCGACACTAACTCATTGGTGCGCGACGGTTCTGGCACCGGGAAATTGGTGCTCAGCGGCGACAATACTTTCTCCGGCGGCCTGTTCGTGACGACCGGCGTGGTGCGCGCCGAAAGCGACACTGCCTTGGGCACCGCCGCGGCGACCGTAGCAGACACTGGCACCCTCGAAGTGGCCAACAACGGCACGATCACCAACAATACCATCACGGCTGGCACGGGTGTCGGTGGTAATGGTGCCATCCGCAGCACCGATGGCACCAACACGCTAACCGGCGTGATCAGCGGCACCGGCAGTGTGCAAGTCGACTCCGACTCCCTGACCCTTTCAGGCAACAACACTTACTCCGGCCAAACCTCGGTCGCGGGTGGCACCCTGATCGCCAACAACAACAACTCCCTCGGCACCGACGCTGCGGGCACCAACGTCGAAACCGACGGCACCCTCTCACTGACCAACAACATCACCATCGCCTCCGAAGCCCTCGCGCTCAACGGCACCGGTGAACTCGATAATACTTCCGGCACCAATACCTACAGTGGCCTAATTTCTGGCACCGGAAACATCACGGTGACTTCGGGCCAACTCACGCTCGACTCCATCAACACCTACACCGGTGACACCACCGTCGCTAGCGGAACGACTCTCGTCCTCGCCGCCGACGACGCGCTGGGCGGCGGCGGCACGACGACCGTCGCCTCCGGTGGCACCCTCGCCCTCCAAACTGGTATCCGCGACGAGAACCAAACCCTCATTACCATCGGCGGCACCGGTAACGGCGGAGTCGGAGCGATCCAAAACATCGCCGACGTCAACACCCTCAGCGCCGACGTCGACCTGAGTGGGGACACCACCGTCACCGCCAATGCGGGCACGCTTAACTTCGGTTTACAAAGTGCCGGCGACTCGCCCTACCTCTCCAAGTCCATCGATCTGGGCAGCCACACCCTCACCATCGACTCGGACTCTGGCGCCACCGTGGCCTTCCGCTACGATATCACCGGCACCGGCGGAATCACCAAAACCGGCGAAGGCGACCTCCTACTTAACAACGGTTGGAACACCTACACCGGCGATACCAATATTAACGACGGTAAACTCATCCTGAGTCCCTACACCTACAGCGCCTCGTTCCCCTCCAACTTCGGCCTCACCAGCGACGTCATCGTGGGTGATAACATCGGCACCGCCAACTCCGCGATCTTCCAAATGGGGGACGGCGTAGAATCCGATCCGGCCGAATACATCCGCGACACCCAGAACATCACCGTCAACTCCGACGGCTACTGGAACCTGCAAGGCTTCAAGGAAACCATTGCCAACCTCACCATCAATGGCGGCACCATCGACGCTCAGGAATCCGGCGGCAGCCTCAACGAGCGCCTCGACGTGACCGGCGTGATCACCGCCGGCACCGGCGCTCTCTCCGCCACCTCCACCATCAACGGCCTGCTCGGTATGAACAACGACACCGCCAAGTCCATCGTCGTTAACACCGGCGCCACCCTCGACATCGAAGCCAACCTTTCCAACGGCGGTTTCCTAAAGACGGGGACAGGCATCCTCGAACTTTCCGGCGGCAACAGCTTCATCGGTGTCGCCCAGATCGACGCCGGCATTGTGCGGGTCAATAACGATAACGGCCTCGGCGCAGTCGGCTCCGGTGCGGTTGGCACCGGCGTGACCGTCACCTCGACCGACGCTCAACTCAGACTCGAAGACGTCACCATTGGAGCTGAAGCCCTCTCCCTTACCGGCGACGGCGTTGGCGGAGGCGGCGCCCTGCGCAGCGAATCTGGCACCAACTCCTGGGGTGGCACCATCACGCTCACCGGCAACGCCGAAATCGAAACCGCCTCCGGCTCCACCCTCGCGATCAGCGGCAACATTAGCGGCGGTGGCAACACCCTCACCGTCGAAGCCATCGGCAACACCCTCTTCACCGGCATCAACTCCTTCGGCACTCTCGAAAAAACCGGTGCCGGCACCCTCACCGTCACCAACACCAATACCTACGGCACCGCCAATATCACCGACGGCGAGTTCGCTCTTGGCGCTACCGACATCCTGTCCAACACCATGGACCTTAACGTCACCGGCGACGGCAACTTCAACGTCGGCAACTTCAACGAGACCGTGCGCGATATTAACGGCAACGGCACCGTCACTGTGAACTCCGGTGGCAACCTCGTCATCGACAATCTGGGCAACACTGGCACCGGCTTCAAAGGCACCCTCGATATCGACGGCACCATGACCCTCAACGGCGGCCTCATCTCCGGCGGCACCGGCGCCGGCTCCACCGGCGAGATGATCCTCACCTCCGGCAACACCCTCGAAATCGCCAGTGATTACACCTTCGGCACCGTGGGCACCACGGGCGGTAGCGACCAACTCGGCACCCTCACCCTCGCCGACAACGCCACCCTGCTGATCTCCGGCAACTCCGTCGTCAACATCGGCACCCTCAACATCGCCGGCGACTCCATCCTAGATTTTACCACCGGCGCGGACTCCAACACCCTCAATCTCGGCAGCCTCACCTTCGAGGCCGGCGCCTCTCTCACCGTCAACGGCTGGAACAGCTTCGGTGACCTGTGGACTACGCAAAATTTCCCCGGCGCCACCCTCGACATCCGCGACGACGATACCGCGAAGATCACCTTCAACGGCTTCACCAACGATCAAACCATCTGGCTCACTTCCGACTTCGGCAGCAAGGAAATCACCGTTCCTGAGCCCTCCAGCTACGGCGCCCTCCTCATGGCTTTCGCTCTCGCCGCTTGGTCCCTGCGACGTCGCCCCGATCCGCCTAGAGCCGGTGAGTCAACCATGACCAACGGCACTCCCGCCATATATGGCAATGGTCACGGAATCAACGATTCGTTTCGCGCTAGCTGATTAAAGCCCCCCACTTTAATCGCATGCTAGAGATTACCTCGCTTACCAAACGCTACGGCAAACTCACCGCCCTCGACGACGTCTCACTTCGTCTTCAACCCGGCGAATTCCTCGGCCTGCTCGGCCCCAACGGAGCCGGTAAGTCCACGCTCATGTCGCTCATCTCCGGACTCAAGCGGGCCGACGCGGGCACCGTCACGATCAACGGCTCCATCGCCACCGCAGCGTCTTCGGATGTGCGTCAACAGCTGGGATTTGTCCCCCAGAACATCGCCCTCTACGATGAACTCACCGCCGAAGAAAACCTCCAAGTGTTTGGACAACTTTTTGGCCTCAATCGAGCCACTTTAAAAACTCGCATCGACGAAGGCCTCACCGCCGTCGGTCTCGCTGATCGTCGCCGCGATCGCATCAAAACATTTTCCGGGGGCATGAAACGCCGCCTCAATCTAATCGCCGCCCTCCTCCATCGCCCGAAGCTACTGCTGTGCGACGAACCCACCGTCGGCGTCGATCCCCAGTCGCGAAACGCCATCTTCGAGTTTCTCCAACAACGTAACGCCGAAGGACTCACGGTCATCTACTCCACGCACTACATGGAGGAAGCCACCCGCCTTTGCTCGCGCATTGCGATCATTGATCATGGCAAAATTCTGGCCGACGGCACCCACCAAGATCTACTCAACCACCTCCCTTCTCGTGAGCAACTTTTCCTCCCGCTCGGCGGCCCCAGCACCGCTGCGCTCCCCGACCTCGCGCGCTTTGGCTCGATCGCTTCGACGGATGAAGGCCACACCATCGGCTTAACCCCCGGCACCCTTCTATCCGCGGTTTTCACTGTCTTGGAGTCACACCATGTGCCCACCAGTTCCTGCCGCCTCACTCGCCCCGGTCTCGAAGACGTATTTCTACACCTGACCGGCAAAGCGTTCCGCGAATAAGCCAACCGTCCCTTCACCTAATCCCTTTTCTCGATGAACTCTGTCCTCACTCTTCTCCGCAAAGACATTCGCCTGTTCTTTCGCAACAAGGTCGCCTTCTCCCTCACGTTCATTGTTCCCGTCGTTCTCATCTACGTCTTCGGTAGCGTCTTCGGCGTCAATCGCTCCAGTTCCGGTCCCGCGGGAATTCCGATCGCGGTCGTCTCCCAAACCGACGCGAGGGTCGCGACCTCCATCACTGATGGCCTTCGCGCTGAGTCATCGTTCCGTGTCATCACCACCTGGGCCGACGAAAACGATCAACAAATCCCCCTCACCGAAGAGCGCGTTCGTGCACTGATTCACGATAACAAACTTCGCTTCGCCCTCGTCTTTCCGTCCGACACCATCAGTGACGAGTCCTTCGGTTTAAAACTCAAATTCCTCAACAATCCTCGCAACGAAATCGAGACCCAAACCGTCAACGGTCTCCTTCAAAAGGTCATCTTCACTTCCGCGCCAACCGCTCTCATCGACGGACTCCGCAAACGCGCCGCTAACTTTATCGGCACCGAAGCAACCGACAAATTCTACTCTAACCTGGCCAACACGATCGCCGATTCATTTGGCCTCGATCCCGCCGCCGTCAAAGCCGATATGGACGCCGGCAATCTCGTCATGGGTCCCTCCGCCAACGCCGCCGAAGACGAAACCGCCCCCTCCGCTAACCCGGCCACCGACTTCATCGGTGAACTCATCCAAATCGATAACCAACAGCTCGCCGGAGCCAATGTGAAAAGCCCCGGCGCCACCCGCGTCGTTGGCGGTTGGGCCATCATGTTTCTGCTGTTCTCTGTCAGCGGTGCCTCGACCGCTCTCTTCGAAGAAAAGCAGGCTGGCATTTTCCATCGCCTCCTCGCTTCGCCCGTCCGGCGCTCCCACATCCTCTGGAGTAAATACCTCTTCAACACGCTTCTCGGTATCGTTCAACTCCTCGTTCTCTTTCTTGCCGGTCAACTCATGTTCGGCATCGAGGTGGTGCCCCACCTGCCCTCACTTCTCGTGGTCGTGATCGTGGCGTCTCTCGCCTGCACCTCCTTCGGCATGCTGCTCTCTTCTATCGCGAGCAATCCCGCCGCCGCCAGTGGCCTCGCCACCTTCCTCATCCTCACCATGAGCTCAATCGGCGGCGCGTGGTTCCCCACCAGCCTCATGCCTGAGTTCATCCAAAGCATCAGTAAACTCACCCTCGTCTACTGGTCAATGGAGGGATTCTTGGCCGTGCTTTGGGCGCAAAAGCCTCTCATCGAAATTCTGCCCACTCTTGGCGTCCTGCTCGCGATGGCCACCGTCGTCAGCGCCTTCAGTCTTTGGCGCTTCAATCGCGGTAACCTTTTCGACTAGTGCTGAATTTATTCCGCTGCCTCCCAGACGGGCGGCGGGCAACTTGAGTGGTGGTGACCGATCAAGCTCCTCCTATTTCCGCGGGTCGTGCCTTCGGGATTACGGCGATGTTCCTGATTTTTCAGGTCGGGATGGGGATGGGGTGCTAGCCTTTGCGCTGGTTTTCCAATCATTCGGTTCAGGTCCGTCCCGCGACGAACTTCCCCTGCCTTGGATTATCGTAGTGGGCAATTCACTCGCGACACTTTGTCTCTTCAACTGGGAGGCTCGACGCCAAAAATCCTCTGGGCGCTCTTGGCCTCCGGCTCGCGTATCCCTTTCTTGGTTACTCTTACCTGTCCTCCTCGTGACGCTCGGAAATCTAATCCTGACCGATCTTCCCACCCGCCTGGTGAGCTCAATCGTATCCCCACCCGATTTGATCAACTCGCCGATGGGACGGATATTCGATCTCGTTCCATTACCCGTTCTAGTTCCGTTCGCTCTCATGGTGGTCGCCCCGATTACCGAGGAAACAATTTTCCGGGGACGCCTTTTGAGCGGATTGTTGCGCACGACTTCCCCTTCAAAAGCAATTTTGATCACCGCGGGACTATTCAGCATCATGCACCTCAGTATCTGGCCACTACCCGGCACCTTCATGATTGGAATTGCGCTCGGCTGGATTTACCTATCGGACCGGATCCGTCCTGCTCGGTATCGCGGGTCACGCTCTCCACAACGGCATTACTTTGCTTTCGACCGTCGACGCAATCAACCCCGACGGATCGCTGGAGCCCCCGCCGCCTGCCCCCTTGGACCTATCTCGTGGCCCTCGCTACCCTCGTCCTGGGAATTTACTTGGTGCATCGGGCCGCCCTCAAACCCGTCCCGCAAACCCCTCCGTTCCTGCCGGTAACAGCGAAAATACAGATCAAAATTTCGGGGTCGATCTCAACTCGACTCTCCCTTCGGTCGATGGCCATCCGTCTTCGTCGTTGGTCCGTTCCCATTTTTTCCGTGTCTTCCGTGCTTTCCGTCCGCAGGCTGTTCTTCCCATGTCCACTGAACTTGCTCAACTCGTCACCTCCATTGCAGTACGCGCCCGCGCCGCGTCCCACGTCTTGGCTACGACCCCCACGGCGCAAAAAAATGCCGCCCTTGAGCAGCTCGCCGCCCTCATCCCGGCCGCCGCCGATCGCCTGATCGCCGCCAATCAACTCGACCTTGATGCCGCCACCGCCAATGGTCTCACTTCCGCTCAAATCGATCGACTCACTCTCACGCCTGCTCGACTCGAACAACTCGCCGAGTCCGTTCGACAGGTCATGGCCTTGCCCGATCCCGTGGGCGCAGCACTCGATACCTGGACCCCGCCCAACGGCCTCCAAATTGAAAAACGACGCGTGCCCATCGGTGTGATCGGCATCATCTACGAAGCGCGCCCCAACGTCACCATCGACTGCGCCATCCTTTGCCTGAAGTCGGGTAATGCCGCCATCTTGCGCGGTGGCAAAGAGATCTTTCACACCAACACGGCCTTCGCTGCCCTCATTGCCGAAGCCCTGTCCGCCGCCGGACTTCCCCCCGACGCCGTGCAACTCATTCCCACCACGGATCGCGCTGCCCTCAACACCCTCCTCAAGCTCGATGAGCTGATTCACTGCATCATCCCCCGGGGAGGTGAAGGCCTCATTCGTTTTGTCGCATCCAATAGCACGATCCCCGTCATCAAGCACTACACCGGCGTATGCTGTGTCTATCTAGACGAAGCAGCGGACTCCGAACTCGCTCAAGCCATCACCGTCAACTCGAAGACCCAGCGTCCCGGAGTCTGTAACGCCGCCGAACAACTGCTCGTTCACGCCGCCGTCGCGCCCACCCTCCTCCCTCTGGTGGCCACAGCTTTGCAAAACGCCGGAGTGGAACTTCACGCCGACCCTCGTGCTGCCACAATTCTGACCACCCACCAGATCGCGCATACCCCTTCGACTCCCGAGGACCGCACCGCCGAGTTTCTCGCGCTCACGATGAACATTCGCATCGTCGACTCCGTCGAAGACGCCATCACTCAAATCAACCGTGACAGCAGCGGCCACAGTGAGACCATCGTCACTTCCGATGCCGCCGCCGCCGCCCGCTTTCAGGCCGCGATCGATAGCTCAGCCGTCTTTTGGAACGCCAGCACTCGCTTCAACGACGGCTTCGAATTCGGCTTCGGGGCCGAAATCGGCATCAGCACCGACCGCCTTCACGCCCGGGGCCCCATGGGACTCCCCGAACTCTGCTCTTACAAATACGTCGTCACCGGCACCGGCCAAATCCGCACCTAACGACTCAAGCGGGAATCCGTCTTCGCCAAATTTCCGCTGTTAACCCAAAACCTAGGGGATAAAGGAGCTATCCGGGTTGATTCGCGCCGGTGAACGACTTTACCTTTATTGAACGATTCGTAAATCAACTGGTCTATACCTCTATGCGCGCCAAAACTCATCTCGTTTTAGCTGTCTTGCTCTCCACCGCCACTATCGGCCCGGCGCAAGAAGACACCAGTTCCAGGAAACGCGCCATTTCGGATAATCTCGCCTCGGCCCTCGCCGACACCATGCCGAAGTTCAACCCGCCCACCGCCGAGGAATTAGAGGCGGAAAAAAACTTTTTCGACGATCTGCCCCAGCCCAAGAACGGCATCATCCGCCTCCCCACCGTCGTGGTCGAAGGCAACCGGCCCGCCGTGTTTACCGAACGGGAAATCAACACCGACAAAGGACTCAAGGAACTCGCCGTAAAACGCTACTTTAGCGAAGCCTCTCTCGTCTTAAACAAATTTTACATCCCCTACCTCACCAAGTCCTCGGAAGAAATCGCCATGCAAATGTGGCAAGAAGATGAACGCCTCCGCTTGATGACCGATCTCGACGAACAGGCCGAAAACGCCCGCCAATTTGGCGACGAAGCCGCCGCGCTCGAAATCAAGGCCCTCTCCAACGACGCCCTCGGCCGCCGGGACTACCTCCCCAAACCCACTGCGCTCTCCCGCGACTAACTCCTCGCGGC
>Ga0222654_1000398_pt1 | contig 30528 bp, 18 predicted proteins | sample AntAcemetagen421_FD_179805 | JGI IMG/M metagenome (GOLD analysis project Ga0222654, IMG submission 179805) | Saline water microbial communities from Ace Lake, Antarctica - #421 | ecosystem: Environmental > Aquatic > Non-marine Saline and Alkaline > Saline | place: Antarctica: Ace Lake...
GAGAAATCTTTTTGGATCTTTATTCCAGACTCTTTTAGTTGATTAAAAAGACCTTTTTCTATATTATATAGTAGGAGTTTAAAATCAATTTGTTCTACTTTCGGTATCTTTTGTTTTTTTATGGAAACGACTTCAATAAGGTCCTGTAAGGTGGTTTCAAGCAAATTAGTAGAAATCTTAAGGTTTTCCCAGACCTCCTTATTGCCCGGGTCTGTAGGGTTCTCCTCGTTGTATAGGTCTAGCAGCAAAGAGATATTTACTATAGGCGCTCTTAGGTTATGGGAGACAATATAGGCAAACCTTAAAAGCTCTTCATTGTGGGATTTCAAATCCTTTATTAGATTTTCTTTATCTGATTCGAGCTTTTTAGCTTCCGTAATGTTTTGGGTCACCAGTAGAATACGATCTACTTCTTTAGAATTATTTATTAAAGGTACCCCACTTTGGATGAATTTCTTTTGGTTTGCTTCTGTTTCATAGCTTACTCTTTGACCTTTCAGTACCTTGTTAAGGCTGGACTTAGTAATTTGTAAATTATCTCCTGAAAACTGGTTCAGAAGATTGGTGCCAATTAAGGATTTTGGATCCGTGCCAGACAATTGATATTCTTCCCCATCTGTAAACAAATATCGAAATGATTTGTCCAAAACATCTACCGACCCACGGGGAAAATTCTCCGCAATACTTCTAAACAGCTGTTCTGATTCGATTAATTTTTTTTCAGAAAGCGTTCTATCTGTGATGTCATCAACAAATATTACATATGATTCTTTATTTTCATTACCATATTGAATTTTAGTAAATGATATTTTTAGTTCCTTATAATTATCCTCTCCATTGGGTAAAAGGAAATAGGCAGTTTTTAGTCTGGATTTCAAAAAGCCGGTAATAATCTCTAGTAAAGTTGCACTAATATTACCTTTAATCAATTTTGTTTCCATCAGTTCATCCTTACTTTTCAGGTTAAACACAGGAAGGGTTTTGTTATTAATTAAAGTAAGTTCAAACTGGTGGTTTACAGCGAATATAGCATAAGCAGTGCCATTTAGAATGGCATCATGCATGAAATTGGTTTCCTGAAGTACATTCTCAAACCGAAACCTATGCAACTCCTTGCTAATCCAATCCCTCAATATACTAAACAACTCCCCATAATGGGCTTTGTTTTTGAAAGGCTGATCATGGAGCAAACACAAAGTACCAATTTTGTTCATTTCTGTATCGAATAAAGACAACCTAAGGAGCGAACTAATTCTATGTTCCACAAAAAAAGAGATATTGCTTAATATATCGTCTTTTTCAGAACTGATCATTAAGAAATTATTGGCATGATCCATTGGAAGAAGTTCCTCATTCAGAAAATTTTGCCACCTTTTGTCACTGTCCTTAATTTTTTTCCCCGATTCACAGATAGATAATATCTCCATTTCATTATTCACAGAATCCAAATTACCTATAATACAAAATCGTATTCCTAATTTTCTGTAAATAAGGTGATTGATTTCTTCAAATAGGTTCTGTCCCTTAAATAATGTAGAAATGGCCGATACCTCGGTCAACATGTTTTGAATAAAATTTTTCTCTGTTAGGGTCTGTAAAATGCCTTTCTTGCCCTTTAATTTTTTCTTTTCTTTTTTATGATGTAAAGCATTTATTAATGTTCCTGTCAGGCCTTCTTCCTGTGTATTGTAGCTCTTAAAAATTCTTATATTATTCGTTAGGTATTGAAAATGACCCTTTTTGTTTTTTACCCTGTAAATAATGGAATAGTTACCTTTTTCATACTGCTCAAAGGAAACAAAATCCTCCACAAGTTTTCGATCTTCAGGATGTATTAATTTAAGCCAATCCCGTAAAATAAAACTTCTTAAATTACCATCTTCATAGCCCAAAAGGTTGTACAATGGGCCAGACCATAAGATTTCCTGACTCTTCTTTAGGTACTTAAAATAAACTATTTCATGATTTTCGTTACCGTTTAAGGCATCATTTTTTTTGTGTTCAGATCCAGAAACCCCATTAGCCTGACATTGTTCAAGTTCGAGTGACCTATAATCAGGTGAGATGTTCTTAGATTTAAATTTTTGATTAATGAATGTATATTCAATATTTTCCGTGTTTTGATTCAACAATTTGTCAAGCATACCTTCGGAAAGAAATGGAAACCTGACTCTTAAATACCCACGAAAATCCTTTAAGTTTGAAGGGAAATAATCTTCTATTTTACTCACCTCTGTGAGGATAGAATGGTCTTTTGAATTAATTATCCATGAGGGACTTGACCCCGCCAAAACTTGACTGATGATCGTGTTGATAAGGTAGCTGTTTTCATCATGTGCCAGAACACATCCTTCAAACTTCAACCATGCGAAAGATTGGTGGTCTAGAATGATGGGGATTTCAAGCGCTTTTTTCTTTTCTAGATTTTCAAATAACAGATCAAAAAGTGAGTTTTGAAGCGTGGGAAATAAGGCATTTATTTCTTCAATATTTAATTTGTAGGCTCCTTTTTTCTTCCATGAAATAAAACTATTGGATTGGTAGAGTATCTCAAAGACTCCATTGTTTGACTTTTTAAAAGTGAGTAAAAGTGTTTTAAAAATATTTTCAACCATCAGTTGGGAGGAGTGAAAGATTAAAATTTTCTTAAAAATTTAATTAAATTTACAAAAAAGCCCGGTCTTAATGCAAAAAATTTGTCAGAGTCAATATTTTCTATACTAAATTCATTATTATACCTATATTTTGTAAGTTTCTACAATTGCTTTTCTAATAAAAATGTAACCTTGTGAATGCTCGTTTTTGTTTCGTCTTCGGGATCAATCCGTAGGAGCTCCAATGAAATCACTTTGCCCACTTTAGACCTAAGTAATTCGGTAATGTCAGATAGCTCCCAAAACATTGCAGGAACCTTATTTATTGATAGAATTGCGTCTAAATTCCTTGCTCCATGAATATAAGCAGGAGAATCCTTCCTTACTTGGTGTACATAATAACTTTTATCTTCCAAAGAGCTCACCCTAACGGTCAGTCCACTCATGTCATACTTGAAAGGTGTCTTGTATTTTGCCCCTTTTTTAAACAATATTCTTTCGCGAGGGTAATCAATGATGATTTTCATATGACTTAATAATTCTGAGCCTAAGCTGCCCATTCTACCAGTATTAATCAACACTTCAGAATACGCATTCTTTTCGGGGTAGGAGGTGATTACATTTCTAAAGTTCAAGCCAGCAATGGTTAATTTTTTTACTCTTGCCACATGTCCTTCTAAATCTCCACCCAAAGATCTGCCTAAACTGCTCTCTATATTTATGTCTGGAAGTTGAATGTTTTCACTGGTTTCTTGGTTTAGCAATAATCCATGGTTGGCACCTGTGTCAATGAGTAATTTGGCCTCCAAATCAGGGCCATCAATTTGTTTTATAGTAGTAAAAATGTATGGCTTGTTCCGTAATAACTCGATTGGCATTTCCCTAAACCAAATAGGTTTCCATTTGAATGCTTCGCGATTGTAAAATGTAATGAGGCCATTGTCATAATCCACCTTGATCGGGTTATTTTTGAAAAAGTCATAACCGATTACACCATACACAGGTACCCCTAACACTTTTTCCAATTCCAAAAAATCGTCATCTAAAACAAGAATGGCCTGGAATGTCCCTTCGATAGGCCCCATGTCAAAATGGTTATTAGGGGATACCGATGCACTTAATACAGTTTTTCCATCAGCACCTACCAAATTGAGCTTTCGGGTATAAATCATTTCCAATTCATCTGCTATAGATTTACTAAAAAAAATATTGGATTTTACCCCAGTATCAAAAAGGAAATTTACCGGAGGACCGCCATTAATAGAGACAGGCAGAATTATAAGGCTATTTGAATCAATAAAGGGAAGCACTATTTTCTTTTGGTCTCGCTTCATATAAAAACCAGGTACTTGACCCTTTACTGGGCAAGCCAGTAAAATCGATACCAAAAGAAAAAATAGCCACTTTGTTTTATGATGCATGATTCATATTTGTTCTTTTAATATAGAAAATAAATTTCAGTAGTTAGAAATATTGGGCTTCTTAGTTAAACCCTAAATAAGCGATAGCCCTTTTATTACTTGATGAAATCACCTCAAAATCGGCTAATCGTTGCTGTTTTCAATACCCCCTATTGAGTCTCCATTGCCGGGCCAACGTTTTAATAGCGGATAAATAGGTAATAGAAATTTGGATAGGTCAAGGAACAAAAAATGGAGCATAGCTGAGGCTATGTGATTTTTTTTGTAACGCAGAAATATTCTAATTACTATGCCCAATTATTCGTAAGTTAAATTTTGTCTTGACACTAACCTCTTTCTCCTAAGAACAATTTCAAAGGTTTAACTCTGAAAGAGGATGAGTGTTTACATTTTATGGGATGGATTAAATAATAGGGCATTACCATGCTGATTTGTGTGGTTTTGGAGATTGTACTGGCTAACCTTAATCTGTAGTGGGGAATGAATCACTATTTAGAACCATTGAAAATAACTGCTCATCTACCGATTGAAAAGTTTTAGGGTTTGAAAAATCTAAAAAATAGGTCATCTTTAATCTTTATAATTAAAAATCATGGCCGATAAGTCAATAATAGAGAAAGCGAAAAAAATATTTGAAAATTACCTTGTCCGGCAAGGAAGCCGTAAAACTCCTGAAAGGTTTTCTGTAATAGATGAATTATATGCTTTACCTCAAGATGAGCATATAGATGTTGAAGGGCTATTCCTAAGGATGCGGAACAATGGTTATTCCATTAGCAGAGCTACAATATACAATACGCTTGACTTGCTGGTAGAGTGTGGATTGGCTGTGAAACACCAGTTTAAGGACAAAGTGGCATTGTATGAACAAGCACTGACCTATAAGCATCATGACCATTATGTTTGCAACCAGTGCAGAAAAATTTTAGAGTTTTCAGATCAAAGGATTAATTTAATCAAAGAAGAGATGGGCAAAACATTTTCCTCGCATATTACCAGTCATTCCCTTGTGCTTTATGGCGATTGTCAAATCCGCGATTGCAAAAATTTACCAATGCATTAATCCCTCTTCAATTACCCTATTAATAGGAATTGGACGAATTACTATTCGAAAAAACCTTTTGATATACTGGCTTTCTCATTGAAAACTGAAAATAAAGTAATGGATACAATAGATAATCCAGGAGTAGATTTGGGCTTGTAAAACTGATCTCATCTATTATTCTAGCTTTGTCATTTCCATCCAATAGGATGCGGTGCTTATGGTGCCATTTTTTTAGAAAAAATGGAAGTTTAACACCTTCATCGATGAAGTAATATTCAGCATTATCCAAATGATCAGCAGTAATTTCACTCGTCCATACCTGCTTAAATAAAATAAAATTAAGTTCTAGACTTACGAGATCACCTTTTGTTGATCCATCGAATCGAAGCAACTTAACAGGTGGAAAGGGTGGGTTTAATGCCTTGAATAAATCGGCATTAAACCCATCTTTTACTTTTAAATAGTTTTGATTTACTTTGGTCGTTAGACTAATATTCATGAAATCTTCTGATTTGCAGTTGGATTATTGCATATTTTTCAGGTATTTGAAAAGATCGCTATCTGTGGATATAATCAGATTGGTCTCTTTGTCCAGTGAATTTTCGAGTGCTTCCATTGAACGAAGAAATTTATATAAATCGATTGATTGTCGGTTTTGATTATAGGCAGAAGCGTAGATCTCAGTGGCTAATGCATCCGCTACACCACGTATTTCTTCCGCTTCTCTTTTGGCTTCTGATTGTATCTTGGCCAAATCCCTTTCTTTGTCACCAAGAATTTTTCTGGCTTCTCCCTGTCCTTCTGACCTGAATTGATCACCTATTCTGTTTCTTTCACTTATCATACGGTCGTACACCCTGTCTCGTACTTCATCAACGTAATTCATTCTTTTAAAACGGAAATCCAATATTCTTACCCCCAGATCAGAGGATCTTTCATTGGCTTTCTGTAAAATGATTTCTTCGATTTTATCCCTACCTACTTCTATTTCTTGAAGAACTTCGAGTTCTTCCATGAAATCTTCAGTTACCTCAGGATCTCTGTTGGTAGAGCGAACAATATCGAGAAGGTTATGACTTGCGATTGCGTTTCTGGTTTCTCCATCAAGGATATCATCAAGTCGGGATTGAGCCGATCTTTCGTCCCTTAGTCTGATAAAAAATTGCAGCGGGTTGGTGATCTCCCATCGGGCATAGGTGTCTACGAATATGAACTTTTTGTCTTTGGTAGGAACCTGATTTTTATTTCCATCCCATTCAAGATAACGTTTGTCAAAAAACTGTACTTTTTGAATAAAAGGGATTACGAAATTGACCCCCGGACTGGTTCTTGGTTCACCGATAGGTTTCCCAAATTGAGTAACAATTGCTTGCTGCGTTTCATCAAGGATAAAAACGCTTTGAGTGGATAGTATTAATGCAATTACTACCAATATGATATAGAATAAATTGCTTTTCTTCATACTTAAATAAGGTTAATTTGTGTGTCCCGGCCCTTCGAATTAGGGGGCTGGATTAGTAGGAATGGCTTTATTCATATTTAGTAATGGTAATACGTTACTTCCACGTTCATCAGTGATGATTTTATTACCAATCATTGGTAAAACTTTCTCGAGGGTTTCCAGATAAATCCTTTGTTTGGTTACCTCTGGTGACTTTATATATGCTTCAAAGACGGAATTGAATCTTTCAGCTTCTCCTTTGGCACCATTTACGCGATTCAAGGCATAAGCCTCTGCTAACTGAACGGTCTCTTCTGCTATACCCCTGGCTCTTGGAATTACCCGGTTGTAATCAGCTTCTGCCTGATTGATTAAGGTTTCTTTTTCCTGTTGGGCTTCATTTACAGCATTAAAACTTGGTTTTACCGGCTCTGGCGGATTTACATCCTGCAATACTACTTGGTCTATCCGGATACCATTCTCATATTCATCACACATTTCCTGTAGCAAAACTTCCACACTGGTAGCTATTTCCTGTCTTCCGACAGTTAATACTTCGTTAACGGTCCTATCTCCTACAATTTTCCTCATTGCAGACTCTGACATGTCATTTAAAGTTTTTTCAGCATTTCTTACCTTAAAAAGGTATTTGTAGGAATCTACAATCCTATACTGTACTACCCATTCCACATCTGTTAAATTTAGATCACCGGTGAGCATCATACTCTCGTCTATATAACCAGACTTTGCGTATTCTGTTCGGGCACTGCTGGTGGAGGTAGAGCGGAAGCCAAACTCCTGTTTTAATTGCCTTTGAACTGGTATTTTATACATGGTTTCAACAATAGGAATGATGAAACTTAAGCCTGGGGATACTGTGCGATTATACTGGCCAAGTTGAATAACTACCCCTTCCTCTTCGGGACCTACCGTTTTCACGGCTGAAAACACCAGTATAATGACTACCAGACCCAAAATAATTTTAGATAAGTATTTTTTTATCCAGTCAGGATCGATATTGAATTCAAATTGTTTTTCTGACATAAGTTTACATTTTTTACAATTTACGATTAATTGACAGAAATACCTTCGGTAACATTTTTCATTTCTTCAATTGAATTACCTAAACGCAGAATATGCTCTTGGGTTTGAAATGGATGTGGTGAATATAGGGTCAATGGCGCATTGGATTCGTAAGGTTTTAATTGTCAAACTATTGTAATGTCTCGATGAAGTTTTAACTCGAAATAGTAGAGATGAGCCATATTTTTTATTATAAAACCCAAAGAAAAAGGCCAAACAATATCAGCCAAACTATATCCATATATTTCCAGTAAATGATGAATAACTCAAGTTTCATTTTTTCATAGGGATTCGTTAATAAAACTAAAGTTTTTACCTCGTCCTTTTCACTATTGTGAATAAGTAGTAATAAAACTAAAGCATATATCATGGCTCCAGCGAGGTGAACGAGGTGAATACCACTAAGTAAATACAAAAAACTTCCGGCGGGCAATCCAGTAAAGTCGATTCCTGATTTTAATAGTTCTTGCCACCCTCTAAACTGAAATACTGCAAAGGTCAACCCTAGAATTAGGGTAAAGGCAAGATTAAATTTTATTTTCTTCAAATCATGTGATAGATAAGCCGGCAAAATTTTTTCTGAAATAAAGGTGCTGCCAAACAATATTAAGCTGCTGATAAAAAAAGATTTAGGTATTTTATATTGACCAAAAGAACTGCTCACTGTCTGGGAAAATATAAAAGATGTTGTTAAGAAAAAAAAGATTATTCCACTACTAAAAATAGCCAAATAAATTAGCGTTTGGTAAGGATGCATTTGCTCAATCCTTTTAAACCAATGATCTTTTTTTCTTTCTTTTGGCACATTCATCTATTGATTAACAATTGAAAGGAGAATATTGTTATTTAAGGAGAAAAAAAGTGTGACTTTTTTCTCCTACTGGCGAGATGTTGGTCTATTATCCTTAATCCACTGAGGGGATTTCAATGTTATTTGATAAATTGCACTCACTTATTTTCAACCCGGGTTTGGTTTTAGGAATCGTGGTACGTGTTAGCGTTACGAAAAAAATCAGGCTATTTAGAGACTTAGGAATAGCGCCTATTAGGCGGAGTCAGAAATAGCGATTAAGTGACTGATTATCAAACCTATTAACCACTAAATTAAATAGCTATTGCTTATTAAGGGTGCTACATTAAAAAGAATATTAGTTGGAAAAAGAGTCGTTTTTATCACTTTATATAGATGATCCATTTGTAAAAAACCTTGGATTTAGCATTAGTTCTGGTGCGCATGCAAAGATGAATGTCAAGGGGCTTTCGGGTAGTATGGATATGTTGATTGTACATGCGATTTCCAAAAGCATAGGTTCTTTTCATGTCGTTTTAGCAAATGATCGTGAAGAAGCAGCCTATCTTGCGAGTGACGGGCAAACCTTTTCAGGAGAAGCAGCCTATCATTTTCCCGCTAGTTATAAACGACCCTATCATTCCGATGAGGTAGAAAATGCCAACGTATTGATGCGTGCAGAAATTCTCAACAAGCTATCTGGCCCAATACCGGAGGGAAAGGTACTTATAACTTCTCCAGAAGCCATTTATGAAAAGGTAATTAATAAAAAGAGCCTGAGAGAAAATACTTTTGCGGTTAAAATAGGTGAGAAAGTTGATATGTCGTTTATAGAAGAGCTTTTAAATACCTACGGTTTTGAAAGATCTGATTTCGTTTATGAAGCAGGACAATTTGCTGTTAGAGGCGGGATAATTGACATCTACTCGTATGCGAATGACTTGCCTTTTCGTCTGGAGCTTTTCGGAAAGGAAATTGACAGTATAAGAACTTTTGATCCAGAAACGCAATTGTCCACCGGTAGTGTTGAGCAGATTAGTATTCTGCCTAATATCCAAACCAAGATGGAGCAGGAAAGTCGCCAACCTATAATGGACTTTTTCCCGAAGGGAACTTGTTTTTGGATAAAAGACTATAATCATTCTACTAATGTTATTCAGGGACTATTTGAGAAAGCAAGCCAGCATTATGCAAGTTTAGGAGATAATGGCTCTTTACTCATGTCTCCTGAGAAGCTGTTTTTGGATGCCAATACATTTGATATCCAGCTATCATCCTTTACCTTGCTATCCTTCGGTCACGTATTTGACTGGACAGGTGTGCCAGAATTTCAATTTCAAGGGCACCCTCAACCTTCCTTCAACAAGCAATTCGACTTATTGGTCCAAAATCTTAATGAAAACGGGGCCAAAGGGATTACTAATATCATTTGTTCGGAAAATGAAAAACAAACTGGCCGTTTGATTAATATTTTTCATGAATTAGATCCCACCTTAAAGGTTCAAACACTACCTATCAATCTTAAAGAAGGTTTTGTGGATAACTCCTTGAAGCTAGCTTGCTATACTGATCACCAAATTTTTGAAAGGTTCTACAGGTACAAGACGGCCAAAATCATTTCCAAGTCTAAGGCGCTTACCCTAAAAGAAATAAAAAGCTTACATCCAGGAGATTATATTGTCCATGTAGATTATGGAATAGGTCGATTTGCAGGGTTGGAAAAGGTGGAAGTCACCGGAAAACTTCAGGAAGCTATTCGTTTAGTTTTTAGGGATGATGATCTTCTTTATGTTAACATTCATTCCTTGCACAAAATTTCTAAGTATAGCAGTCAGGAAGGTGCTATGCCAATCATGTCTAAGCTAGGTACGCCAGAATGGGAGAATAAAAAGAATCGAGTTAAGAATAAGGTCAAAGATATTGCAAAGGATTTAATTCATTTGTATTCAAAACGGAAGGCTGCTTCGGGGCATCAATTTTCTACTGATAGCGTCTTGCAGGTGGAGTTGGAAAGTTCATTTATCTATGAAGACACACCCGATCAGGCCTCTGCTACTTCAGATGTCAAGGATGACATGGAAAAGCCTTATCCAATGGATAGACTGGTATGCGGGGATGTTGGCTTTGGTAAGACGGAAGTGGCTGTTAGAGCAGTGTTTAAGGCGGTAAATGACATGAAGCAAGTAGCAATATTGGTACCAACTACAATTTTGGCGATGCAACATTATCATACCTTTAAAGAACGATTGGGAAATTTCCCTGTCTCCATAGATTATATTAACCGATTCAGAACGGCAAAGGACGTAAAGGAAATCATAGGAAAAGTTGGTAACGGAGAAATAGATATTTTAATCGGTACGCATAAAATTGTAAATAAGGCAATGAAATTTAAAGATCTTGGGTTGCTGGTCATTGATGAGGAGCAAAAGTTTGGGGTCAAGGTCAAGGATCAGTTAAAGCAACTTCGGGTAAATGTTGATGTGCTTACTCTGACAGCCACTCCAATACCTCGAACACTTCATTTCTCTCTAATGGGAGCAAGAGATCTTTCAGTAATTGCTACTCCTCCGCCTAACCGGCAGCCAATAACTACAGAAATATATACCTTTAGGGAGGAGATTATCAGAGATGCCATTTCCAATGAAATTCGCCGTGGAGGACAGGTGTTTTTTGTACATAATCGTGTATTAGAGATTGATTCAATTGCCAATTTAATATTAAGATTGGTCCCAGACGCCAGGGTGATAGGAGCCCATGGTCAGATGGATGGGAAAAAATTGGAAAAAATCATGGTAGACTTTATAGAAGGAACTTATGATGTTTTGGTTTCAACCAATATTATTGAATCAGGTTTGGATATTCCAAATGCCAATACGATCATTATTAATAGAGCCCATATGTTTGGGATGAGTGATCTGCATCAAATGAGAGGTAGAGTGGGTAGAAGTAATAAAAAGGCCTATTGCTTCCTGCTTACCCCTCCAACGTCTACCCTGACTGTAGAAACCAGAAAGAGACTACAGGCGATGGAAGAGTTTTCTGATCTGGGAGATGGTTTTAAGGTTGCAATGAGAGATTTGGACATCCGGGGGGCTGGGAATTTACTAGGTGCCGAACAAAGTGGCTTTATTTCTGATTTAGGTTTTGAAATGTATCACAAAATACTCGACGATGCCGTTCAAGAGCTTAAGCAAACAGAGTTTGCTTCCCTTTTTGAAAATGATCTCAAAGAAATAGTAGCACCACTGGTTCAGGACTGTGTAATAGAGACGGACATGGAGTTATTGATACCTGAGAGTTATGTCAGTAATATTTCTGAAAGGTTAAGTCTCTATTCCAAGTTGGATGAGATTAAGGAAGAAAATGCACTTGATGATTTTAGAGAGGAAATTAGGGATAGATTCGGCACTATTCCGGAAAGGGTTCAAACCTTATTTGAAACAGTAGAACTCCGATGGATGGCTGAGAAGCTTGGTTTTGAGAAACTTGCCTTGAAAAATGAACAAATGAAGTGTTACTTCGTTAGTTCCGATAAAGACACCTATTTTAGTTCTCCAGTTTTTATGAACATTATCAAGTTTATTCAATCTAAGAACAGGCTTTGTAAAATAAAAGAAACCAAAGATCGTTTAATTCTTACAGTCAAAGGAGTTGATACGATTCAAAAAGCCAAAAATTGGCTTTTTGATATGATGACAATTAAATAAGGATCCATTTCAACTCAGGATTTATTTAGTAAAGAGTGCTTTAGACCATGAAAATTGTGGTTGTTTGTGCCTTCTTTTTAGAAATCAAATTAATTTTCGTGTGAAGAATTAACTAGATGGTACAATTTATATTGTAGTATTTCACAAGAATTAGATAATAATGGTTTTTGTCTTGCGTTTTGTTCAGGAAAAGAATATTGGTATAATATATTATTGGTCATATATTAGCATTTTATTAAGGCAAAACATAAAACTTGTCGCATGAAATTTGAGGATAAAAATTTTCAATTTAGTTTTTTTGTTGCAGTAGCATTACTGGGGCTTTTAGTGTCTTCTTGTGGAAATCAAACTTCCAGAAGAACGGCAAGTAATCCGGGAGGCTTTAGTGCATCAACCGGAGCAGAATATAGTTTTAATGAGGAGGATTCAGCCTTTCAGGTCTTTAGGCTCCCGAGGGAAGTGATAGGTCCAAGGCTTGTTTTTATCCAAGGGGGTAGGGCAGTATTGGGTTCTCAGGAACAGGATGTCATGGGTTTTCGTGACAATGTGGAGCGAACAGTTACGATAGCTTCTTTTTACATGGATGAAACAGAGGTCACTAATGTTGATTATAAAGAATTCCTTTTTAATATCGCAGACAGCGTTAGTACTGACTCCCTTAAGAAACTTGAACCAAACGAAAGGGTTTGGGCAAATGCAATGTCTTACAATGACGTATACTCCACTTATTACTTCAGGTATCCAGGGTTTAATTTTTACCCAGTAGCAGGAGTTAGTTGGACTCAAGCCAATGCCTATAGCCAGTGGAGGACCTTATACGTGAACGAGTTAGAGATAAAGAAAAACTTTGGAAATAAAAAGAAAAAGGATGATGAGGAGGAGACTGATCCACTTACGTTAGACCAGCTAATAAAGCGGGGTGTGGTATTCCCCAATTACCGACTTCCTAATGAGGCAGAATGGGAATTTGCTGCAAAAGGAATGATAGGAACCCAGTATATGGATGAAAATCAGGAAAATGGCAGGATTTATCCTTGGGATGGAAGAGGACCACGAAATCCTTACAACATCAAAAGAAAATCACGGCAAGGAGATTTTCTGGCCAACTTTAAAAGAGGTCGTGGAGATTATGCAGGGTTATCAGGTAGTGTGTCAAATGATGGAGAAATTATTCCTACGAATGTTTATGATTTCCCGCCAAATGACTATGGGCTTTACAACATGGCTGGTAACATGAATGAATGGGTTCAGGATGTTTATAGACCACTTTCCTTCCAGGATTTTGATGACCTTAATCCAATTAGAAAAGATGGTACAAATGACGAACAGAATACCTATAAAACCACTTTGATCGACGATAATTATAGAGTTTATAAAGGTGGATCTTGGAGAGATGTAGCCTATTGGTTGGCTCCAGGTACCAGAAGATTTATGCACCAGGATTCGGCATCGAATCACATAGGTTTCAGATGTGCAATGATAGCAGTGGGTGGCAAAGACAGGTAACAAACAAAATAGAATTTATAGGCATAAAAAAAAGGGTGGGCTCACCCTTTTTTTTATGCCCTCTTTTATCAATTTGGTAGTATCAAAAAAGCCTTTCAGATGGTACGGGCGTATTAAATTTCTTTTTCCTGTTAAATCCTGAATTATATATTATTTTTGTAAGCATAATTTATTTAAACTTAGGCATTTATATGAAGCGGGGTTTACTTTTAAGTTTTTTTAGCCTATTGCTTTTCCAAATTGGATTTGGACAAAGTTGGAGACGGGTTGGAGATTGGGGAAATGATTATAAATCAATAAAGTGGGTAAACACAAATGTTGGTTTTTTAGGTGGAGAAAACATCCTACTAAAGTCCATAGATGGAGGGCTTAGCTGGATAGAAATGGAACTTCCGATGAGAATGGAGGTATTGGACATTTCATTTTTTGATGAACAAAATGGCATATTGCTTAGCCAAGAGGGGCAGATTTTTAGTTCTACCAATGGTGGAGGTAGTTGGTCAGCGCCCTCCTATCCAGAGAATTTAACGCTAAATAGTGTTGTTCATGTAGATGAGAACCGATTGATTATTAGTGGTGAGGATGGCCTTATCTTGCGTTCAGTTAATGGGGGCTCGTCATGGAGTGCTATCAATGTACAGACTGAGGCTTCCATCAAAAAAGTGTTTTTTGTTGATGAAGACCTCGGTTACGCCGTCAGCTCAAACTCCGAAATACTGAAAACCTTCAATGCTGGAGAATCCTGGGAATTGCATGATTCAGGATTTGACGTTGCTTTAAATTCCCTATATTTCACCAATGATACGACTGGGTACGCTGTAGGAGACCAGGGTGCTATTATAAAAACAGAAGATGGAGGCCTGAATTGGCAATTTATAAACAGTGGTATCGATACTGATCTGACAGATGTCACTTTTAGCCCGACTTATCCGCTTATTGGAGTGATTAGTGGTGATGGTGGGACTATTCTACGTACGACAAATGGGGGACTTACATTTAAAGCGGTCAATTCACGAACTTTGGAAAATGTAGAAAGGTTATCCATAAGGCCTGAAACCAATAATGTTTTAGCAGTAGCGCCCAGTGGGGTTTTGATCAATTCCAATAACACAGGATCCAACTGGTTCACAAGGCTCTCTGGAACGGCTAGTGATTTTAGAGCTGTAACATTTACAACAGATTTGAGGGGTTACCTTGTTGGAGATAACGGATTAATTTTATCAACTACTAATGGGGGAGGAAGACTTTATGACAGGTCCAGACCAATTTCTCTGCCATTTAATTCTGTCTTCTTTGAGTATAACAATGCTGGGTATGTTTCAGGAAATAATGGAAACATTATTTCTACTACAAACGCGGGGGCAAATTGGACAACCCTCAACCCCGGCACCAATAAAAATGTAAACGGTCTTTATTTTTTTGATTTCAATAAGGGTTTTGCAATTGGAGATCAAGGGTTAATCACAATGACAGAAAATCAAGGTGTAAATTGGGAAACGGTATCCTCCAGCGCTGCTAATTTCAACTTGAAAGATATAAATTTCTTTAATGAAAATGATGGAGTTATCATTGGCCAAAAAGGTCTTGTTTTAATCACCTCAAATGGTGGGCAAGATTGGCAAACAATTAATATTGGAAGTAATGAAGATTTAAATGCTTTCACTGTTTTGGACGATGTGACGGCAATTGCAATAAGCTCATCTGGTATTGTGTTTAAAACAATGGATAAAGGAATAAATTGGGTGCCTTTGCAAACAGGCTTTAATTCACGATTAACTGATATTGATTTTCTCGACGAATCCGTGGGATTTATAACTGGAGAGAATGGATTTATCATTCGGACCTTTGATGCTGGAGAAAATTGGGAAAAGTTGGAAACAGGCACCTATCAAAACTTTACGGGCATAAGTTTTGGCGACCTGAATGTAGGATATGCCGTTGGTGAAAATGGTATTTTTTATCAATATACCTGCCAGGTACCTGATGAGATTCCAACTATTTTTGGGGAGGATAATATTTGCATAAGCCAACAGATTTATTCCATTCAGGACTTGGGCTTGGATGATGAAACGTATGAGTGGCGAGTAGATGGTGGTAGTGTTATTCAAGGACAAGGAAGTCCTAGAGTAGTAGTAAGATGGGATACTCCCGGAAGGAATGCTGTGATGGTGCGCGGGAAAAATAAATGTGGAAACAGTGAAACTACTGCATTGGAAGTAATTGTCTCAGAAGAACCAAAACAAACCACCCCTATTCAGGGTGAGGGAGTAGTATGTGTGAATACCCTAGAAGAATATATGGTTGACTCGATTCCAGGGACCGAATATTTTTGGGAGGCTACTGGTGGTGTGGTAAGAGAAGGGCAAGGCACTTCTATAATAACACTTGAATGGACCAATCTAAATAAACAAAGTATATCTGTGTCAACCAGAAACCCTTGTGGTCAAGGGCCTACTACCCAGAAGGACATCCGTGTAATTACCATACCAGATCAACCTTCAGCTATCCAAGGGACAGTAAGGGTTGGTTTTCAAGAGGCTGATTATGAAATTAATGGTGTGCAGGATATCAATTACCAATGGTTTATTGCAGGAGGGGGTGAAATTATCAGCGGACAAGGTACATCTACTGTACGGATTAACTGGACGACCCCAGGAGACCATGTAGTAGAAGTTACGCCTATCAATGCATGTAATCAAGGTTCCAGTCGAGTGCTTTCTGTAAATGTAAACCTGATTACCTCAGTAGAAGAAGAAGCAATTGATGCAAATATTGAAGTTTTCCCTAGTCCTTCATTTGGAGGAGATGTTCATGTATCTGTAAAAGGAATCGCAGGGTTGGATTATATCGCAGTCTATAATGCTATGGGCTCAAAAATCAAAGAAGTACCAACCAAAGTGGGGCAATTCGTTTATTTTATCAATGGTCTACCAAAGGGACTGCATGTGCTTATTCTTAGGAGTAAAACGATGGAATATAAAAGAAAAATATTGGTGCTTTAATCCGGATTATTCAATAAGATTCGTAGTAGCCTGTCCTGACATTTCTCAGGAAGTGGTGTAATCAAAAGGAAATCATCCTATTTGGATACTTAGTCATAGCTGCGCTATGGTGAAGTCGAAAATAGGAACGAAGTAGTTGACTTTGTCCGCCGCGGCGGATAATCATGTAATAGAATGTCTATTGCATATTTCTGGTTTAATTCAGCTACTTAGGTTTTATAAAAATAGGGCTGGCCCAATATTGAAGTTGGAGAACACTAATTTTGAGAATCATCTCCCGATTTGATAGGGTAATTTACAAGATAGTATCAATCTTAAAGTTTTAATGGTCATTAGGTTGCCTTATGTAGATTGAAGCATTGAAAAAGTAAAGCTTTAAGAAGATCAAGGAATAGCTTTGCAATGGTGACGGCTATTAATGTGCTTTGGTGATTAATGTAGCAGCAGTTTCTGTGGTTAATAAACTATCTAACGCATGCTTATGGTTTAATATTCGTGATTTTTCAATCCTCCATTCCTCCACCTTTCATTTTTTCTGCATTTTCTGCAAAGCGAAGGGCGCCAATAAAGTCTTCTATACTGCCCTCCATTACTTCTGGTAGATTGTATACGGTCTTATTTATTCTATGGTCAGTGACCCTACTTTGTGGGTAATTATAGGTGCGGATTTTATCTGATCGGTCCCCACTTCCTATCATTGATTTTCTTTGTGCGCCTACGGCCTCATTGTGTTTGGCCAACTCTATTTCATATATCCTAGACCTTAATACTTTGAGTGCTTTTTCAAAGTTCTTGATTTGTGACTTTTGATCTTGACAGGTTACGACTATTCCTGAGGGTTCATGGGTTAACCTGACGGCAGAATAGGTAGTGTTCACAGATTGACCACCTGGGCCGGAAGAGCAGTAAGTGTCTTTTCTTACTTCGTTCATGTCTATTTCCACATCCACATCTTCCATTTCTGGCAAAACGGCAACAGTTGCTGCAGAGGTATGTACCCTTCCCTGGGTTTCAGTAGCAGGAACTCGTTGGACACGATGTACACCTGATTCATATTTGAGCATGCCATAAACATCTGCTCCTGAAACTGAACTGATAATTTCTTTGTAGCCTCCAGAGGATCCAAAAGTCAAATCAAGTACCGTAAGGTTCCAATTTTGTTTTTCGCAAAACCTTTCATACATCCTGAAAAGGTCACCAGCGAAAATGGCTGCCTCATCGCCGCCTGTACCACTTCTGATTTCAAGAATACAATCTTTTGAGTCGTTAGGGTCTTTTGGGATTAACATTTTGCGGAGATCTTCCTCCATCTCATCCTTTTTGTTTTTTAATTCCTCCCATTCCATCTTGGCCATTTCTCGGAATTCAGGATCTTTTTCTTTCTCCAATATTGCTTTGGTGCTATCAATGTTATCGAGGGTCAAGCGATAGCTGTCATAGGCAGTAACCACCTTCTCTAGGTCCTTATATTCCTTAGATAGTTTGGTGTAGTTCCCCATGTCACTCATGACATCCGGTTGAATGATCAGTTGTGCAACCTCCTCAAATCTATCTTTAATTGCTTCAAGTTTGTCCAGCATGGTTATTGTATTTGGAGGGCGAAATTAAGCATTATTGTTGATGAATACCCGACACAGGTTTATTTTATACGCTTGTATACCCAAAAAAGACTTTTTGTATAAGTGAAATTCGAATAAAATGAAAATTGAGAAATGGTTATAATTTTAAATTCAAGTATAGGATTTGAGAAAAGTAACCTTGTTTTAATAGGCTAGGTTCCTGAGGTCCATCACGATAATCTGCTTGCTAATTAAACAGGGATTTTGCAATAGGGTTTCCTGACCTTCCTCAGAAAGTGATTCCACTACGGATTAGAATGGCTATTGCATATTTCGGGTAGAAACATCGATATGAAATTAACGGTCTTTACCCACTAATACCCTTAAAACTTTTCAGTTGATCAACTTATACTCTTTTTGAAACAATTGTTCATAGTGGTTTTGTGTTTTTATATTTCATGAATCTTTTTAACTGAATAGTCCTTATATTTAATAGTAAAACCAAACTGATTTGATTATGAAGGTGAAATACATGTTGTTTTCGTTAGGTCTGCTCTTGGCCATAATAGGCAGTTGTAATGATGGTAAAAAAATCAATCGTGATATCGTAGATCAGGTGAATAAAGCCAATGAAGTAAAAAAATTGGGAGAGGCGGAGATTACAGAACACGCCATGGAGTGGGGGAATGAAATAAGCATGGAAGCTCAAAAGGAACTTATGGGGGTTTTGCAAAAAGCTATTCAAGAAAATGGACCTGAAAAGGCTGTGGGTTTTTGTAATGTAGAGGCGTTGGAGATTACAAAAAAAGTGGCAGATAAATACAACGTAACTATCAGGAGGGTATCTGTTAAAAACCGTAATCCTAAAAATAGGCCCAATGAAAAAGAAATGGAATTACTTGATGCTTATGCTTATAATAAAGACAATGACCTGGACAACCACCCTAACATTCAGAAAATGGAAGACGGACAGGTTTTACTATATACTAAAGCGATTACCATTCCGAACGGACTTTGTCTCAATTGTCATGGAGTGCCAGATACCGACATCAAAGGACCAACTTTAGAAAAAATACAAAGTTTGTACCCAGAGGACAAAGCCATCAATTACAAAGTGGGGGATTTAAGGGGCATGTGGAGCATCGAGTTGCCGAAAAAAGAAGTGGTAAAAGACATTTAAAAGTAGTTTTGTATACAGAATTACAACCAGTTTGTAAACTGAGTTAAAGTTGATTACACCTTTCAATTTATTTCTCTAGGATTGAAAAATTGGTTTACAATGGCACTGCTTTTGTCAATCAAATAATCGTGAAACCTAAGGTAGTTTTATATTTTAGCTTACAATAAATCCTGGAATAATATGAGCGATTATAAGCATGATCAGACACAAAAATTTCGTTGTCCATGGTGCCTTGGATTTGAGGATTATATCAGGTACCATGATGAAGAATGGGGAGTCCCAGTATATAGTGACAGGAGGCATTTTGAGTTTTTGGTTTTGGAAAGTGCCCAAGCAGGCCTAAGTTGGGCGACTATTCTTAAGAAAAGGGAGGGGTACGCAAAAGCCTTCAAAGATTTTGATTACCAAAAGGTGGCTGGTTTTTCTGCGGATGAAATAACTAAACTGACCTCCGATCCAAGCATTGTTCGGAATCGGTTGAAAATTGAATCAGCGGTAAACAATGCCAGAAGGTTTATGGAGGTTCAAGAGAAATACGGAACCTTTACAGGTTTTATGCTAGATTTTGTTGATGGAAAACCATTGCAAAATGCATGGAATAGTATGGGTGAAGTCCCGTCAACGACTGACCTATCCAATAAAGTCTCCAAAGAACTGAAAAGGTATGGATTTAAATTTTTAGGAAGCACTACCGTTTATGCTCATTTACAAGCTTCAGGAATAGTCAATGACCACTTGGTCCATTGTTTTCGCCATCAGGAAGTGAAGCGAATGGCCAAATAAATACTGGAATCACTTCAATTTTAGCCGCTTGAGTGCTTAATTTTTGATGGAACAGTTATTTTATACCTCAGGGGCAATGCGTTAGTACAATACCCCGAGGTATAAGGGAATTATTCAGCACCCATAATGTTGGATTTAGTCTGGGCTTTTGATTGTTTGATTCTGTAGTTTAAGGTTAGGTTGATTTGCCTTTTCCTTGGAAAGATGTCGCCTACGGTCGTAAAACCTGGACCTTCGAAAATGTACCGGTTTCTTCTTGAATTAAACACGTCCATAACGTTTAATATCAAGGTGCCCCTTCCCTTCATAACGTCTTTACTGGTCGATATGTCCATATAGGAAATGGCTTTTTGCACACCTTGAGCTACTTTTCTTCTTCCTTCATAATTTCCTCGAAGTTGGAGGTCTAAACCATTTGCAAGCGTCAATCTGGAAGTAAGCCTAGTGAACCAGGAATAGGTATCTGCAGTATAGGTGTCCAAAACATTACTCCCATCAATTTTTGCATAGAAAAAGTTAAAGTTAGCATCTAATTTCCACCACTCGACCGGTATATAATCAGTAGTAAACTCAAAGCCCATGGATTGCTCGCCAAGTAGGTTTTCGGGTATGGTTGTTGCATTTCCTTCTTCATCTACGCTTCTTATTCTTTCGATTTTATCTTTGGTATCCCGGTAGTAAATCGTAGAAAAAATTGAGCCTTTCTCCATGTATTTTAGATGTCCAAGTTCGAAAGCATCAGTATATTCGGGATTTAGGTCAGGGTTCCCGCTAAAGAAGTTTCTGGCATCAGAAAAAGTCATAAAAGGGCTTAGGTCATTGTAAATCGGCCTTCTAATCCTTCTGCTGTAACTCATTTGAAATGCATCATCTTGACTTAGAGTATAGGTAAGGTGCGCCGAAGGAAAGAGGTTTGCATAATCTCTGGGGTTAACTTCATTTGTAGTAACCAAAGTAGTGGTTACATCCGTATACTCAGCACGTACTCCTCCTTGGTAAGAGAATTTCTCATGTTTGTTGCCCAAAATGGCATAAGCAGCTTGTATGTTTTCATCATAAAGGAAAATGTCATCCAATCCTAAAAGGGCTTCAAAATCACCTGATTCTTGCCTTTGACTCACGATAAAATCATTTTTCATGTTTCTAAAACTACTCCTGAACCCCGTTTCAAAACTACCCTCCCTACCGATGGGTTTCGTGTAATCCAACTGTAATAGCCATTGTCTGTCAAATTCGTCGTTTACGGCTGTTTGATAAAAAGAAGTTCCTGGTATGGCTGTTCCTTCAGGGGAATAGCCATTTTGTGTATAGACCTGATCAGAATTTTCCCAATAGTCAAGGTAGGTTATGGCACCAGTTAACACATGCCCGCTTTGCTCAAAACTTCGCTTGTAAGTCAGGTTAAATTCTGAATTTGGTTCTTTTTCATCTTCATCTTGCGTACGGAGGGTGTAACTTTGTAAAGGGCCACCTTCAACTTCATAGTCGTTGTACCTAATATCGGTAAGCCTCCTTGAATCACTGCGTCTCCAAAGGTAGGAGCCTGTCAGGATGCTATTTTCATTAAAGAAATAATCTAAGCCCGCACGGATATTGTTGTTGATCCCATTGACTGTGCCTGTGGTGGTTTGGTGGGAATAAAAAGTAGTATCACCGTTATTTACTTCTTGCATGATGGTACCTTCTCTGGGCGCTTTTCTATAGGCGACTCCGTAGTTGATAAACCAGTTGATCTTTTTGCGTCGGTAATTAAGGTTAGCGGCCAAACCGAAGTTGTCAGGATTTCCAACTGTTCCTTCAAAAGAAGCGTTGAAACCTTGGTTATTTTCTTTTTTCAAGATGATATTGATTACCCCTGCCATTCCTTCTGCTTCATAGCGGGCAGAAGGGTTGGTAATTACCTCTACAGTGGCAATCATGCTGGCGGGTAATTGCTGAAGTCCACTACTGCCTTTAAAACTAACCAAGCCTGAGGGTTTTCCATCCACCAGTATTCGCACATTGCTTGAACCTCGTAAACTTACCCCTCCCTCCGGATCTACTGAAATTGAAGGTAGATTCATCAAGACATCATTTGCAGTACGTCCTGCATTGGACAGGTCCTTTCCAACGTTAAATATTCTCTTATCTAAGGATAATTCCATCAATGTTTTCTCCCCCTGAACAACCACTTCATCTAAATTTTCTGTGTCCGCCGATAAACCAATAGGTCCAAGGTCAAGCTTGCGCTTTTCTCGATTGATATTTAAATCGTTTATCTCTAGAGCCTTGTAGCCCATAAACTCCACCAAAACATTAAATTTACCTTGCGGAAGGTCGATAGAAAAGACGCCGTCTTCTGTAGTGATTCCACCATTGATAAGTTTTTTATCGCCAGATTCAACAAAAAAAATGCTAATCGTGGCAAATCCTAGTGGATCATTTCCATCCTTGTCTACTACTTTCCCCTGAATTTTGCCAAAATTGAACGACTGGGAGAAAACCGGTTGGGAAGCTAAAAAAATTAGAAATAGTGAAAATAGGCTGATATCTTTCATGAAGGAGACTTGAATTAAATAAATAGCGACAAATATAAAAAATCACATTGAAGGAAGTTTGCTTTTTTACATGAATGTCTAAAGAATTTTATAACAGGAAGCTTCTGCTTCATTAAGAGTAAGTTATGCACTAGCCTTCCGCTATACAGTTGTTTTAATTACGGGCAGACTAGTGCCCATTTCGAGTTTCAACAGCCAGCGGAGTAACTGTCACCTTTATTGGAATTTATTTCATTACAATTCACCAATTAAATGTATTTTTTCACTCATTGGTAAATAAGGTTTTTTTTATATAACGATAATGAAGTAGATTGTCTTCGTATTTTAATCTCTATTGGGTTTAATTCCCCGAGGCTTGCCTCGAGAAATGAAAAAATTTTCCGCTAAATGCCTCGTGGGCTTGCCCCGAGGTTGTTTACTTGATTAAATCCCATTCTGACAGTACCATTACGCTATGAATCCATTTAATAACCTCTTGTTTCTCCTGTTTATTACCGCTTTTTGTTGGTCATGTAATTCTAAAGATAAACCTTTGGAGGAATTGATACCTATGGATCAAACCAGCCTAAAAGCAGGAGAAAATTTATTCCAATTGAATTGTAGCAGTTGTCACTCCTTTAAGAAAAATGGTATTGGACCACACCTTGGTGGGATTACCAAAGAACAATCCCTGGCGTGGATGCGCTCTTTCATTAAAAATCCTATAGAAATGATTGATAAAGGAGATGAAAGGGCCCTTCAGGTTTTTGAGCGGTACAAGACCTATATGCCTTCTTTCACTCATCTGGAGGAAAAGGAATTGGACAATATTATTACCTTTATGCATCAGCATGAAGCACCAGCAGAAAATCTAGGAACAGTATTGGATTCTATATGGAATCCAATTCCTGAAAAAATTCCTATGTCTGATTTGGTTGTAAACCTGGAATTGATCAGCACAATTCCTGCTTCTGCAGAAAAGAAACCCGTTACCCGTATAGCTAAAATGGATTACCACCCGGTAACCAAGGACATGTACATGCTGGATTTACGTGGTAAAATGTACCTTATGGAAGGGCAAAACACCAAGTTATACTTGGATATGGCCAAAGAAATGCCTGAATTTATCAATGAGCCTGGCTTGGCCACGGGTTTTGGTAGTTTTGCCTTTCATCCTGATTTTGGTGAAAATGGTTTGTTGTATACCAGCCACACAGAAAAGCCGTATACCGCTCCAGCTGATTTTGCCTTTGGAGACAGTATTAAAAGTGATATGCAATGGATTGTTACTGAGTGGAAAACAAATGAGCCACTGGAAATACCTCTCAATTCTTCAGTACATAGAGAACTGTTTAGGATAGATATGGCATCTGCTATCCACGGTATGCAAGAGCTTACTTTCAATCCACTTGCAGCAAAAGGGGATAAAGATTTTGGCCTTCTCTATATAGGGATAGGCGAAGGCGGTTCTGAAGGGAAAGGTCATGCGTGGATATCATACGGAGCCACTCAGCCTTGGGGTGCTATATACCGGATTGATCCCCAAGGTAGAAACAGTAGTAATGGGAAGTATGGTATTCCAGCAGACAATCCCTTTGTTGGCAACGATAAAGGCTGGATGCCAGAGATTTATGCGCATGGGTTTAGAAATCCACATAGAATTTCCTGGACCAAAAATGGGGAAATTCTAGCCACAAATATAGGTCAGGGGCAAATAGAGTCGCTATATATGCTTCGGCCTGGAGATGATTACGGTTGGCCGGTAAGGGAAGGAACCTTTAAATTAAAACCTGAGATAGATGCAAATATGGTCTTTCCATTACCAGAAAATGAGGCATCCTTTGGGTTTACCTATCCGGTAGCCATGTATGATCACGATGAAGGGAATGCTATTTCAGGTGGATATGAATATACAGGCTCAGAGGTTCCAGGCTTGAATGGAAAGTATCTCTTCGGTGACATAACAGGAGGAAGATTGTTTTTTGTTAATATAGCGGATCTTGAAGTAGGCAAACAGTCGCCCATTTATGAATGGACAGTTGAATATGAAGGGGTATCTATTCCCCTTGCAAAATTGGCAGGAAGTAATAGGGTAGACCTCAGGTTTGGTAAAGATGCTAGCGGAGAAATGTACCTTTTCACAAAAGCAGATGGGAAAGTTTATAAAATGGCAGGCATAAAAAAATAATATGAAAAAGATCAGCCGGCGGGAAACAATTCTCACAATTGGTAGTATGGCAGTTTTAGCGCCACTTTGGGCAATGGATGAGCGTATTGTTAAGCCCAAAGTTCGAATTGGCGCCTGTGATTGGTCTATTGGAAAAGCCTCAGATCCTGGAGCCTTTGAATTGGCCAGAGAAATTGGACTTGATGGCGTTCAGGTAAGTTTAGGAAATGTAGCCAATGACATGCACCTAAGGAAAAAGGAGATGCAACAAACTTATCTGAAAGCAGCTAAAGACGCTAAAGTGAAAATTGCAAGTTTGGCCATAGGTGAACTTAATCGGGTACCTTATAAATCTGCTCCAGAGACCGAAGCTTGGGTTTCTGACAGCATTGATGTGGCCAAGGCATTGGGTTGCAAAAATGTACTATTGGCATTTTTTTCAGCAGGAGACCTAAGAAATGATCCTGCAGGCAAAAAAGAAGTGATTCGTAGATTAAAAAAGATCGCGCCGAAGGCAGAAAGGGCCAATATAGTATTGGGAATCGAATCTTGGTTGACTGCTGAAGAGCATCTGGAGATCTTGGAGGCAGTAGGTTCTTCCCATGTGAAGGTGTATTATGATGTGGCCAATGCCACAGAAATGGGCCATGATATTTTTAAAGAAATAGAACTATTGGGGGCCGAAAATATCTGTGAAATTCACTTCAAGGAAAATGGTCAGTTGCTTGGACAGGGAAAGGTGGATTTTGAGAAAATAAAAGTGAGTCTGGATAAAATCGGCTATAAAGGTTGGTACATCATGGAAGGTGCCATTCCAAAGGGGATGGAGGTGCTGCCTGCTTATAGAAAAAATCTGAGTTTTGTTTCACAACTTATGAAATCATAAAAAATGGAAAGGTGGCTGGTCTGTTGTAGTATTTTATTAGTGGGAATGGTTTCCTGCAATACTAAAAACCAAGAGGAAGACTCATCAGTATTATTTGTTCCTGAAGGTCTTGAGGTAAGTGTTTGGGCGACTAGCCCCATGTTCTACAACCCCACCAACATGGATGTAGATGCCAAAGGTAGAGTTTGGATCACCGAAGGCGTCAACTACAGGGATTTTCGCAATGCCGATGGACACAAGGTTCAAGGGGAAGGTGACCGAATTATGATTCTGGAGGACAGGGACAATGATGGGAAGGCAGATACTTCCAAAGTTTTTGTGCAGGATTCATTGCTTCGGAGTCCTTTGGGTATAGCCGTGCTTGGAAATCAGGTGATTGTGTCCTGCTCTCCAAATATTATTGTCTATACAGATGAGGACGGAGATGACTTGCCTGATAGTAAGGAGATCTTTTTAACCGGCTTTGGAGGGAGAGACCATGACCATGGACTACATGCCGGACAGCTCGGGCCAGATGGAAAATGGTATTTTATCACAGGAAATGCAGGCCCACATAAGGTTTCTGGGAAAGATGGATGGACCCTTCGTTCGGGAAGTGTATACAACGAATATACCCCTTACAGTACAGAAAATATTCCTTCACAAATCAGCGATGATGGCCAAATATACACCGGAGGATTGGTAATAAGGATCAATCCTGACGGAACTGGTATGGAGGTGCTTTCTCATAATTTCAGGAATGCGTATGAAGTTACTGTGGATTCCTTTGGCAATATGTGGCAGAGTGACAACGATGACCAGACAGCTTCTTGCAGAACAACATGGTTGATGGAAGGAAGCAATGCAGGTTTTTTTAGCGCAAGGGGTGACAGGACTTGGCAAGCAGACAGAAGGCCTGGGCAAACCATTGCGGAGGCCCATTGGCACCAACATGATCCAGGTGTTTTACCTGCCGGTGATGTTTATGGAGCAGGCTCGCCTACTGGGATTGTGCGAATAGAAGGAGACGAATTAGGTGAGCAGTTTAGAGGGCTTCTGCTAAGTGCAGATGCAGGTAGAAATATAATATTTGGCTATGACCCTGAAGTAAAAGGAGCCGGTTACCCCTTGCAAAATAGAAGCGCGTTTGTTTCCTCGGTAGACAAAGACAATACAGGTTATATTTGGCATCAGGTAGAGGAAGATCCTCGTAAATGGTTCAGACCAAGCGATGTCACTGTAGGTGCTGACGGTTCCTTATTTATTGCAGACTGGTATGACCCAATCGTGGGAGGTCACCAAATGAGAGACAAGAGAGGAGAAGGTAAAATTTACCGCATTACCCCAAAAGACAAAACCCTAACGCTGCCAATGATTGATTTCTCTACTACAGAAGGTCAATTGGATGCGCTTAAAAGTCCAGCAGTCCATGTACGTGCTTATGCCATGCAGCTGTTGAAGGAGCAAGGACCAATCGTTTTGCCCGAGCTAAAAACAATAATGCAAGAAGACAATCCATTTTACCGGGCTAGAGCCATTTGGACCATGGCCGGATTGGGTATTCAAGGTGTCAATTCAATACTACCTTATCTGAAAGATTCAAATCAGGAAATAGCATTGACCGCACTTAGGGCCTTGGCGACCTATGCGCCCGATCGCTTACTTGACGAGGGATTAATGCTGGCCAATGAAGGTTCGCCATTGATCAGAAGTGAGCTGTCCTTATTGCTCAGGGATGCGGATTGGGAGAAAACTTCCAAAATCTATGAAGAAATAATTAACCGATATGATGGTATAGATCCCTGGTACAGAAATGCATTAGGAATAGGGATGAAAGAACATGCGGGAATCTATTACCAAGAAAAGATAGCCGAAATAAACCCTGCAAACTGGAGTCCTCAGATCGAATCACTGGTTTGGGAGTGGCATCTTCAAGAAGCAGTCCCGGCTTTGAGAGCCAGATTGGAAAATGAGACACTTGATGCAGATAAACGGGACCTGGCCTTGGAGACATTGGCTTTTATCCCTGAAAAAGAGGCAGTAGAAGCGGTAAAGGCCACAGCCAAAACGGAAGGAGCGCTTGCAGAAAACGCCCGTTGGTGGCTTCAATTTAGGAAGTATAACGAATGGAGTGTTTTTTTGGAAGATTGGGATGCACCAATTGTTTTACCTGATGCCCAGCCAAACTTGCTTGCATTAAAAGCACAGTTGAAAGATAGTTTGACCCATCTTGATCAAAAACAAGTAGCTTTGTCTCAATTGGCAGAAGACCCTTCAGGTAGGCTCCATTTGGCTTTGTTGGCAGCAGAAGGTTTTTTCAAAGGGGATACATTAGATTATTCAGCCATTAGTAAATTCGAAAAAAGGCCTTCAGTTCTTAAGTTATTGAAGCATTACTTTGCGGAAGTGGAGGAGATGAATGAAGGAGAAATATTATCTCTTGCTTCAGACCCCATAGCGGGGAAGGTAAAAGCCATCCGAAATTGCTCAGCCTGTCACCTAATAGGTGGTTCAGGCAATGAGATTGGTCCCGATTTGAGTCAAATAGGTCAGAAAATGGATTTCTCTACCTTGGTTAATACGATAGTTCAGCCTGATGCTGCCATAGGCTTTGGTTCGGAAGCCTATTTGATTGCACTCAAAAATGGGGCGGTGCTTTTAGGGTTGTTGCAGTCTTCTGGGCCAGTGGTCACTGTTCTGGATTTTCAAGGGCAACGGCATGTTTTGCCGGCAGAGCTGGTGCTTACCAGAAAACAACTTCCCATTAGTCTGATGCCAGGCCCCTTGGAAATGCAACTTGATGAACAAGATATCGCAGATATTGGTGCTTTCCTGATGCAAAGCAATACCAGTAACTGAAAAACCTTGTAGAGTATAGGTTTTTGCTTAATTTTGCGCTTATGGCAAAATCAGGACAAAAGCAGGAAAGCGGCTTGCTAAAAGATATCATTGCCCATGCCAAAGAGTATGGGTTTGTTTACCCTTCATCTGAAATTTATGATGGGCTTCAGGCCGTATATGATTACGGACCATACGGGGTAGAGCTTAAAAACAATCTCAAAAGATTATGGTGGGAATCCATGACCCGTCTAAATGGCAATATTGTTGGTTTGGATGCCGCTATATTTATGCATCCGACTACCTGGAAAGCTTCCGGCCATGTGGAGAGTTTCAATGATCCAATGGTGGACAATAAAGACAGTAAAAAACGCTACCGAGCAGATGTACTGATCGAAGAAAAGGCTGCTGGGTATGAAAACGAAGGCAACCAGGATAAAGCCAATAGTCTTTTGGCTACCATGGGGAGTTTATTGGAGAAAGAGGACTTTATAGCCCTTCGAGAATTTTTAATTGAGGAGGACATTTCCTGTCCTGTGAGTGGTACGACGAACTGGACTGAAATCCGCCAGTTTAACCTGATGTTTTCAACTCAGGTAGGTTCAGTATCAGAAGACTCTAGTACCATTTACCTAAGGCCTGAAACCGCTCAAGGTATATTTGTAAACTTTCTGAATGTGCAGAAAACGGCCAGAATGAAAGTCCCTTTTGGTATCGCACAAATAGGAAAGGCCTTTAGAAATGAAATTGTTGCAAGACAATTTATTTTCAGAATGCGGGAATTTGAGCAAATGGAGATGCAATTTTTCGTTAGGCCAGGCACCGAATTGGAATGGTACAAGCACTGGGCTGATACGCGTATGAGCTGGCACAAGGCTTTGGGGATTCCAGAAGAAAAACTAAGAAGACACGATCATGAGAAGCTGGCGCATTATGCCAATGCTGCATTAGATATAGAATACCAGTTTCCTTTTGGATTTAAAGAGGTGGAAGGGATCCACTCCCGAACGGATTTTGATCTGAAAGCACATCAGGAATTCAGCAAAAAGAAGCAACAGTACTTTGATCCGGAGATCAATCAGAATTACATTCCTTACGTAGTCGAGACTTCTATTGGAGCGGACAGATTGTTTCTGATGACACTTTGTAATGCCTTTAAAACCGAAGAGGTGGGTGAAAAGTCACGATCCTACTTGGCTTTGCACCCAGCCTTGGCTCCGGTTAAAGCAGCTATTCTGCCATTGACTAAGAAAGATGGCTTGCCAGACAAAGGGAAAGCAATTTTTGATGCGCTGAAATATGATTTCAATATTATCTATGAAGAAGCAGGATCTATCGGGAAACGTTATACAAGACAAGATTTGATAGGTACTCCATTTTGTATTGCAGTAGATCACCAGACATTGGAAGATGATACGGTAACAATACGTCATAGAGATACCACTGAACAAGAACGTGTGCCAATTGCTGAATTAAATAGCAGGATTGCAGCAGCGTGTAGCTTTAGGAATATTTTCGAAAAGATTTAATATTCAATTTTTATAAGCAAAAAAAGACCGGCCCAAAAGCTGGTCTTTTTTGTTTATTTTTGCTCTAAATCGAATAGACCGTTTAAATGCCGTCAAATCAGCATAAAACTCTCATTTCCGCAAACCCCCCTTAGCAAGGGGGCGTAGGGGGATTATTACGAAAACGTGGTGCTTTTTCAATTGAATACCAGTTTTCATAAGGCCAGCCAGATAACCGGTTCCTGAGCGGAGCCGAAGGAGTAGGTATTATGGATACGTTGCCCTAAGGCTTCGGCTCCGCTCAGCCGCCGGTAGAAAAGGCACCAAATCAGCAATCACTTCTCGTTTCCTCAACTCCCTCCGCCGCGGCGGAGGGCGCAGCGCCTGTCCCGATTGAGTCAGCTTTTTTCAAGGGAAGGTTTATTTTAGTTATTTAAATCTAAACTCAAGTTTGTAGTCATAAAGCCAAGGTATTTTTGGGGATATATTTTCATTTTCGAGTTGTTGGGATATGTTGTGGTAT
>Ga0222654_1000401_pt1 | contig 30455 bp, 23 predicted proteins | sample AntAcemetagen421_FD_179805 | JGI IMG/M metagenome (GOLD analysis project Ga0222654, IMG submission 179805) | Saline water microbial communities from Ace Lake, Antarctica - #421 | ecosystem: Environmental > Aquatic > Non-marine Saline and Alkaline > Saline | place: Antarctica: Ace Lake...
TACACTATTGACGCCAAATATTTGCATTAATTGGGCGAAATCCGCCTTTCGCCTTTCCGGAATCTCTCTTCTAAAATCCATCCTGTTGCGTCGTCGCCAAAATCCGGGTAAACGGGACAGGCTCTAAATAGGTCGGAAAACTCGGGAAAAATGCGGTGCACCAAACCTTCGCGATTTGAATGGTGAATCAAATCAATGATCAAGTTCGCTGTTTTTCCTGGCCAACAAAAACCTGTAACGCGAAACATCCCAACACTCGGTCAAATGTAAAACACATATCTATCCCTGAATGAACAATTTATACATTCCACTCCGCATGCCAATTCCATTTCGCTTCTGTTTCAACGTGGCTGCCCTTTCTGGATGTGAAATTAACGACCGTCGGGTCTAAAGAATCAGCCCAAAGTCCTGCTTATGGCACGAGTGGTTTCCACGACCTCAACCCTCAGATTCAACCGCGTGGCCCCTGTTTGGATAGGTTATGAGGACGAATCCGTGTGAGATCCGTGTGAGGCCCTAGCTTCTCCTATGAAATTGGTACCCCCACGGGGAATCGAACCCCGGTCTGGTCCGTGAGAGGGACCTGTCCTAACCGCTAGACGATGAGGGCGTAAAACGGAGCTGCGGACGTTCAGTAGTCTCGAAGGCCGTTGCAAGTCAATTTTAGTCGTTTAATTGACGGTCCTCGGATCCTCCGCCGCCCCCCCCTCACCCCGAAAGCCCCACAAATAATAGCCTCCCCGCTACCGTTTCCTGTTGAGTGAGGGCGTTGCTCGACGAGGCCCGTTCCGCGTGCCCTTCCGCCCCGCCTCTCCCTCCCGCCGGGTAACGTCGGATGACGGCCCTACCCCCGGGGCGATTTCCAATAGTCACCCTGCCTGCAGATCGACCGGCTTTTGCGGTCCTCTGCGAATCCCTTTCGTGTGCTGCGACCTTTGCGCTAAAATCGCCCTATCACCCCGCTATCCCCTCCCTTTATTACGATTCCGTAGACAACAACTCCGCCTCGCCATCCGGCTTGAGCAGTTCGCGCGCTTCTCCAATCACTCGCTCCCAATCAAATGCGGGCCCGGGATCGATCTTGTTGGTCTGAATATGGGAGTGACCAATAATTCCTTGAAACGCCTTGAACTCGGCCGTCGAAAGCGTCGTCTCTCTCACGTTTCCGCCGGCATCTCGCGGAAAATCGCACGCAATATTCGGAAACACCGCACACAACGATGCCGTCAGTTTAGCCAACGCGGCATACTGCTCTTCCGTAAAGTCATACTGGAAAAGCTCCGCTCCATTCACCTTCCCGGTCACTATTTCAGCTCGCGCCGGTCGTCCTTCAAAATCCGCCGTCCGCACCCGCTCCGGGCGCGCGTGAGCTGGGATCGTTAACCGCGTCACCCCCGCGTCATCGGTCTCATACCACTCCCGCAAAGGCTCGGCATCGGGGTTCTCGTAGGCGCCAATATTGGCAATCTCAATGCCGATCGATCGACTGTTGGCCACCGTGGCATGCCAGGCTCTTTCCTTCAAATCGAGCGTCTGGTAAATTGTGCCGTCCACATCGAGCATGAAGTGAATGCTTAACCCCCGATCATCGTGCAGCCGCTTAAAACATTGGGCACTCGTGCCGCTCACATCGTAGTGCAACACGAACTGATCCACCACGCGCTGCAGCGTCGGTAAGTCCCAGCCGCCGCCGCGCACCCGCTCCTGCTCTGCCCTCGTTAACACCGCCGCTCGCATCCCATAACGGTTCGGCGAATCGAGTCGCACGCCGTCATCCATCGTCTCATCCCATCCGGCACGATCCAGTTCACTAAATAGGCGCTCTACCCGGTAGCCATCATAACCGTCCTCATCCATCCACAGCACCACCGGAGTCCCCGTTCGAAACAGCTTCCCGGCCACGACGATCTCATCCCCGTAACGCTGAATTGGAGTTCCTGGCACGATCCGCTCCATCACCATGGTCGGTGCACCTGCCTCCGCATTGACGTCAATCGCCTCGACGATGGCGGCCGCAGCTGGAGTCAAGACCTCCGACAGGCTCGATGCCTCCCGGTTTGCTTCTTGCTCCACCGATTGGCACCCCCCGCCAACCCCCACCAAGCCCACCGCCAACAGCAGAAATTTGACCCATATTTTAGACCACCGATTCACCATGCCCACATGCCATGCGCCAACTTTGATCAACGCAAGTCTGCCCACGCATCAACCCCGACCTAGCAACCAATTCCATAAACCCGCCCACCCGAGTGTCGTTTCGCGGTGAGTCCGAAATCCCTGCCAATAGGCCGCATGGTCCGGGACCGTCATGATACCAACCGGTCCCTCAAAGAGACCTCCACTCATCCGCTCATCGAGCACGCGAACCGCCAGCACATTACCTTCCGCCTTTAACAAGGAACCCGCGAATTCGTAAGCCCGTCGTCTCTGCCAGTCTTCCGTCTTCGGGTCATCATCTCCCGTTTTTCCAATGAATTTCCCGTTTAAGTAAACTTCGTCGCAGTCATCGATTTTACCCAGCATCAGCACGAGGTCATCACCCATCGGCCCCAAATCAAACCGCTTCCGATACCACGCGTGACCATTGAAGTCTTGCATGCCTTGGCGATCCCAATAACCCGGCACGATGAGCGGCTCAAAGTCTTTCGCCTCCGCAATCTGCGCCGGGAAAGTCGAATCATCGATCCGGCTGATCTCCCACCAGCCCATCAGATCGATCAACGGCGCCGGTAAATTCAGGGCGTAGATCGCCATTCCCGTATTTGCTAAGCCTCCATAGCCCTCAGGATCATAAACCCGGATGGCTAACACGTTGTCTGCATCTTCCCGCAGCAGTGTCTCCGGCACGCGGTAAACTCGGTGCGTGTCCCACGCGTTATCAACCTCCGGCGGCATTCGCCCCGTCCCGCCAATTTTCACGCCATTGAGAAACACTTCGTCGATATCGTTAATTCGACCCATTCGCAAGTGCAGTGCCCGGCCCTCCGCTCCCCCCGCCCAATCAAACCGCTGCCGATACCACGCAAAGCCGTCATAGCCTTCGTATTCATTATCTTCCCACATCTCACCGCCGTCCATTTTTTCCCACGCCGAGTCATCAAAATCTCGCTCCGCGTAGCTCAAATCGTCCCCCGTCGCGAACGACCATGTTGCATCGAGCACGACGATCTCATCACTCGAACGTCGATCGTAAAAACCACTGATCGTCGCCTCCCAGCGGGTGCCTCCACCTTGCGGCGCCCGCTGCCCATCGTCCTCACGATTGAAGATCGTCGTAAACAACCCCGTGAACACTGCCACGACCGCCCCAATCGCACCCACTACCGCAGGCGTCTCTTTTCCGTCTTTCTTTTTCTTACATTTCAACTTCATAACTCTATCTTTCTGTGCTCGTTTCACCCCATTAAGAGTTTGATTTTTGATCGGCCGACACGTTGCCCGTCGGGTTCAGTTTCCCTCCTTTTCGTCGGCGCACCGCATCACGCAGCAGGTATTCAAGCTGACCGTTTACGCTCCTCATTTCCTGCTGGGCCCACTGATCGAGTTCGGCCCACAATTTGGGGTCGATTCGCAGTAGAAATGATTTTTTACCCGGACTCGCCATGGGAATATTATGTCGTCGCGTTCGTTAAATTAGGGCTGCCACGTCTGCAGACCAAACGGACTGGTGAGCGGACCAATCACCGTTTCAGGACTTCCATTCGGCAGCAGCATGGCGAGACGCCAGGTCAGCGCCGAAACACTGACCAAGACTCCGACCAACACGACGGTCATAAGTCCCCGTTTTGCCAAAAGGACCAACGGGGGACGAGGTAAAGGTGCGACGTTAATCATTGGTTCGACCCCAGTCACTTTATTACGAGTAGAGCGTGCCAGTGTTCACCACCGGATGCACTTCGGATTCACCACACAATACAACGAGCAGGTTGCTGGTCATCGCCGCCCGGCGCTCGGGGTCGAGGTCGACCAGCCCCTTGCGCTCAAGTTCGCCCAAAGCCATCTCCACCATGCCGACCGCACCCTGCACGATCTTTGATCGTGCGGCAATAATCGCCTCAGCTTGTTGGCGACGCAGCATCACTTGTGCGATCTCCGGCGCATAGGCTAGGTGAGTTAATCGAGCCTCTTGAACTTCGACGCCTGCCTTACCTAGGCGCTCCTGCAATTCAGACTGCAACGCTTCATTCACGACGTCGGTCGCGGCGCGTAAAGTGACCTCTCCTTCGCCGTCATTGTCATCATAAGCATACCTCGTTGCGAGGTGCCGCACCGCAGATTCGCTCTGCACTTCGACGTAGTGCTCGTATTGATCCACATCAAAGCTCGCCTGCGCGGTATCCCGCACGCGCCACACGACCACCGTCGCGATCTCAATCGGGTTTCCCCGCTTGTCATTCACCTTCAGTTTGTCGCCATTAAGATTCCGGGAACGTAGCGAGATCTTTTCCTTTTTCAAAAAAGGATTGGCCCAGAAGAATCCGCTGTCGCGCACCGTGCCCTTGTAAGCACCGAACAGGATCAACACGCGGGCTTCATTAGGTTGTAGCGTGAAGAATCCCATTGAAACGAGGAGCGAACCGAGCACCACAAACACGCCCAAAATCGCCAACAGCGGCACTTGCTTCACGCCGGCCGCAATGAATAGCACCACGGCCGACACATACATGAGGATATTAATGATGAGGTAGAGCCAACCACCGCTAGCCGACACGCGGCGCTCCTGGTTGGTAGAGGAGCTAGAAGTTTCTTTTTTCATAATTTATTGGATGATTCCAAAGTGATATCACTTTGGAATCACGTTAGTCAAGCCATTCGGTCAAAAAATCCGCTCCGCTTTACTGCTCCCGAGGTAGAAACGCCTCCCCCCGGGCCGCCCGCAGCCCCCCCCTCCGTCCCCACCCGTGGCGCCGTGCTTAAGCCGGCGTCCCGTTGCGCCTCAAGTCAAGGCAGGGACGGACCGCTGAGCCGTCCGCACCCGCGCCCACCTCAGCCCGGACAACTTTAGCTTGAATCCTCTTCCACCCACCGCTGCGCCCGCTTCACTCCCCGCAACCAATCACGCTTGAGCTTTTCCAGCTCGCTCGCCGGACGCTGAGGTAAAAACACTGTATCCACTTCCCAGTTACCTTCGATTTCCTCGCGACTCTGCCAAAACCCTACGCCCAACCCCGCCAGATAAGCCGCCCCCAGCGCCGTCGTTTCGGTTTCCTTTGGTCGCACTACTTTCGATTGGAGCAAATCCGCCTGAATCTGCAGCAATGGCGCGCTGCGTGTGGCGCCTCCATCCACCCGTAGCTCGGCCAGCGCCACCCCGCAATCCTTCTCCATCGCCTCGATCAGATCCATGCTCTGCAACGCAATACTCTCGAGCACCGCCCGACAAATATGCGCCCGCGTCGTGCCTCGAGTCAGTCCCAACAAAGTCCCCCGGGCATAAGGATCCCAATACGGTGCCCCCAGTCCCGTAAACGCCGGCACCAACACCGCGTCCCCCGCATCCGGCACCGTCGCCGCCAACGCACTGAGCTCCTCCGCCGATTCCACTAACTCCAACTCATCCCGTGCCCACTGCACCGCCGCACCAGCCACGAAAACCGACCCCTCCAGCGCGTAGTAACGCCGCCCGTTCAATTGCCATGCTACGGTCGTGAGCAGATTATGCCGAGACCGCACCATCTCCGTGCCCGTCTGCATCAGCAAAAAACAACCCGTCCCATAAGTATTCTTGGCCATCCCCGGCGTGAAACAAGCTTGCCCAAAGAGTGCCGCGTGCTGGTCTCCGGCGATCCCCGAAATCGGAGCTCCCGCCGCCGGTAAACCACTCGCCACCTGACCAAAAATTCCCGAAGAATCCCGCACTTCGGGCAACATCTGTCGCGGCACGCCAAACAACTCCAACAGCGTCTCGTCCCAGTCCCCTTCCGCGATATTGTAGAGCAATGTCCGCGACGCGTTACTCGCATCCGTCGCGTGCACTTTTCCTCCGGTGAGTTTCCACAACAGCCACGAATCAATGGTTCCCGCCAACACTTCACCTGCTTCAGCTCGCTCTCTCAGACCAGCGGTCTTTCGGAGCAGCCAGGCCAACTTCGAGCCCGTAAAATAGGGATCCAGCCGCAAGCCCGTTCGCTCCGAGACCATCGCCTCTTTTCCTGCTCGTTTCCATCGGGCGCAATCATCTGCCGTCCGTCGGTCTTGCCATACCACCGCCGGAGCCACCGGCTTACCCGTGGCGCGATCCCAAACCACCAATGTCTCCCGTTGATTAGTGATTCCGATCGCCGCGACGTCATCCCCATTGATACCGGCCTCCGCCAATGCCGACTCCATCGTGACTCGCTGAGTTTGCCAAATCTCGTTCGCATCGTGCTCCACCCAACCCGGCTTGGGATAGTATTGCTTAAACTCTTGCTGGGCCGACGCCAGCTTCTGTCCTTCTTTATTGAATACGATACTACGGGAACTCGTGGTTCCTTGATCGAGCGCGAGAATGAACTGAGGTTTGCTCATAGTGGAGTGTGATCAAAGCACGCGAATCAGTCATTTTCGTCAACGCATTCCCCGCTGCCTCCTTCTCGCCCTAGCTCATGTTTCAAAAATGGGATTCCCGCTTTCCGGAGCCGCTGAAATTATCGATTGGTTTTGCTAACCCCAGATTCATAAAAAACCTTAAGCATTTATTACCAACATTTTAAATTTTCTTATACAAGTTGGCACGCTGAATGCGCACTGATTGGCATGTTCAAAACAACCACGAAAAACTCCCTCAAATATATCGCTACCCTTTCCGTCGCTGGGGCCTCTATCGCGACCGCCGCTGAAACCGCGGGACTCTCCGTCTCCTCCACTTGGGGCTACGAACTTCCGCTCATCACCTTCATCGGTTCTTTGGTCCTCATGAGCTTCATCGCTGATTACCGCCGCCAGTCCAGCTCGGCCTTCGAGCCTAATTTTGCCAAAGCGATGCTCACTCCCGCCCGTGAAGCGTTCGGCCACCACCACGCGACCACCGCAAACCCAACCCCTCGCCGCATCCGCCGCGTCCGTCACCAACTCGTTCGCGGCTAAGTCACCCCGATCCTTTTAGCTCCCTTAAAGCTCACTGCCATGAAAAACTCTCTCAAATACATCGCTCTTCTTTCCGTCGCCGGCGCCTCGGTGGCCACTGCCGCTGAAACCACCGGAATCAATGTTTCCTCCACCTCAGGTTACCAACTTCCCTTCATCGTCTTCACTGCCAGTCTCGTGCTGCTCACGGTGATCACCGACTACAGCCGCTCCCTGCGCCACTCCTTCGAACCCCGCACCGCACCGCCCGCCATGCTTCCCGCCAACGAAGCCTTTTGCGCCTTCGCCGCCGCCGCTTCCGCTCCGCGCGTTAGCCTCCAACTCGCTCGCAACTAAACCACTCGGACTAGCTGATCTTTTCCGCCCAGCTGGGATCTCAACGCTGTAATGACTTCCGCTCCTCATGTTCTGAGTGCCGATGCTTCCTTCGATCTCTTCGAAGCACTCAAACTCTAGCCCGTTCAAAAAGGTGTCTACTTGATGCCGCCAATTTTTCCCGTCCTAAAGGCCTCACGCTTGGCCTCGCCTCCTGCCGAGCCGGACACTCGCGACGACTAAGTCGTTTGAGGCCCCCATCCCCGCTTCCCTTTTCAATAGCAGCCGAATTAGGAATTTTCTTTTTCTAGGGATAAGACCAGCACGCGTCATGCGTTGCGTGGCATCCGAAGCCTGCTAATGCCACGACTCCCCTTCCGGTGAGGCTAACTATTGTGGCGACTACCCACCTACTTTTTCAAGTCCATTGATTTTGACCAAAACTCGGCCGTCATAATCCTAAATCCCTCGGATAATTCATCGCCCCCCCTCAGGAGACCAAACGACTCCCTCCGAACCCTCTCGAAAGCGGTTAATCCCCTTGCCGCTCCGACCAGGGAGCGCAGAGCTCCCGCTCGGGCCCAACCTCCCGGCATTAGGCATTGTGCTTCAATCGCCCAAAGGGCGCCCCCCCTTCCCCCTAAGGACACGATCTAAGATCCCACCATCCACTCACTCCCGTGGTCCGTCGTCACTGCTCATTTGCAGATTCGCGAGCAACGCCCTCGCCCCTGCATCTCCGATTTTATTTTTTGCGTTCTCTGCGTTCTTTTGCGGCCAAAAATCACCTCAGCCCCAGTTCCAGTGCCTCGGCTCTCCGTTCTCCTCGTTTCCTTTTGCAGAACCTTTCCCTGCCTCTCGGATGACTCCTTATTGTCAATTTTTCAAGCCCCCCCCTCCCCACTGGCCGTTCCAGCATCTCGCCCCCCAGTGCTTCAGCCCTCCGCGCCTCTGCGCCTTTGCGTTAAAAAAACCACCCTGTCCGTCCGCCAGAGCATCAGCGACGGAAGAAGCCCTGGCCACCGCGGACGCACGGCGCGTCAGCCCTAGAGGCTATCCGCTCTTACCTGTAACACTCAACCTCCCCCCTCCTTTCTATCCTCCCGCCATCGCCGCTGTCTCGAAAATGGGATTCCCGCTTCCCGTGCCCGTGGCAACCAATTGTTTATTCCCTCCCACCGTAAAACGCTTATATTTTTATAATACTTTATAACAACGACTTATGCTTTCTTTTATAAGTTGGCACGCGGAATGCATAAGTAACGGCATGAACAATAATATCCTCCCAAATACTCTCAAATACATCGCTCTTCTTTCCGTCGCCGGCGCCTCGGTTGCCACTGCCGCTGAAACCGCTGGAATCAACGTTTCCTCCACTTGGGGCTATCAACTTCCCTTCATCGCCTTCACCGCCGCTCTGGTGCTGCTCACCGTCGTCACCGACTACAGTCGCTCCCTGCGCTCCTCTTTTGAGCCGCAAACCAGCAAGGCCGTCATGCTTCCCGCCAACCAAGTGTTCGGTTCCGTTGCCACCGTCGCTCCCGCTCGCCCTATCCGCCGCATCCGCCGCGTTCGTCACCAACTCGTTCACCGCTAAGCCACTTCGCTCTCTCGACTCCTTTAACTCCCTTTAAGCTCACTGCCATGAAAAATTCTCTCAAATACATCGCGCTCCTCTCCGTCGTCAGTGCTTCCGTTGCCACTGCCGCTGAAACCTCCGGAATGAATATTTCCTTCGTCTGGGGTTACCAGCTTCCTCTTATCGTGTTCATCGCCGCTCTCGTGCTGCTCACGGTCATCACCGACTACAGCCGCTCCCTGCACCACTCCTTCGAACCCCGCACCGCCACCCCCGCAATGCTTCCCGCCCATGAAGCCTTCAGTTCCGTTTCTGTATCCACCCCAACCCCACCCCGTCGCACTGCCCCCGTTAATCATCAACCTCTTAGCGTCTAGGTCACTCCGGTCGCTTGACACCTCCATCCCCTCCTAGGTCACTAAAGCCATGCTCGATTCTGCACCCCGCATTCTCATTGCCGACGATCAACCAGACGTGCTTGAAGCCCTCAAGCTCCTGCTTAAAATCGAGGGTTACCAGATCGATGCCGTCAAATCTCCCGCCGCCGTCATCAAAGCCGTGGAGTCTCGCGATTTCTCCATGGTCCTGATCGACCTTAACTACGCTCGCGATACCACTTCCGGCCAGGAAGGCCTCGACCTCCTCGCCAAACTTCAAAATATTGATTCCAATCTGCCTGTGGTCGTCATGACCGCTTGGGCCAGCGTCGAAATCGCCGTCGAAGCCATGCGCCGCGGGGCCAAAGACTTCATCACCAAACCTTGGGATAATCCCCGACTCCTTGCCATCGTGCGCAACCAAGTCGAACTCGGCAGCACCGTCCGCGCCTACCGCCGACTCGAGCAGGAAAACCAACTCCTCCGCGGCAAAGAAGCCGGCCCCACTCTGATCGCGGAGTCCGTCGCCATGCGACCCGTGCTCGATATGATTTCCCGCGTCGGCCCATCCGACGCCAATATTCTCATCACCGGCGAAAATGGCACCGGTAAGGGCATCATCGCCCAAGCCTTGCACGCCGTTTCCCATCGCGACAAGAAACCCTTCATTTCGGTCAATATGGGCGGACTCCCCGAGGGCATCTTCGAAAGCGAACTCTTCGGCCACGTCCGGGGGGCCTTTACCGATGCCAAAGTCGATCGCGCCGGTCGCTTCGAACTCGCCGACGGCGGCACCTTATTCATGGACGAAATCGGTAACATCCCCCTCTCCCAACAAGCCAAAATCCTACGCACGCTCGAAACCGGCGAGTTCGAACGGGTTGGTTCATCCCGCACTTTTCAGGCCAACGTCCGTCTCGTTTCCGCCACCAACTCCGATCTCCAACAACAGGTCGCCGAAGGCAAATTCCGTCAGGATCTACTTTTCCGCCTCAACACCATTCACCTCCACCTGCCGCCCTTGCGCGAGCGTCGCGAGGACATCGATTTACTCGCTCAGTTTTTCCTCAAGAATCACGTCAAACGGTATGGCAAAGCCATCACGGGGTTTGACGAATCTGCCGTCGAAGCCATGCGAACCTACCCTTGGCCCGGCAATGTACGTGAACTCGATCACTCCGTCGAACGCGGCTGCCTCATGGCTCAAGGTAAGGTCATCCGCGCCGTCGACCTCGGGCTCAATGCGGGAAATTCTACCCCGCAGATCGAGGACATGAGCATCGAAGAAGTGGAAGCCTACCTCATCAAAAAAACTCTCGCCCGCTGCGACGGTAACGCCCGTAAAGCCGCCGAAGAACTCGGCCTCAGCCGCAGCGCCTTCTACCGCCGCCTCGAAAAATACGGGCTGTAATTCTTTAGTTCCAAGCGATCCGCCGACCGCTCAACAGGCATGCCGAAACCAAAGCGAAGCTTTACCCACGACCAGCATATCTTCGTCGGCGTGCTGCTTGCCGGTGCGCCTGCCGTGCTCGTTTCGATGTGGCACCTTTGGCTGGTCGGCGACCAGTCCCCCAAGGTCCAGTGGACCCTCTCGTTGTTCATTATCGGATTTTGGCTCGGCTTTGCCTTCTCCACGCAAAATCGCGTCGTCCGCACTTTGCAGACCATGGCGAATTTGCTCTCCGCCCTCCGCGAAGGCGACTTCTCCATCCGCGCCCGCGGCGCGCAACGCACCAATCCGTTTGGAGACGTCATGACTGAGATTAATTCGCTCGGTCACATTCTCCGAGCACAGCGCCTGGGCGCGATGGAAGCCACCGCCCTGCTTCGTTCCGTCATGGAGGAAATCGACGTGGCCATCTTTGCCTTTGATAGCGATGGCGTCCTTCGTCTCGTCAATCGCTCCGGCCAGGAACTCCTCTCTTCATCGGCCGAAAAAATCCTCGGACGATCCGCCATCGAAATCGGCCTCGGTGAGTGCATCAACGGCCCCTCAACCGGCGTCCTGCGCGACACCGACTTTCCCGGCGGATTCAGCGGATCCGGTGAATCCGGCGGATCCGGGCGCTGGGGCATGCGCCGCACCAATTTCCGCGAAGGCGGATTGCCTCATCAACTCGTGGTGGTGGCCGACCTCTCCGAAGCTCTTCGCGAAGAGGAACTCAAGGCGTGGCAACGCCTAGTCCGCGTGCTCGGTCACGAACTCAACAACTCTCTCGCTCCCATTAAATCCATCGCCGGCAGTCTCGGCTCCATGTTGAAACGCCCCGCTCCGCGCGCGGACGACTGGGAGGAAGACATGCGTAACGGTCTCCATATCATTGCCAGTCGCGCCGAAGGCCTCAGTCGCTTCATGCAAGCCTACTCCCGCTTGGCCAAACTCCCCAAACCCGCCAAGTCACCTTGCGAGGTTAAAGCACTGGCGCACCGCGTCGTGCAGCTGGAACTCCGCTTGAAAGTCGAAATCGTCGACAGTCCAGATCTCACCTTCCCCTGCGATGGGCCTCAAATCGAACAGGTCTTGATCAACCTGATCAAAAATGCCGTCGAGGCCGCCCTGGAATCCTCGACCCACGATCCTGAAACCGATACCGAACCTCCCATCGAAATGCCCCCCGGCAATGTCCGCATCAGCTGGAAAGCCATTGATCGTATGCTGGAATTTCGCATCGAAGACAACGGCCCCGGCATCGGCCAAGCCACCAATCTCTTTGTCCCGTTCTTCACCACGAAGCCCACGGGTTCCGGCATCGGTCTCGTGCTCTGTCGTCAAATCGCAGAAAACCACGACGGCGAACTCTTCCTCGAAAATCGCCCTGAAGGCCAAGGCACCACCGCTGTCCTTCAACTCCCGTTGTAGATTCCAAGCCTGTGCCCCCTGCTTTACGGACAGGTGCCTCTCGATCCCAGTCCGTCCGTTCAATTCACCCTCCCCGCGGTCGATTTCACTCCGCGCGCCTACCCGTAAATTTGTAATCCAATAGGTTACAAACCGTGCTTCCCCTCTCGCTGGTGTTTCGGCGAGTAATCACGGCTTACGAGAAGGAGCAGCGCGTCTACGTCACGTAGAAACACTAAGGGGACCACGATTTTAAAACCCGATTTTACCACCGACGCTGAGACCAAACAGTCATTAGTAGGGAATGAAGGGCACCGAGTAGAGGCGGAATCTGAGTCCGTCGTTGGTAGTAGCAAAAGGAGGATAATACGACCCATCCGGCCTAACTCAATCAACTGAGAAATCTTGTATCTGAAGGCCCCGACAAAATCTAGGCCACCGAGCAGATCTAATTCCCCCGAGGGAGGCTTCGCTCACCTCAAGGCAGTAACCGCTGGGCCCACCCGTATAGTGCTCGCGTGCGAACGATTTAACACGCTCGATCTATCATTCCACCGTGCACTGTCCAATGCTCTGCGGATCACCACGGAGTGCCAAAAGCCTCCACATCGACCAAGACCGCCGAGCTCCGAATCCAACAACACAACCATTACTGCCTCTCTCCCCGCTCAGACTTAACTCTCACCCGAAGCCGTCATGACCCCCCACCTCTAAACCACCGACTTACGGCGGGTATCAGAGCACTGCGGAAACTCCCTTCCCATTTCAATCCACCTCCTTTCACTTTTGTCCTTGGTCAAAATACCCCAAAATATAACGACACAAACGGTTCCTCCTTCTAAACTGGCTTTGCACACCACCCCTCCAGGAAAACTGAACAGTCACCATTTTGAACTCCCGCGTAACTATCACATACTAACTAATACTATTTAGTTCTCACCCGAATTGAGCGCCAAACGAATTCCAATCAAATTTCTGCAATGACTCCTATGAAGCAACCCACCAATGGGCTTTCGACTTTATACGTGGATCTCGATGGGACGTTTACCAAATCGGATATGCTTTTTGAGAGTTTCATCATTGCTCTCAAGCGAAACCCCTTCGTCCCAATTCTATGCTCTATATGGTTACTAAAAGGGAAAGCCTATCTTAAATATCGATTATCCATTCTTGCAGACATCCCAGCAGAACTACTCCCACTTAATTTGGATTTCCATTCATTCCTTCTCGATGAGAAGAAAAGAAATCGGAAAATAATCCTCATAACGGCAAGTCATGAAAAATACGCAAAAAGAATTTGTGACGACTTTGACCTTTTTGATTCATATTTAGGCAGTGACAGAAACACTAATCTTAAAGGCGTAGTTAAACTTAGAAAAATACAGTCCGAATCAATTCACTTTTCATACGCTGGAAATTCAAGTGAAGATTTTGTAATCTTTGAGAGTTGCGCAGAAAGCTATCTGGTCAATCCCACCAATCGAGCAAGGAAATTAGCCCGCCACTCATCCTTTACCAGTATTTTCGATGATACGCCCGCGACTTGGACCGTATGGCCTAAGCAACTTAGGGTTCATCAATGGCTCAAGAATTTACTAATATTTGTGCCTTTATTCGTTTCTGGATATTTTCAATCCGGAAACTCCATAATCCTTTCACTGCTTGGCTTCATGAGTTTTTGCTGCTTAACCTCAGCAACCTATATCATAAATGATTTATTTGATTTAGAGTCTGACCGGGATCATCATCGCAAAAAGAGCCGCCCCTTGGCGGTAGGGAAAATCAGTATCAAAAGCGGGATAATAGCGGCACTTACTCTATTTTCATGTTCATTTACCATTGCATTGATGCTGAACCATGCCTTCACCCTCATATTACTAATATACCTACTATTAACATTAAGCTACTCGCTAAAAATTAAGCAACTCCCCGGCCTTGATATAATAACCCTAGCCACCCTCCACACGCTCCGCATTTTTGCTGGAGCCGCTTTATTAAACATAATACCATCGTCGTGGCTAATCTCATACTCCATGTTTACATTCTTCAGTTTAGCAACTATCAAAAGATGTGCTGAGCTAAAATCCCTTGTCGCGGTGGGCAAAAGTAAAACAGTTGGCCGGGCCTACCAGATTAATGACTATCGATTCTTAATGACCGCTGGAATACTATCTTCTCTGATTTCATTTTCAATATTTTGCTTATATGCCAGAAACAACGTTCTCGTCGTTCAATATCAACAACCTCTACTACTGTGGCTACTCACTCCACTGTTAGGCTTTTGGATGATACGAATGTGGCTCAAAACTCATCGAGGAGATATGCATCACGATCCAATCATCTTTACCATTAAGGATAAATATACTTTGGCCGCCTTAGGCCTCATGGGCTCAATCACATTACTTGCACAATTACTTTAGAGCTATCGGGCAGAATCTAATTTTCATTAAAATAAATAGACTCAGCATACGTAATTTTTCTCCGCATCCCTTAAAACTAGAAATTACTACACATTTTTTGGCCCCCTGCCGAGAGACTCATCAGTCAGTATTTTTATCAGGCACGCCACTCTTAGATGTTAATCAATCGCACCCTAGAACACATTAAACACCTAAATTGACTACCACTCAGCTCAACAAGTATATCTTCCCTTTCAGCCTCGTCTATTTCGCTATAAGTTATTTAGTCGCTATAAACTGGTATTATGAAGGGTTCTTCGAAACTTGGAACATCTTCTTTGACACGAATCCAAACGTTCTTCTCTCCATTCATGCTCACGGAACCGGACTATATGTCCTACGGCATCCCTTTTCAGAATTATTTTCCTTTCCGGTTCGATTAATTGATGCAATTTTCGGAAATATTTTCGCGGTTTCGGACAGGCAAGAACTCAGGGAATTGATCGCGTTGAGTATAAGCCCAATCTTCTCGTCCCTAACATTAATTTATTTTTACAAAACAATATGCCTGCTTAATTTAAAAGCCCTGGACGTTTGCATATTTACTTTAATATTTACAGCCTGCTTTACCAATCTGCTTTTCTCAATTATCCCGGAAACATACCCCATTTCCGGTTTATTAATTACTTTTTTAATATACTACTCGGTCAAAAACGACCGGGAGCAGCGCCCCGGAAACCGTCTTATTTGGTTTTCCCTCGCCCTTCTACTTGCCGGCGTAACTATCACAAACATCTCCATCTTTTGCATTGTATATACAATTCATCTCGTAAGAACTGAGAAAGAGAGTTGGTTTAAGGCGGGCAAGCAGGCGTTACTTTATTCAATCCCTGCCCTGCTAATTACCATATGTTATTATAAAATTAGCCATTACCAATCGGCCCCTGAAATCACAACAGACAAAAGTCCTCTTTTTTATCTAGATTTCGTAAACATCTCCATAGGTCAAATGGTGCAAAACTTGGTCAATTTATTTTGCGCCTCACTCAATGGACTACTAGCGGCGTTCCCCCGTATTGCTGACAACCCTTACTACCAAGGCAACTACCTATACTTCACTCGCGATAAACATGATTTTCTTTCGGTATTTTTCTTTGCCTGTATCTGGGGGGGGATATTGCTCCAAGCGAAAAAACACATGATGGAGGAAAAATGGAGAAATATTTACATAACATGCATCCCCATAATCGTATTCAATTTTGCGCTGCATACCTTGTTCGGCCTGGAAATGTTTTTGTATACTCAACACTGGATAACTCCTTTATTTCTACTACTAATCCCTTCGCTCCAAAATCGGCATTTCTTCTCCATATCACTGCTCCTCTTGCTTCTCGTTGTGAACATTAATTTTTTTATGAAGATAGGGGAATTGGTAGCGTTTCAATAACTGCCCATTCTCACCGCCGATGCCTTTGCTGGTCCCAGGCTTGGTTTTTCGATCACGGTATTCATTCGCGCAGATTTACCATCATCGCACTCGTCGGAACAATCTTTGGTTCGGTCACCATCCGCGGCAGTCCTCAACGGATTGGATCTCCTTTGCCCGACACCACAGCCAACCGGTAGTTACATCAATAGACTGGGGGTCTGGCGCAAGGGGCGAGAGGTCCCCCAACCACCTCATAGTCGACATGTTTTCACCGGCAATGGCCTATTTGGTGAAATGGGTCTTCTCATCACGGAGGACCCACGGCGCCACGTGAGTGTTCAGCTAGAATTTGCTCCACTGTTTGACGCCACTGCCCGGCGCCTCCCTCAACACTTAGAGGTGTCGTTACTCGCATTGCCCACGCCTCCTCCCGCCATCACCTTGAACTTAAAACGCCCCGTCCGAGATGGTAGGGTCCGGGGACATTGGAAACTGAGAGTGGCAATCAAAGAGGCCAATTCTTATTAGATGAGTTAACCGGTTCATAGAATTCTCAGCTCGGAAACGCAGAGCTCCGTCAATCCAAACGATCAAAACAACGCCTGCTAGCGTCCCATTTCCGGGACATCCCCTTCCCACCTTCGCTGGCTCAGTCGATCATGACAAAATACCTATAAAGTTTATCTCATGAATATGAACGGTTTACACTTTTTCACCCCAGCTGGCACGTAGCCTGCAATACAACGAATACACACAACTGCCATGGACATCGCTCGCCCCTCCCAAGCCAAAGCTAAACGTAAAAAACGGATCATCACGATCGTGGTCGGTATCGCCGTCCTCGCCGGCATTACGTTTGGACTTTCTACTCTCAAACCTGCCGCCCCGACCGTGGATCGCAACCTCGTCTGGATCGATGAAGTAAAGCGCGGCCCGATGGTTCGCCAAGTGCGCGGCCTCGGCACACTCGTTCCCGAGAACATCCGCTGGGTTGCTGCCCGCACCCAAGCCCGCGTGGAGAAAATCATTATTCGTCCCGGCGCTTTCGTGCAAGCTGGCACCCTCATCTTAGAACTTTCCAACCCCGATGTGACCCAAGCCGCCGAAACGGCGGAATCCTCGCTGCAAGCCGCGGTCGCCCAGCTCGCCAACATCCGGGTTCAATTACAAAGCGGCCTGCTCGCCGCCGAATCCACCGCCGCCGCCGCCAAGGCTGCTTTCGAACAATCTCGCCTCCGCCATGAGGTGAATGATGAGCTCTTCGCCGACGGACTCGTCTCCGCCCTCGAACTCCAACTTTCCAAAGTCACCGCCGACGAGTCTGCGACGCGCAATAAGATCGAGCAAAAACGATTCGCCTTCGCCCAAGAATCCATCGAGCCCCAACTCGCCGTGCAACAAGCCGAAGTCTCCCGCCTCCGCGCCCAAGCGCGTCTCCGCCTTGCCGAAGCCGACGCCCTCAAGGTTCGTGCCACCATGACCGGCGTCCTCTCCGCCCTTCCCGTTGAGGTCGGCGCCCAAATTCAGCCCGGCCAAAATCTGGCCCGGGTCGCCGATCCCTCCGACCTCAAGGCCGAGGTCCGCATCGCCGAGACTCAAGCCAAGGACATCATGATCGGCCAAATCGCCTCGATCGACACCCGCAACGGGATCGTAGCCGGACGCGTGGCGCGGATCGATCCCGCCGTGCAAAACGGCACCGTCCTCGTCGACGTCACCCTCGAAGGCGAACTCCCTCGCGGCGCCCGTCCTGATCTCTCCGTCGACGGCACCATCGAACTCGAACGCCTCGACAACGTCATCTACGTCGGCCGCCCCGCATTTGGCCAGGAACGCTCCACCGTTGGCATCTTTAAGCTCAACGACGAAGGCGGCGCCAGCCGCACTCAGGTCCAACTCGGTCGCAGTTCTGTGAATACGATCGAGATTATCCGCGGCCTCAATCCCGGCGACCGGGTCATCCTCTCCGACATGTCGCAGTGGGACTCCAACGAACGCATCAATCTTAAATAATTTCCGCCTTCGGGAAAATCCCTGCAACTCTTTCATCGCAGCTGGGTATTCCCTTTCAACACCGACTCATGTCCCTCGCCGTTCTCATCGTTGCTGCTCTCGCCCTTCTCGTCGCCATCGACGCGGAAGGCTAAGGTGCGCGCCACTCTTTCAGTTTCCTTAATCTAGATTCCAGAACCTAAAATCTAAAATTCACTGCTATGTCCGAATCCCTCATCAAACTCGAAGGCGTCACGAAAGTCTTCCTCACCGACGAAGTTGAAACTCATGCTCTTGCCGGCATCCACATGGATATCAAGCAAGGTGAATACGTTTCCATCGCAGGCCCATCCGGCTGCGGTAAATCCACTCTGCTTTCTATCCTCGGACTGCTCGATACCCCCACCGAGGGGTCCTATGTGCTCAACAGCCGCCCCGTCCAAGGCCTCACGCTCCCTGAGCGCGCCCGCATCCGTAACCGTGAGATCGGCTTCATCTTCCAGTCCTTCAACCTCATCGGCGATCTCACCGTCTACGAAAACGTTGAGCTTCCTCTCACCTACCGTGGTATGCCTGCCGGCGAGCGCAAAGAACGCGCGCTCGAAGCCCTCGAGAAAGTAGGCATGGGCCACCGCGCCAAACATCTCCCGTCGCAACTCTCCGGGGGGCAGCAACAACGGGTGGCCGTGGCCCGCGCGCTCGCGGGACACCCCGCCGTGCTCCTCGCCGATGAGCCTACCGGCAACCTCGATTCCAAAAACGGTGAAGCCGTCATGGGACTCCTCGCCGAGCTCCATCAAGGCGGCGCTACCATCGTCATGGTAACCCACGATTCCCGCTTCGCTCGCAACGCCGATCGCACGATCCACGTGTTCGACGGCCGCGTCGTGCAAGAGCAGGTCGAGACCGATCCCACCAGCTAAACTCCTTCCGCGACGTGGTCGTGCCCCCCACCAGTCGCCCACCCTTTCGCACGCTTTCAACCGCGAGCGGATTTTATACGTCGGTGCTAGGTTCGCGTTGTCGCGATGTTAAAGGACGGTCGGCGGTAGGAGCCGGCCGTCTTCTCTATTGGGCGTAAACCTCCGGCCATGACTTCCATCCGCCTCGCCCTCCGTAAACTTATCCAACAGCCGCTTTTTTCCATTCTGGCAATTGGCACGTTGGGTCTTGGTATTGGATTCGTCACTACGTGTTTTTCGGCCGTCAATACCTTACTTTTCCGTCCCCTCCCGGGCGTTGAAGCCAGTGATCGGATCGTGGTGCTCAGCCAGACCCGCACTCCCGCTCAATCCCAGACTCCCATGCCCATGGGATTCAATCTAATCGACGCTACCGTGGCCGCCGAACGATCACCAGCGATAGAGAATATTTGGCTCTACTCTGAGCTCACCGTGATCATGGAAGGTGAACGCACTCCCCTCCGTTTCCTCGGCAGCACTATTTCCGCCCACGCCTTCGATCGCATGGGGGTCGAGCCGATCTTAGGCCGCAATCTACTCCCCTCCGACAATCTCCCCGCAGCAGATGCCGTTGCGCTGATCTCTCATCAAGCCTGGCAGGAACGGTTTCAAAGTCGCCCCGACGCGATCGGCACCACGTTGCTCCTCAACGGAGTTCCCTCGACCATCGTCGGGGTCATGCCCCCTCGCTGGCGTTATCCGGCCACCTCTGATGTTTGGCTGCCCTTCAGCTCCGGCGGCGAAGGACGAATGCACCAAAAACGGGGGGTATTTCAGCTCAAAGCTCATGGCCTCCTGGCGCCTGGTGCCACGATCGAAGACGCGCAAGATCAACTTTCCCTTACCGCTCGCGAACTCGCCCGCGCTTTTCCTGAAACCAATTCCGGCATCGGTATGATCGTAAATTCCTGGCGCAAAACCGCCGACCAGGAAGCCACCTATTTCACCGTGCTCTTATTTGCTGCGGGGTTTGGTATTTTTCTCATCGCCTGCGCCAACGTCGCCAATCTTCAGCTATCTCGCGGGAGTGCTCGGGCGCCCGAAATCGCCGTCCGCATCGCCCTCGGCGCAACCCGTTGGCAAATCTTTCGCCAACTTCTCGTCGAGAACGTCGTGCTCGGAATCCTCGGCGCGATGGTGGGATCCGTGGTCTCGCTTTGGGGCATCGATCTCGTGCTCGCCTCCTCCATTATGGATCATCCCTTTTGGTTCGTGCTCGACCCCGATTGGCGCGTCCTCGGTTTCACCGTCTCCTGTGGTCTATTGGCCGGCGTGATCTTCGGTTTGGTTCCCGCCCTGCGTGGCTCCCAACCGGACCTCATCGCCGCCATGAAAGAAGGCTCTCGCACCGGTATCGATCAAGGCCCCTACGGCATGCGCCTCCGCAATGTCATCGTCATCGGCGAGATCGCTGTCGCCCTCGTGTTACTCGTCGGCGCCGGACTCATGACGCGCAGCTTCCGCGCCTTGCAAGCGGTCGACCTCGGTTACACCGCCGAGAACGTGCTCACTTTCCGCGTCGGGTTCCCTTTCGGCTACGAGGCAGACTCCGATGTCGTTCAAAGCTTCTACCGCGAACTTCCCGGGCAACTCGAGGGGCTCAACGAAGTTTCCGCCGCCGCCGCGATCACCCTCCTTCCGGGTGACAACGACGGCCAAGGTTCGGCCATGCTCCTTCCGCCCCCCTCGTCCCTCGCGGAGCCCTCAGAGATTTCCGACGTCTGCTTTCGCACCGTCACGCCGAACTATTTCGATACTCTGGAAATCCCTCTCATCGCAGGTCGCGATTTCAGCCCTGAACTCGAAATCTCGGATGGCCCCTTAAGCGCCATCGTTGATGCGGCATTTGTTTACGCCAGCGGTTTAAAATCCGATGACATCATCGGTCGCAAAGTCTCCCTCGACGGACAGGATGTCTCCCAAAATTCCGGCAATTCATTCACCATCATCGGCGTCGTCGGTTCGATCCAACACCGCCACGACGAGATCAAACGGCTGCCGACGTTCTACTTCCCCCAAATCCAGTCCCCCTCCAATTTCATGTCGGTCGTCCTGCGCACCAAAGTGAAGCCCGAGCTCCTGGAAGCCTCGGTGCGCCATGAAGTTCTCACGGTTCACGCCGGCATGCCTATTTACAGCGTATTCTCGCTTGAACAAGTGATCCTGCGTTCTATCTGGGAGCAATATTTCTTCTCTCGCATGTTCCTCTGCGTCGGATTGGTCGCCGTGCTCCTCGCCTGCGTCAGTATCTACGGCGTCATGACATTTTCGGTCACGATGCGACAACAAGAAATAGGTCTTCGCATGGCCTTGGGCGCCACTGCCCAAGAGGTCGTGCGCGACGTGGTGCGACGGGGTTCCCAACTTGTCGTATTCGGTCTGGGCGCCGGCTTTATCGCCGCCTTCCTTTTGGCCAACTTACTCTCGGGGTTCCTCCACGGGGTGACCCCCCACGATCCACCCACGTTTATCACGGTGCCCATCATTCTCGCGGTCGTCGCCCTGCTCGCCTGCTACCTGTCCAGCCGTCGCGCCACCCGCATTAACCCGATGACGGCTATGCGTTCGGAATAACTCCTTCGCGCTCAACGCGCTCTCCGCCTGAGCAAACCTCTCCTCTCATGTCTGATCTACGTTTCGCCTTCCGCTCGCTCGCGAAATCGGGATTCACATGGCCCTCGGTGCGCGTTCACCGGACGTGTTTGCGTTAATCATGAACCAAGCGACCCAACAGACCCTCGTGGGTCTAGGTTGTGGCCTACTTTTGGCTTTGGGCGCGGGAAAACTCCTCTTCGGTAGGCTGTTTCGCGTCGACGGATTCGATCCGATTCTTCTGTTCGCAGCGGCCGTGATTCTTGCGTTGGCCACCCTCGGCGCCTGCTTCCTTCCTACCCGCCGCGCCACCCGCATCAATCCGATGGTCGCGATGCGTTCGGAGTGACGAAACGCGCACCGTCCCAATATCGGGATCCACTTATCTCAGTAGCGAACCTTTCTGAATCATCTCGAAATTATTAAACATCCTATAGTCATGCAAAAGAACGTGTTATGTTGATTGTCTCAACATGGCACGCGGCTTGCGAGTGCGCCGGCAGATTCTATCCGCGCCGTATCTCCTATTCCCGTTCGCTGCCTTGCCGGCCTGTTGGTTTCCGGGCTGGCCGTATTGAATTTAGGGAGTCCGCAAACCAACCCCGACTCTTATCCGTATCCCGTCTGCCCCCCCCTTTCCTGCTGCTTCCGCATCAATCCGCCATGTTTGAAACATTCTTCCAAGACCTGAAAATCGGGTTTCGTGTTCTCCTCAAAGAAAAAGGCTTCTGTGCCCTCGCCGTGCTGGTACTTGGCCTCGGTATTGGCGGAGTCACGACCCAATTTGCCGTCGTCAATGGCGTGCTGCTTCACGCTTTCAGTTTCCCCGGCGCCGACCGACTCATGGATGTCCAGTTGGTGCAGCAAGAGAACTTCGACCCCGACAACTTCCGCTCCCAAATCTTCAGCGAAGACTATGTCGCCATGCGCGACAACCAAACCCAGTTCGAATATCTCACCGCCTATCTCAATGGCTCGACGGTCAACCTCACCTACCAGAATCAACCTCGCCGTCTGACCGGCGGCTACGTCACCCACGACTTCTTCGATGCCCTTGGTGTCCAACCCGCATTGGGCCGCGAGTTTTTGCCCACAGACGAAGCCCCCGGAGCCAACCGTGCAGTGTTACTCAGCGATTCCCTCTGGCGCTCAAATTTCGGGGGAGACCCCAATGTCATCGGGCGCTCGGTGGTTCTCAACGGATCCGCCGGCACGATCATCGGCATCATGCCCCCCAAGTTTAATTTCCCCGCCAACGAACAACTTTGGATTCCCCTCTTCGCCGAATTCCCCGTCCTCCCCCGCAGCGACCCCAATGGCAATGGCGTCGCCATCCTCGCCAAGCTTAAACTGGGCGTGAGCATCGAGCAGGCTCAAGCTGAGGTCACGTCCTTCGCTCAAACCTTCTCCCGCGAATTCCCCGACACCAACAGCCAATTTACCTTGGGCTTTGTTCGTCCGCTCATCACGACTTTCACCCCCCCGTTCATCACCGGCATGCTCATCACCATGCTCGCGTTCTGCGTCGGCGTGCTGCTCATCGCTTGCGTCAATGTGATGAACATGCAATTTGCTCGTGCCACCCTCCGGGCCAAAGAACTCGCGATTCGCTCGTCCCTCGGCGCTACCCGGCTGCGTCTCATCCGCCAGATGCTCACCGAAAGTCTGCTCATCGCTTCGATCGGCGCCATCTTCGGTATCGGTATCGCCGCGTGGGCCACCGATCTACTCGATGCGGCCGTGCACAACTCGACCAACCCCATCCCCGGTTGGATGCGCTTCACTCTCGATACCAACGTGCTCCTCACGGTGGTCGCGGCGACCACGCTCTCCGCCCTAATTTCCGGGTTTGTTCCCGCCTGGATGTCCTCTCGCGCGAGTTCCATCGAGGTGCTCAAAGAAGGCGGCCGCGGCAACACCTCCCGCTCCATCATTATCATTTCTCGCGGACTCGTGGTGTTTCAAATCGTCATCACCTCCGTGCTCCTCATTGGCTCGATGCTGCAGCTTCAATCAATTCACAACCAACAACAAGTCGACTTCGGTTACGATACCAGCAGTGTCCTCGCCGGTCGCTTAGGCTTGATGGCTGGCGATTACCCCGAGAACAAAGATCGTCAGCTCTTCTATGAAAATGTGGTGCGCGAGCTGCGCAATTCCGGTCAATTCGAAGCGGTCGCGATGACCAATCGTTTTCGCATGGTTTTCTCGGGCAACGGTCCGGTCGAAATCGAGGGCAAACAATACCTTGCCGACTCCGATCGCGAAATCGCCAACTTCGAGAACGTCACGCCCGGTTACTTCAACACCATCGGGCTCGGTCTCATTGCGGGTCGTGATTTCACCGCGAACGATTCTGATCAACAGGGCCCCATCGCCATCGTGAACGCTTCCTTCGCGCGGAAGCATTTCGGTAATGAATCTCCGCTCGGTCAACGTATTCGCACGACCAATGGCAATGGTACTGTTCCGGGGCCTTGGCGTAATATTGTGGGGGTTGTATCCACCTCTCGGATGCAGGGTCCGTTTAATAACCAAGTCGACGACTCCGGATTCTATCTTCCTTATTTCGCCAGCGCGTTTGGTCCAGTGCTAGACGCCCCGAGTGCGCCACGATTCGGCACCATTGTGGTGCGCCCGCGCCAAGGCCAAAGCCCCGAAGGCATGGTCAATCAACTCCAAGCTTTGGTGAACCGGGTGGATCCCAACCTTCCCATGTATTTCGTTGAAACGCCCGCGAAGTCCCTGCGCGAATTCATGACGCAAAATCGAGTCATCGGAAATATGTTCCTGCTCTTCGGCGTCGTTGCCGTCGCGCTAGCAGCCGTCGGCCTCTACGGCGTCATGAGCTTCTCCGTCAACCAACGCACGCAAGAGTTCGGCGTTCGCATGGCCCTCGGTGCCAGTAACCGCACCATTGTTTCCATGGTGATGCGTCAAGGGGCCTGGCAAGTGGGAATCGGCTTGGGCCTCGGCATCTTGACCGCGATCGGGATCTCGGTCGCTGGTGGTGATGGCATCGCCAATGCCCTGATCGACATCAGTCCGCGTGACCCCATCACCTACCTCTCCGTCGCTGCACTCCTCGCTCTCGTCGCCAGTGTGGCAGCGTGGGTGCCCGCCCGCCGCGCCACCCGCGTCGATCCCATGGTCGCACTCCGCAACGACTGATCCTCTGCCAGCGGTCGGGCCGGACCGCGGGGCCGTCCGCCGCGCGTCAACCCGCTGTTCTCGCCGTTCCCTCCCGTAAAAAAAGCCCTGCCTCTCGCTCCCCTGCGTTCGTCCTACAAATTCCCTTCGCCCCAAAAGAACCATAAACTATTCCCGTGCGTCGCGGTGGCGAAACCCATTCGTCTCCATTCGTGCCCCCCCCTGACTCTCGGCTACTCGCTCGTTCAAAATTCTCCCGCGTCCTCCGCGATTCGAGTCCATTTTTCTGCAACTCTTTAACCCGCCTTCGGGTATTCCACTCTATGCTACTTTCCTTCGCTGACTTGAAGCCCGCCATCCGCCGTCTCACCCGTGAGCGTGGCTTCACCGCCACCGTTCTACTGACTCTCGCTCTCTGTATTGGTGCCAACGTCGCGATCTTCGCCGTGGTGGATGCGATTCTAGTGCGCTCCCTGCCGTTTGCGGAACCCGACCGTCTGGTTCACGTCTTCAATTCCTATCCCGGCGCCGGCGCGGATCGCAGCGGCGCGTCCTTACCGAATTACTACGATCGTCGCGATGGCATCGCCGCCTTCGAATCCATTTCAATTATCCAACAGGGCGACGTCGTTATCGGTAATTCCGGCTCGCCTTCCCGCGTGGCTCGCGATCGCGTGTCCCCGGAATTTTTCGCCACCCTCGGTGTCGCCCTCACGCAGGGCCGGACCTTCACCGAAGACGAACTCCTCCATGAGAATTCCCTTCGCATCATCCTGACTCACGAATTCTGGCAGCATCATTTCTCCGGCGCCTCCGACATCCTGGGCCAAACCCTCACCGTCAACGGCGAAACCTGTGAAATCATCGGGGTGCTCCCCCCCCATTTCCAATTCATCGACAGCAAAGCTAAATTTTTCTCGCCCCTCGCGTCCGATCCCGACGACCGCGCAATCACTCAACGCCACTCGAACAACCAACAGATGATCGCCCGGCTCGCTCCCGGTATTTCGTTGGCCGCCGGACAGGCGCAAATGGACGCCTTCAACGCCGTGCAGCTTCAGGATGATCCTTTCGCCGAGCTGATTCTGAACGCCAACTACCACACCGCTGTTGTCTCATTACACGCCGACACCGTCCGCGAAATCAAACCCATGCTTTTACTTCTTCAGGTCGGAGTGATCGCCCTACTTCTGATTGGCGGGGTCAACCTCGTGAATCTGCTCCTCATCCGCGCCAACGGTCGCGCCAAGGAATTTGCGGTTCGCCAAGCCCTGGGGGCTAGCCGCGGCCATCTGTCCCGCGAAATCATCACTGAAACCATGTTACTAACCCTCACCGGTGGCGTGCTCGGGCTCGCCGGTGGCGTTGCGGGTATTCAGCTCCTCGCCCAACTCGGCACCGATCAACTCCCCTTGGGCACGAATATCATTTTCGATGGTCGCACCGCGACCATCGCCCTCGCCGGTTCCGCCCTCGTGGGGCTGGCCTTGGCCGCACCGGTGATCTGGTTGAGCGTGCGTGGCAATCTCGCGCCCGTGCTGAAGGCGGAGACTCGCGGCGGCACGGTCTCCCTGGCCGCTCAACGCCTGCGTCACGTCTTCATTGTGGCTCAGGTTGCGCTCGCTTTTGTGCTCCTGTCCGGCGCCGGATTACTCGGAGTCAGTCTAAATAATGTGCTTTCGGCCTCCCCGGGCTTCCAAGCCGATCAGGTTCTCACCGGCCGCATTTCTATGCCGTGGAAACGCTACCCCGATACGGAACCACGTCAGGCCTTCCTTGAACGCCTTCTGGGCGAACTCCGCGCCCAACCCGGAGTCTCCGCTGCCGGCTTTATCAACGGTCTGCCCTTCGGCGGCAATAGCAGCAATAACGCCACCTCGGTCGAAGGCGTGGAGCGCGCTCCGGGAGAATCCATTCGCACCCACATCACCAACTCCGTGTTGGGCGATTATTGGCAATCCCTGAGCATTCCCTTAATCGACGGTCGGTTCCTCACCGATGCCGACCATCAAGGTGACCTCAAGGTATGCGTGGTGGATCAGGCCCTCGTCGATCGCTACTGGCCCGGTGGCAGCGGCGTGGGACACCGTCTGAGTACTGATCCGACTTTTACCGAAGAGAATGCCGTCACCATCGTGGGCGTCGTGGGCACCGTGAAACAAGACGACCTCACCGACGCCACTCCGCTCGGCACGATCTACCTTCCCTACCAGCAAAGATCATCGAGCCAAATGGCGCTCACCCTTCGCACCGGCATGGCTCCCGCCGCCCTCGGCAACACGATCCGAAAACTAGTCCTCTCCCTCGATCCTGAAATGCCCGTCGATGATATCAAAGTCCTGCAAACCCGGATCGAGGACGGCCTAGTCGGGCGACGTTCTCCTGCCGTGCTCGCCGGATTATTCGCCGGCGTCGCTCTCCTCCTCGCCGCCGTTGGCACCTACGGAGTGCTCGCCTACGCCGTAGGCCAGCGAAAACGCGAAATTGGCTTGCGCATGGCTTTAGGCGCTCTCCCCGCTCAAATCTTAAAACAGTTCCTCTCTCTCGGCGCGAAGCTCCTCGCCGTCGGCGTCGTGCTCGGCGCCCTCGGTGCTTGGGGCACCGGTATCGCGATGCAAAGTGTCCTCTACGATGTGCAGCCCCTTCATCTCGGCATCATCGCCGGCACCGCCGCCCTACTTTCGATCGTCGTCCTAGTCGCGACCCTGCTTCCCTCCCACCGCGCCTCCCGCGTTTCCCCCATGGAAGCCCTGCGCGACGACTGAGAAAACAGCAAAGAGGTTGAGTAAGAGAATCAGCCACCCCGGAGTCCTACGATGTCCTCGTTTCAAACCAACTCCAGTGCGTCAGCAACAAGGGGCGTTGCTTGACGACGCCCAACGTTGCCTCACCCCGCCTCAGCCTTCTGCGTCTTTGCGTTAAAAACACCCACCTCTAAGCCACCGCGTCAGCCCAATCCAAATTCCCCCGTCCCAAATCCGAAATCAAACCTCCGAGGTAGGGACGAACCGCTGGGCTCTCCGCATCTGCCCCTCCATTCGCGTCACCGCCCTACTGGCTCACTGCCGCTCACCGCCTCACCGCTCTGTTCCCTCCTGTAAAAAACTTGCCCCTCCAACACTGTGGCAGCCCTCCGTTACCTTTGTTAACTCCTGTAAAAACCCACTCTTAATCGCTCTGCCTCTCAGCACAATAACTACTTCATTGCGTCAGCCCCAGTGCGTAGTCGTTAGACGAAGCCATTAGTGTCCATTCGTGGTTAAAAAACACCTACCTCCCCACCGCCCACCGTCCCATCGCCAACGCACCTAACCAATCCCGCAAGGATAGTCTCGCCCCCACCCCCGGGATTCGTTTCACATCAAACACCCCCATTTCCGATCATGAACGACCCTCTGCATCACTACATTCGTCCCGGCATTGTCCACTTTATGGCCTACCCGGTCATCAAAGGCGAAGGCCCCATCCTCGAGTCCCTCACAAAACTTATTTCTGATCCTTTTTTCGAGATCATCGAAATTTCATGGATCAAAGATCCTGCCATTCGCGCCGAGGCCAAAGCCCTCCTCGCGACCAGTGGCATGACGGTGAAATACGGTGCCCAACCTCGCCTGCTCACGCAAAAACTCGATCTCAACAGTCTCGACGAGCCCACCCGCCAAATCGCCGTCGCCGAGATGCGCGCCGGCATCGACGAAGCCGCCGAAATGGGCATCACCGACTTCGGACTCCTTTCTGGTCCCCATCCCGGCGACGCCCATCGCGACGCCGCCATGGCTGTGCTGGTCAAATCACTCGACGAGATTTGCACCTACGCCACCGCTAAGGGCATCAACGTCGCCCTCGAAGTCTTCGATCGTGATATCGACAAGGCCTGCCTCATCGGCCCCGCCGCCGATGCCAAGGAACTCGCCGAGCGCGTAAAAGCCCTCCACCCCTCCTTCGGCCTCATGGTCGACCTCAGCCACATTCCGCTCCTCCGCGAATCCCCAGCCGAGGCGCTCCGTCCCGTCGCCGACCACATTGTCCACATCCATATCGGCAACGCTTACATGGATGATAAAGCCGATCCCGCCTACGGTGACATGCATCCGAGATTCGGTTACCCCGGTAGCGCCAACGACGTTCCTGAACTCGTCGCCTTCCTCAACGAACTCTTCCACGTCGGTTATCTCAAAAAAGAGGGTTCCGCCCGCGCCGCCCTTTCATTCGAAATAAAACCCGTCGGCTCCGAGAACCCCGAGGTGATGATCGCCAACAGCCAACGCAAACTCATCGAAGCCTGGTCCCAAGTCACCTCCGCCTAGCGTTCAGCCGCCAGTGTTTCACTCCAAAATAATTAATCCCCCATTCCGCCCTCCGGTCCAAAAACATCTTTCGTGCGTAGCCGTCCGGTGAAGCCTTTGATGTCCATTCGTGGTTAAAACAAAAATGTCTTCTAAACCAAAAATCTTCCTTTCTCGCCGTCTCCCCCCCGCCACGATGGAACTGCTCGAAGCCGAGTCAGACCTGACGTGCAATCCCGACGACCGCGGCCTCACCCCCGAGGAACTACACGCCGGCGTGCAAGGCCAGGACGGTCTCCTTTGCACGCTTACCGACCGTGTCGATGAAGCCTTCCTGCAGGCGAACTCCCACCTCAAGGGCGTTGCCAACTTCGCCGTGGGCTACAACAATATCGACGTCACCGCCGCCACCGCGCAGAAGATTCCGGTCACCAACACTCCCGGCGTTTTAACCGATACCACTGCCGACATCGCGTGGGCCCTCATGTTCGCAATTGGGCGTCGTATTGTCGAAGGTGATACCCTCGTGCGCTCGGGCAACTGGACGGGTTGGGCCCCCCTTCAACTCCTCGGTCAAGACATCACCGGAGCCACGCTCGGACTCGTCGGTCTCGGCCGTATCGGCAAAGCCATGGTGACCCGCGCCCGTGGGTTCGACATGCGCGTCCTCTACTGGAATCGCACCCGTCTGACCGAAGCGGAAGAAACCGAATTGGGGATCACTTATGCCTCGCTCCCGGGGGTTCTCGCTCAAGCCGATTTCGTCTCGATTCACGTTGCCCTCAATGCGGAGACGACTCATCTCATCGGCGCCATTGAACTCGCCATGATGAAAAAGACCGCCTACCTCATCAACACCGCGCGCGGCCCGATCATCGATGAAAAGGCTCTGGTCGCTACCCTCAAATCCGGTGCCATCGCCGGCGCGGGACTCGACGTGTTCGAGCGGGAACCCGCCCTTGAGCCCGGTCTCGCCGAACTATCCAACGTGGTAATTCCTCCCCATTTGGGCAGCGCCACCATCGGCACCCGCACCAAGATGGGCAACATGGCGGCTCGCAACGTCCTCGCCGCCTGCCGCGGTGAAACTCCCCCCAACGTCGTAAACCCCGAAATCTACCGCTAATGTAGTAGGGGCGTCGCTCGACGAAGCCCTTTCCATCTGCTCAAACTCCCCCCATCCCCCCGTGGGTCGGGCTTTACGCCCGACATCCCGCTGCCCCTCAGCCAAATCGCCCCCCCCTCGCCCGAACGCCTCCCTCCATGTGGGTCGGGCTTTACGCCCGACAACCCCTGCCTCTCAGCCAAAACGACCAATCCCCCCTCGCCCGAACGCCTCCCTCCATGTGGGTCGGGCTTTACGCCCGACAACCCCTGCCTCTCAGCCAACACGACCAATCCCCCCTCGCCCGAGCGCCTCCCTCCATGTGGGTCGGGCTTTACGCCCGACAACCCGTTGCCCCTCAG
>Ga0222654_1000406_pt1 | contig 30237 bp, 31 predicted proteins | sample AntAcemetagen421_FD_179805 | JGI IMG/M metagenome (GOLD analysis project Ga0222654, IMG submission 179805) | Saline water microbial communities from Ace Lake, Antarctica - #421 | ecosystem: Environmental > Aquatic > Non-marine Saline and Alkaline > Saline | place: Antarctica: Ace Lake...
TATTGTTCACACCAAATTATAGACGCCGTTTTTGGGCCTAGACCAGGAAATCCTTCCGGTTTAGGCCCATTTATTCTTACACTTATCGTTTACCACCAATAGTTTGCGTCTACGGGACAGGCTCTAGCTACCCACTTTAGATGCACTCCGGCATAAACCAACATCGGTAAAGGCCACCACCAACCACGGGGACAACCCGTCGGTTCGACCATCGTCCAACGCACCACCACGATCGCCAGCGTCACCATCAACACCGCAAAGGAAACCGCCATCGGCTTCGCCAAAACCCCGCCAAGATGCCAAGTCGTCCACGCCAAATTCAGCACCAAAAAGATCGCCACCACCCGGTCGATCCAAAGTCCTAGAAAGCGGGGCTGTAACGACACCATTCCAACCACCAAACCGGATTCAGCTCCCTGGCGCCAACGCAAAAAAGACCACCCTGCCGCAGCAAGATGGTCTGAAATTTGAAACGAAGCTCGTGGTCGGAGACTTAAGGAGTCGGAACCGTCGCAATCGTCTGTAACACGCGCCCTGCGATCGCGTAAGGATCCCCCGATGAATTCGGACGACGATCCTCGAGGTAACCTTTGTAGGCATCGTTTTTGACGAAGCTGTGCGGCACCCGGATGGATGCACCTCGATCAGCGATACCCCACGAGAACTGATCGATCGATTGGGTTTCGTGCAGGCCAGTGAGGCGCAGGTGATTGTCTGGACCGTAAACTGCGATGTGCTCTTCGCGATACTTGGAGAACGCATCCATGAGCTTCAGGAAGTAGTCCTTGCCCCCAACTTCACGCAAGTAGTCCGTCGAGAAGTTACAGTGCATGCCGGAACCATTCCAGTCGAGGGGATCGTCGTAAGCACCCAGAATCGGCTTACAGTGGTATTCGATATCTATACCGTATTGTTCGCCCAACCGTTGCAGGAGATAGCGCGCGACCCACATTTCATCGGCGGCCTTCTTGGAGCCTTTGCCGAAGATCTGGAATTCCCACTGTCCCTTGGCCACTTCAGCGTTGATGCCCTCATGGTTGATTCCAGCGTCGAGACAGATATCGAGATGTTCCTCCACGATGGTCCGAGAAATATCACCCACGTTCTTGTAACCGACACCGGTATAGTAAGTGCCTTGGGGGGCCGGATAACCACCCTCTGGGAAGCCGAGAGGACGGCCGTCTTGGTAGAAAAAGTATTCCTGCTCAAAACCAAACCATGTTCCAGGGTCATCGAGGATTGTCGCCCGTGTGTTAGTCGGATGCGGCGAACCATCGGGCAAAAGAACCTCGCACATGACGATAAATCCGTTGATCCGGGTTGAGTCCGGATAGAGCCCGACAGGCTTGAGCACACAATCGGAGTTCGAACCTTCCGCCTGCTTCGTGGAGCTTCCATCGAAGCCCCAGTCTTTGCATTCAGCGAGCGAGAACGTCTCGGGATCGCCCTCGGCGATAAGTGTTTTTCCGCGAAGGCCTGCGACGGGAGAGTAACCGTCGAGCCAGATGTATTCCAGTTTCAGTTTGGCCATAAGAATTGGTTATGAGTATCGAATGATTTTCTAGGATGAATATCGGTAAACTAAGCTCACCGATTGCTGACGCTAAGGCCGCTGTCACTGGCCAAAGCCCCTCAATCCAAGCATCTCATATGCCAGTTAGAAACAAAATTCATGCAGACTTGATCCAAAATGACCCACCTTGGTTTGATCACCACCTGGGGTCCCCCAAACTTTCATGTAGGCATGACTTGATTAAGCACCTGAATAAAATACGCTTACACCATGCCTGAGGTAAAGGATACTCAACGCGCTACTGTTCATATCGGTTATGATGGACGCGTTCACAAACAATTCCGCGGTGCTCGGGCCAAGGAACGATTTGCTAACGAGGTAGCGGTATTACGCTACCTAACTGAGCGAAATTGCCCATTTGTGCCTCAACTGCTTGATTCAGATTCCCAAGCACTCTCCATCGTCACAACGAATTGCGGATCCATCGTCACTCACTTGAGCGAAGGGAAGCTCGCGTCCTTATTCACTGAACTCGAAACCTTCGGTGTGCGCCACGAAGATCAGTTCGTCCGCAACGTCACCTATCGCTCCATCGATGGTCGTTTTTGCCTCATTGATTTCGAATTCGCCACCATCCTCGACCAACCTGAGATTTCCCTGAAGCCCAACATCGACCCCGATCCAGCCGACGCCGATGCCTGATTCGTCCAACGCCCCTCTCTTCCCCTCTAAAATCTCTTGGTCGGGTCATTCCGATGTCGGCCGTTTCCGTCAGAACAACGAGGACGCTTTTCTGGGTATTCGGTTCAACGGTCACGATGTAGAATATCTCGGTAAAATCGGCGAAGCGTCTCTCTCGGACTCCGATTTCGTTTTCGCCGTGAGTGATGGTATGGGCGGAGCCGCCGCCGGCGAATTCGCCAGTAAAATCACCGTCGAAAAAACGACTCAACTGCTGCCCCGCAGTTTCCGCCAAACCGCGTCGGGTATGAACTCGGGATTTAACGATGTTCTGGACGAACTGTTTACTCGCATCCACAAAGCGCTCACCTACCTCGGCAATTCGTATGAAGAATGCCACGGCATGGGCGCGACCCTCAGTCTCGCCTGGTTCACCCCCGGCTGGCTCTACTTCGGACATGTTGGTGACAGTCGCATCTACTACCTGCCCCAGCACGGTGCCATCAAACAACTGACCCACGATCATACTCGCCCCGGCTACCTGCGCCGGCACGGTAAGCTGACTGAACGGGAAGCCCGCAATCATCCCGCCAAACATGGCCTGCAACAGTCGCTCGGAGCCGGGTTTCAATTCCTCGATCCTCAAATCGGGGCGGTCGGCTGCGAACCGGGCGACCGCTTTCTCATCTGCTCCGATGGCTTGATTGATGGGATCTGGGATCACCGCATCGCAGATATCATGAGAGCCGAAAAGGACCCCGCCGTGGGTCAACTCATCGTCTCCGAAGCCGTGGCCGCCTCGGGGCGAGACAATGTCACCGCGCTAGTGATTGATGTCGCACCATGATTGAACCGCCTGCCGCGACTCTCCTCTTTATCTACGGCACTTTAAAACGCGGTTGCACAAATCATCGCGAAATCGCCGACCAAGACTACCTCGGCGAAGCCCGCACTCCACCCGGATACCGACTTTTTGTCGTCGCCGACTATCCCGGGCTGATACGTGATCAGTCAGACCAGCGTGGCGTGCTTGGAGAAATTTGGTCCGTTAATCCCGCGAAACTCGACGAACTCGACGCGTTTGAAGGCGTCGCGGAAAAACTCTATCGTCGAGATTCGATCCCCCTACTCCCTCCCTACGATACTCGCACGGTGCAGTCCTACCTTTACCTCCGCACAGTCCGAGGGCGGCGCCCGATCATAGACGGCTGTTGGCCTTCCCTGCCATCCGACTAATCTTCCGTCTTCGTCTTAAGCTCGGTTTTCAAAACCGCCGCGGGCACGCGTCGCACCGATTCGAATCGAGCGCGAAAAAGCTCATCCAACGTATCTTTCACTTTCTGCGGAATTCCTGCGACGATGTCATCCAGTTTCGGCAACGGCCCCCCCTGCAGTGTATTGTCTTTACCCGCCCGTGATCTGGGTTGAGGCGACGAGGTTTCGCGCTGCGCCATTTCAACCCGCATCGCATCTTCGGCTGCTGCGTTCGGCCATTCCGGCACCGCATCATCATCACCGGCCTCAGATTCAGGTTCGAAATCAACGACCTGCGCGGGCGGTGGTGGCGCCGCTACCGCGATCTTCGCCTTCCGATCCAATGCGCTCCGCACTTCAATCGGCGCCGCTGCCAGATTGCCTGATCTTGCATTCGCCGCGAGTTGCTCCGCCTTGAACACCGATTGCAGTCGGGAATCTAACTGATCAATTAAGACTTTTTTTTTTCGTCGCCGTTCGACTCCGGCGCCGCTTCGGCCAAGGCCGCCAACTCTTTGATCAAACTGTCAATCGCTCGCGATCGACTTGCTTCCACCGCCTTCAAAAGGGTCACCTCCAGATTGATCTTCTCCGCCAAGCCCAACTTTACCCCGCCCTCACCTTCCCTCAACGCATCCAGCAACCGCGTGATCTGTTCGGTGGTCAATTCATGGCCCAATTGCGCGCTCTTACCTCCGCTGGCGATCGCGTGCAACAGGGACTCCCGCACCACTACCTGAAGGTCAGCGAGCAACCGAACTAAATCGCGGCCGGCCTCGTCGCACTCATCCACTACTGCAATCAGCTTTTGGTGGTCGCCAGCAGCAATCGCTCCAGCCAGCTCCGCCAACTTCTCCGCCGACACCAATCCGTAAACTTCGAGGACATCAGGCTCACCGATTTCGCTGCCACAGAACGAAATCATTTGATCAAAAATTGATTGAGCATCTCGCATGCCCCCATCGGCCATCCGGGCAATGCACTTCAGCGCCGCACCCGTCACCGCGACTTTCTCATCATCGGCAATCTTCTGCAGGCGTTCGACGATGATATCCGGCGGAATAGGCTTCAGATCAAAACGCTGACAACGAGATATGATCGTCGGCAAAACCTTCTGCGGATCCGTCGTCGCAAACACGAACTTAACGTGCGGCGGCGGCTCCTCCAGCGTCTTCAGCAGCGCATTAAATGCCTGCGTCGAAAGCATGTGCACCTCGTCGATAATATAGACCTTAAACTTTCCTTGGGCCGGCGCATATTGCACGGTCTCGCGCAAGTCTCGGACTTGGTCGACGCCGTTATTCGAAGCTCCATCGATTTCGATCACGTCGAGGTGGGAGCCTTCCGCGATCGAAACACAGGCCGGATCCGTCGGATCAAAATCTGCGTTCGGCCCATCCGAGCAATTTAATGCCTTCGCGAAAATCCGTGCGGTCGAGGTTTTCCCCGTGCCTCGGGGCCCCACAAACAGATAAGCGTGCGCAATGCGCTCCCGCTTGATCGCGTTGCGCAATGTGCGCACCACGTGATCTTGGCCGACCAGATCCTCGAAGGTCTGCGGACGCCACTTACGGGCAATGACTTGGTAACCGGTGGAAGACAATTGTAGGGAACGCTATCGGATCAGATCCAAATTCGAAAAACCAAAATTAAAAAAAAGGTGGCCAGGCACTCCACGGCACTAAGAGAACGTCGCTACCGTTGCTACCTTCCGGTCCTGGCGGAGTTCACGCGTCTACCCATGCATGGCGCCTGGCCAACGCGAACCTTGGACGATGTCTCGGCTCCGATTCAACGAGAAACTTCAATAGTTACCAAACCTCTCCGCCAATTCCGCTTGATAGAGCTTGTTCATTCGCAGCCTGACGGCCGCAGTCACCACGATCTGGAGCTCTGCCTGGGCCGGGACACCTTCTGCCGCACCACGATCAAAATAGGCGGTGGACGGCACTCGGGGACCGGCGGGACTGACCACCGAGATCACCCCTCGTTTAAGTCCTCGGGCGGTCGCCCAACCATCCAGCTCTGCCTGCTTTTCCGCTGGCACCAACCACATCACCCCCCACGTCACCGCTTCTGGGTCGGGTTTCAGATTAGCGATCCCACTCTCGGTAAACGTGAGTCTCTGGCCGTCAGCCCGAGCGAGTCCCATTACCGCACAGCGCTCGTCCAACTCTGCCATCTTTCCTTCATCCAGCAGAGCCCCAAACGCGAAAAACAAAAAACCTCCCGAAATCATGTGTCGTGTAGCATTGATTGGATTTTTTCGACTATCCCTGCGACCGGCCAAAGTCTCCCCACTCCTTCGTAACCACACGCCAACATCCCCTCTTCCGGGCCCATAAACTCCGCGCCTCTTTCTTTCAGTTTGGCCACGTTTTCCACCGTCGCTGGATGCGTCCACATTTTACCATTCATCGCCGGAGCGATCAAAACCGGACAACGCGCCACCAAGTGCAGCGAACCGAGGAAATCTGGCGCCAAACCCTGCGCAAACTGCGCAATCACGTCGGCCGTCGCTGGGGCCACGACCAGTAAATCAGCTCGATCGGCCAAATCCACGTGTCCGGGCTGCCAACCTTGCCCCTCTTCCCACAAATCCTCCGCCACGGGCTGCCGCGCGAGGGTTTGCAACGTCAACGGGGTGATAAACTTCGCCCCGCCTTTCGTCAAAATAGGATACACTTCCGCACCCAGTTTCCGCAACTGGCTCACCAGATCAGCTGCTTTATAAGCCGCAATTGATCCTGTAACTCCAAGAATTATGGTTTTGCCTGCAATTGGCGACGACATCGTTGGCAATAGAACGGGACTATTCCGGCGGCACAAGCGCGCTATTCGCCAATGACTTACGGCTGAGGTAAATCTGGCGGAGGTCGCGGTGGAAAATCATTTCGGGGCTTCTCATCATCCTCTCGGCGACGCGGCCCCCGACGTTCAGTCATATTCTTCCAATGCTCGCGCTGCCGCGCCTGCATTTTATCGTAAATCATTTTCTGCTCCGGAGTGAGGATCGCGCTAATCGCCTTTTCCATTGCCCGCATCATTTCGACGCTTTCACGCCGAGTCTGGCGAAGATCTTCCCACGTAGAATCAACCAACGGTTGGATCGACGCCCACTGCGCCTCAGTGAGTTCGAGACCATCAGAAAGTCGCTCCATCATCCTCGGCGTAAATTGGTCCGAAGCCCGGCCATCTTTGACGACCGATTTAACGACTCGCAGCGAAATGAACCCACCCGTGACTCCGCCCGCCAGAAATACTCCGGCGAAAATCAACCAAATCGGCCATACGCGTGCACCTTTCATGACAAATCAAACAAAGTGGCCACCGGGTCGTGCGCGGTCATCAAATCATCTTCGATTGCTTCCGTGACGGGTTGCAGGTTCACCACCACCGCCACCGCTGCGATGCCACCTGCCATCGCGAGTGCTCGCCAAGCCCGGCGTTCGATCAGGGCCATGATCGAGTCACGGGCATTGCCGATTGCGGCCAGTGCGACCACACGAGTCGCAAACCCCAAAGGCACTGCGATCTCTTCTTGGTTGGATTGCGTGATCTCCGAGGCCTCCCTCGCTCGATCCATCAAACGGTCGAGTGCTGTAGTGTTCTTCTTCATGAGCGTTCCTGTGAGTCCAATTCTTTTAGCAGTTTTTGCAATTTTTTGCGGGCCCGAAAAGCCCGGACCTTGATTAAGGTCCCATTCCAGCCGGTAAGTTCACTTATCTCTACCAGCGTTTTCTGTTCCAAATCCAGTAATTGGATCACCATTCGATCATCCGGCTTCAGCTGATCCATCAGTTTGCCCAGGAGTTCCTTGGCCTCCAACACATCTCCCGCCTGCTCTGCGTTGTCATCCGCGGTCACCACTTGCACCATCTCAGCCTCGCCCTCGGATAAATCGGCCCAACGCAATTCCGGCCGTCGCTGCTGCTTGCGCAACTCATCGATACACGTCGTCACCGCAATCCGGGAAATCCAATGGGTAAACGGCACATCTCCCCTGTATTGATCAAGTCTCGTGAACATTTTCAAAAAGACCTCCTGCGCCATATCCTCTTCGGCCATGCGCCGGGGCAACCGCCCTCGCACAATCCGGATAACCTGCGGGTAAAGATGATCAACCAGCTCGCAAGCAGCTGCTTGATCGTTTCCCCGCACCTGTACCAAACACGCCGGAATATCGAAAGATTCGGGGTCAGATGACATTGGGAAACGTTAGAACTCGCATACACATCCAGAGAGACGTCTCATTTCTTTCTAAGTTACCGGCCAACTGCAAATCTTTGCGATCCGCCCCTTGACTCGCCTGAGTCTCCGGTCGATAACCCCCTCAATGCGACTTATCGCAACCAAGCTACTACGACTTAGCTAGACGCACGATCCGCGAGGGTCCCCCTGCGGGACTGATTGTGCGTCCACTCCCTCCCTGCTAGAGTAGCGCCCTCCATCAACCTGATGGTTTGTGGCCTTTTCAACCCGCCTGTCATTCCTGTCGTCTTTTAATTTCTTTTTCCATGTCCGTCTCGTCTCCTCACCTGAAGTATCGCCCGTTCCCTCCCCTCAATTTGCCCAATCGGCAATGGCCCAGTCGCACCCTCGCTCATGCGCCTATCTGGTGCAGCGTCGATCTGCGCGATGGTAACCAAGCCCTCGCTCAACCCATGAGCGTCGAGGAGAAGCTCGAATATTTCGACCTGCTGGTTCGCATCGGCTTCACCCAAATCGAGGTAGGCTTCCCTTCCGCGTCTCAAATTGAATTCGATTTCTGCCGCCGCCTCATTGAGGAAAACCGCATCCCCGCCAACGTTTCGATTCAGATCCTCTGCCAATGCCGCGAAGATTTGATCAACCGGTCCTGCGAAGCCATCGCCGGAGCCCCCAACGTTATTTTCCACCTCTACAACTCTACCTCCCCCGCCCAACGGAAATACGTCTTCAACGCGGACCGCGAAGCCATCAAGGGCATCGCCACCAACGCAATCACCCTGCTCAAGGAACGTGTTCCCGCGCTGACCGCCGCCGGCACTCGCCTGCAGCTGGAGTATTCCCCCGAGAGCTTCACCAGCACCGAATTGGACTTCGCGTTGGAGATCTGCGAAGCGGTCACCGACGTTTGGCAGCCCACTGTCGACAATAAAATCATTCTCAATCTCCCCGCCACGGTCGAATACGCTACGCCCAATGTGCACGCCGATCAAATCGAGTGGATGTGCCAAAACCTCACGCGACGCGATCTCTCCATCGTCTCCCTCCACACTCACAACGATCGTGGCACCGGCGTCGCCGCCACCGAATTAAGCCTCCTCGCCGGCGCCGATCGCGTCGAAGGCACCCTCTTCGGCAACGGTGAACGCACCGGCAATCTCGATATTGTCGTCGTCGCGTTGAACATGATGACGCACGGCATCGATTCTCAGCTGGATTTCTCCAACCTCACCGAGATCCGCGAGGTCTACGAACGCACCACCCGGATGGAAGTGCCGTCCCGTCAGCCTTACGCCGGCGAACTCGTCTTTACCGCTTTTTCCGGTTCGCACCAAGACGCCATCAAGAAATCCTGGGATCAACAAACGCCCGGCCATCCTTGGGACGTCCTCTACATTCCCGTCGATCCGGCGGATATCGGTCGCAACTACAAAGCCATCATTCGGATCAACTCCCAATCCGGCAAAGGGGGTGTCGCCTACGTGCTCGAACAGGAATACGGTTACACGCTCCCCAAAGCGATGCATCGTGAATTTGGTCCCGTCATTAACCGTCTGGCCGACACCAAAGGCACCGAACTCGCCGCCGCCGATGTGCTCGAAGCCTTTCGAACGGAATACGTCGATCGCACCTCACCCATCGAGGTGCTCGACTTCCGCACCACCGAGAAAGCGCAAGTGGTTTCGTGCGAAGCCGACCTGGTCATCAACGGGATCCCTCGGACCATTTTGGGATCGGGCAATGGTCCCATCAACGCATTCGTCAACGCCGTGCGAGCCGAAGGGATTCTGCAATTTGAATTCCTCAGCTACGCCGAACACTCCCTCGGCACCGGCGCCAGCGCCCAAGCGGTGAGCTACATTCAAATTCAACCAGTCGATGGCACCGCCCTTTTCGGGGCTGGTATCGCCACCAGTATCGACCTCGCTTCGATCAAAGGCGTGACCAGCGCCATGAATCGCGCCCTCGCCCGCTAAAAACCAAGTCCGTCCTCCTGTAGGGGCGTGGCTTGACCACGCCCGCTCCCCGGTAGGGGCGTGGCTTGACCACGCCCGCTCCCCGTCCCCCTGTAGGGGCGTGGCTTGACCACGCCCGTTTCACTGCCCTGTAACAAGGGGCGTTGCTCGACAACGCCAGACCCTGCCCCTCCACCTACCCGTTGCCCCTCGGCGTAGGGACGTGGCTTGACCACGCCAGACCCTGCCTCCCGGCCCCTGCGTTCGCCCCAAAAAATCAGCTTCATTGCGTAGTCGGTCGACGAAGCCTTTGTTCTTCAGTTGCCCAACGGCCCCCACTGCATCACCCCTTCGGGGCACACCGAACCGGTGCACCATCTCCGCGCTCACGCGCTCCGTCGCGTCCATTCGTGGTTAAAAAACCCCTGCCTCTCAGCCATTAATCGCCTTCTCGTTCGCGCCCTCCCGATTAGATTCCGTCTGGTCTCCCACCCAGCGCTGGATCGGGACGTAGACTAACCAAGCGATCCCCATCGTCACAAAATTGTGGCTGATGTAATGCGCTCCCTTAGCGAGTTGATAAGTGCCCATCCACCAGCCCATTGCCAGGGCAATCCCCCAAACCGCCTTACGCTGCTGACTCGTCTTGGCCAGCGCCAGTAGTCCAATGAGTGCAAAACCCCCACTCGCATGCCCCGCGGGGAATCCCCGTCCCTCGTAGTCGGGCCGATCATTTTCCGGATGCCGTTCCAACACCCGAACATACGGCGCCGGCCCTCCGTAGCGTCGAATATCCCACGGGCAATACACTCCCGTAGCGCCTTTCAAAAAGCCAATAAATGTGGGCACCAATCCGATCACCAATAGAGCCACCCCTAGATTCCGCCGCGATACCCCGCATCGTTCGCGCCACGCCTGCTTCCCCCCCCACAAGGTCAACAATCCCACTCCCAGCAAAATAATCACATACTTTGGTCCCGTATAAAACAACGCCCGCGGCATCGCGTCTCTCCGGCCCGCCATCCACCCCCCGGTCGTCTCATCGAAGAACAGATCCTGCACCCACAGATCGATTGACGTGAACTCGCTCACCACCATCGCTCCGGCAATCAGCGCCCAAGCCATGCCCCATGATCGCCATGAGTTAAGGGGAGACCGCATGGTAAGCTCCTCTCTGGTAGAAGTCGCTGGCGGACTGGTAAAACGCGACCGCGTCGCGAACCAAGGGACTGTCCGAGTTTTCTTCGACGAGATACTCTCCGTCAGCACTGGCGATATACAGTGCTGCCTGCCGCACCGGGCTCAATACCGCCAGTTTCCCCTCCTGCAAAAGCCCCACCTTCTGATAGGTGCCGATAAAAGCGCGCGGTTTTTCCATATTTTCAGGGTCCAAAACATCTCGACCGTAGAACCGACTGGGATACGACCAGTTGAGCATACCGAGTAGCGTGGGGGCAAAATCCACCTGACTCATCAGCGTGTCGACCACGCCGGGTTTGACCTGACCACCTGGCGAAAAAACGATTAACGGCACGTGGTAATTTGCCACCGGTAAAGCCGTCTTGCCCGCCGAGCTAGCACAGTGATCAGATACGATCACAAAAATCGTATTGTTATACCAAGGACGCGTCGCCGCCTCGGCCAAGAATCGCTCAATCGCATAGTCCGTATATTTTACCCCGCCCGCTCGTCCTGCCTCCTTCGACGGCAGATCAATTCGTCCCGCCGGATACGTAAACGGCCGATGATTCGAAGTCGTCATCACAAAGTGAAAGAACGGTTTTTCTTCCGCCGCCGCTGCATCCGCCTCGCGCAACGTCCAATCCAACAGATCCTCATCACACGCTCCCCAAGCATTGGAAAAGGTGATCTCCTCATCCGGCACCAACGTGCGATCGACCACGCGATATCCATTCTCTCCAAAGAAGTGATTCATATTATCGAAGTAACCATACCCACCGTAAATAAACGCCGTGTCGTAACCTTTACTGCGAAATACTGATCCCAACGAAAACAGTCCTTCGTTATTCGGTCGCTTCACCAACGAACGACCCGGTGTCGGCGGCAACGAAAGTGTCAACGCCTCCATGCCCCGCACCGTGCGTGTTCCCGTCGCATAAAACCGATCAAACACCAGCGACTGCCCCGCCCGCCCGTCCAAATGCGGCATAATGTTCTCTTCGCTGCCATATCGGGCCATGAAACTCGCACTCAAACTTTCGACGGTGATTTGGATCACATTGGGCCGCAGTTCGGGTCCTTCATGCACGATCTGCCGCAACGTATCCGGTTTTTCCTTATCCACCAATTGCGATCCATCCGCGGTCAAACACTCCTGCACCCGGGCAAACGCCTGTGCTGTCGGCAGCGTGCGATAAAACTGGTCATACTCGAGTTGGTTATTCCGGAACGCGGCAAACAGCGCCCAATTGCCGTTCTTCGCCAATTCTCGATTGTAATTATTCGCAAAATTCGGGAGCTGATTCTGCGCCAACCCCGAGCCCAATCCCACCATCGCGACCAACAATCCCAGCCCGATTCCATACCGACGCTTCCACCCCATTTCCGCATGCTCGGTCCATTGCGCCAGCCAACCCAGTCTGTGCAGCAAAACGAGACCAAGTGTCGCGCCAATTACAATCCCGCCAATGATCAGAGGCATCGGGTAGGACTCTTGAATATTCGCAATCACCTCCGTCGTATAAACGAGGTAATCCACTGCGATGAAATTAAACCGCACCTCAAACTCATCCCAAAACGTCCACTCCGAAACCGCACTGAACAACATCAAGCCCACGACGACGAAACTTCCCGCCCTCGCCGACCAACGGCCGATCCGAGAGGAAAAGAACTTCGAGGGCAGCACCACCAACGCCAACGCCACGGGCAACGACCACCACAGCACCGCGCCGAGATCAAAGACCAAGCCCCACCCGAACGCGGCCATGAGACTTAAATCCCAACTCACCTCTCCCGCCGCCTTCGCCAACAACGCCAGACGCGTCACCAACGCAATCGCCATTAAAACAATACCAAAAAGCACCAAACCACCGAAACGGTGCTGGATCATCGGACTGAAGAGGGACTTCTTTTCTTTCATATTTTTCGGGAGGGACGCTTGTTCCATGGAAGGGTAAGTATCCGTTTCCCATCTTTCGTTCAGAACATTACAGCTCTGTAATGCCCCCCTTATCAGGAGGTAACTTTTGCCCCTGAATTCGCTGGTGACTAGGCGAGTAAACCCCATCTTAAGCCCGTGCGTATCCTCGTAATAGAAGACGAAAGAAAAGTGGCCGGACTCATTGCCGCCGGCCTGACCGAGCAAGGTTGGGCGGTGGAGGTCTGTGGCAACGGCGACGAAGGTCTTCAACTTGCCGTCTCCGAAAACTTCGACGCCCTCGTGCTCGATATCATGCTCCCCGGTAGAGATGGACTGAGCCTCCTCCGCAAACTCCGGTCCCAGCATAACCCCGTTCCCGTCATCTTACTCAGTGCCCGTGGCGACGTGAACGAACGCGTCGAAGGTCTGGAACTCGGCGCCGATGATTACCTGCCTAAACCGTTTTCGGTCATTGAACTTGTCGCTCGTCTTCGCGCCATCGTGCGACGTCGCACTGGCGAGTCGCTCACCGTGCTCACCCACGCCGACCTGATTCTCAATCTGCATCAACGCACGGTCAGTCGGGCCGGCCAATCCATCGAACTCACCGCCCGCGAATTTGCTCTGCTCGAAACGTTTCTCAGCAGCCCCGGCCGCGTGCTGTCTCGCACCTTTCTTTGCCAACGCGTTTGGGGCTACCAATTTGACCCCGAGACCAATGTCATCGACGTGGCCGTGCAGCGCCTCCGCCGCAAGATCGATGACCACTTCTCCCCCAAGCTCATTCAAACCGTCCGCGGCGTAGGCTACTCTCTCGCTTCGTCATGAAGCAGCAACGCTCTCTCCGTGCTCGGATTGCGATTTCCAGCGCGATCATTACGGCCTCTGCTCTCCTCGTGCTCGCTCTGGGCACCTCGGTCTATGTCTATTTCGAAGACCTCGAAGCCATTGATGAGCACTTGATTGGTGAAGCCACTGAACTCATCGCCGATTTCGCAACCGGCGAAATCGAACAGGACGAATTTACCCATGATGACTTCGAACCGCGACTCGGCATGGCAGCGATCACCGCCGCCGGGGAAACAATTGGAATCACGCCGAGCTTTCCGGCCGCAGTGGCGACCAAAGGGGCTAAGACGCCGGGGTTTTCTTTCCAGTCTCATGGTGACTCACGTTGGCGCGTTTATCACGCTTCCACCGACGATATCATCATTTCAGTCGGCCACAACCTCGAGGAGTTTGACGATGTATTGGTGGATCTACTCTCGATCCAACTTTTACTCGTCCCCTTGGTCGCTGCAGTGACGGCCTGGCTGAGCTGGCTTGTCGCCGGTCGAGCCCTCGCCCCCATTCGCCGCGCCACCACTACCGCCACAGAGATTGGGGTAGGAGATCTCACCGCCCGCCTGCCCGTCGGCCGAAAAGATGACGAAATCGGCCAGTTCACCATCGTGCTCAACCACATGCTCGATCGCATCGAAAAAAACTACCTTCAAGCGCGTCGTTTCGCCGGCGACGCCTCCCACGAACTCAAAACTCCCCTCACGATCATCAAAGGTGAATTAGAAAATGTCATCTCCAACCACGAGCTCCCTCCCACCGCAGAACACCGCATCGTCAGTGCCCAGCAAGAGGTCGATCGCATGCATCAAATCATCGACCAACTTCTCCTCCTCGCCCGTTTCGATGCGGGTAAAGCCAGCGCCGATTTCACCCCCATCAATCTCAGCCAACTCCTCCACGACCTCGCCGAAGACGTTGATCTATTAGGCGCACAGTTAGAACTGAAAATCACCCACTCGATCGCCCCCGGAATCCACGTGCGTGGGGATACAACTCAACTCCATCGACTCTTCCTCAACCTTTTCACCAACGCCGCCAAATACAACCGCCCGCAAGGATCACTCGACTACCGGCTCGTCGTGGCCAATGGCCACGCCAAATTTACGGTGAGCAATACCGGCCCGGTAATCGCCGCCGCCGACTCCGAAAAAATCTTCGAACGCTTCTACCAAGTCGATACCTCCCACGCCGCCCGCGGCAGTGGACTCGGCCTCAGCCTCTGCCGCGAAATCGCTCACGCCCACGGCGGCACCATCCACCTCGAATCGTCCTCCACGGCAACGACCACTTTCCAAGTCGAACTCCCCACCATTACCGTCGGCTAATCATCGCCTTCGTTCAAAACTCGCCGCAGTGGCCACACGTGACAACAACCAATCCCGCCCCTCGGTCCGACGTAGGGGCGGCCGCTTGACGACGCCCGCCCCTGCCCCTCCGCCCCCGTGGCCACACGTGACAAAACCCAATCCCGCCTTGCCCCCCGGTCCGACGTAGGGGCGACGCTTGACGACGCCCGCCCCTGCCCCTCCGCCCGTCACCCCGTCACCCCCATCGCGATCGCCACCTCCGCCCGATCGGTCCCGAGCAGCTCAAGCGCCGAATGACGTAGATTAAACCAATCTCTCGATCTCAAAACGCGCGAGTCGGCGAGTCGGCGGATACAAACTATAGGATTCTTAGCATCGATAATCAAATTACATTCAAAGTTTAACTCGCGTCGCATTCCGAAACCTCTCTCGTCGAAACTCGTGAAATATGCGGGCTAGAACGAGGACGGCCAAAAAGAAAACGCAAGATCCCACCGTGCCAAGATTTAGCCCGCCGTGATCTACCGGCTTGGTGAGCAAATCTCCCAAAGTCGCGCCGAACGGCCTGGTCAAAACAAAAGCAAACCAGAATAGAATGACCCTGGACGCCTGAGTGAAAAAGTGGAGCAAAACAAGGCCGACAAGAATAACAGAAATAATTAAAGCACTGACCAAAAACCCGATTCCAAGCTGATCCGCCAGCAAGTCACCCGCCGCGGTTCCAAGAGTGTTGGCCGTCAAAAATGCTAACCAATAAAACACTTCTGCTTTAGTCGTTCTAATTTCTTCAACAGCGATGGTCTTTTCGGATTGTTTCCAAATAAACAAAATCAGAAGTAACAGAGCGATTAGGCTGACCGAGCCCACCGTATATCCGAGGCCCAGGGTGCGATCAATAAAATCAGAGATCGCCGTGCCAGCAATGGCCGTTAAGGTAAAGACCAGCCAATCCAGCGGCTGGCTCGTATTTTCTGATGGCCAACTTCGCGCCCAAGAGGAGCAAAAAAAGACTCAGGAAAATAAGCATCGTCGTGGCATACCCAATATTGAAGGTCATCGAAACCATGGCCGCACCCGTTTCTCCCCGCGTGGTGGCGGCAATCTTAATGACCCAATAGATAAAGATAATTTGAAGAACTCGATTAGTCGCCTGCGCTGCGGTGGTGGATGCATTCATAAATACTTTTTTTTTGGGGGGGGGGGGCTGCGGCCCTCTAGTCCTTCGCCCTCAGTTCGCCTTTCCTCCCCGCAGGATCAGATAAACCGTCGGCGTCGCGACGAGCGAGAAGAGCATCGAAATAGCCATCGCGCCGACGATACCAATCGCCAGCGGTCGAAGCATATCCGCGCCGTGGCCAATCCCCCACGCCAAGGGCAACATTGCCAACACCGTCGCCACCGAGGTCATCAAGATCGGCCGCAGTCGCCGTCGCCCCGACTGCACGAGTGCCGTCTGCAGATCATGCCCCTCCTTCACGTAATGCCCCACGAGGTCGAGCATCAGAATCCCGTTTTTGGCCACAATACCGACGCCGATAATAGCCCCCAAGAAGCTCACAATGTTGAGCGTCGTGCCGGTAATCCAAAGTGCCGCCACCGTGCCAAACAGCGCGAGCACCGATCCAAACACGATGGCAATCGCCTCAGGGAAACCGCGAAACTCAATGATAAGCACCGTAAACACCAAGGTGATCCCGAGCACCAGCACCACCAGCAGGTGCTGAAAACTTTCCTGCTGCTGGTGGAATAATCCCCCGAACTCCACCACTCCTACGGGCAACGAGGGGTCCCCGGCGAGTCGTGCTTTGATGTCGGCAATGCCACTGCCCAGATCCCGACCTTCCAACGCGGCCGTGACCGCCACCAACTGCCGCAAGTCCTCCCGATGCAGTTCCAGACTGCCGGGCTTTTCCACCACGTCCGCGACCTGGGAGAGTTTCACTAAATCACCACTAGGCGTATGCATTGGTAGGTCGCGAATTGAGGCGAGTCGGTCACGACTCTTCGGGTCAGCCATCACTCGGATCGCCACCACCCGGTCACCTTCCAACACCGACGAAGCCGCCGTGCCGAGCAACGCGGCATTCAACGCGGACGCGATATCCGCACTGGTCAAACCGTAGGCGCGAGCTTCGCGCGGGCGCGGCCGAAAACTGATGGAAGGCCCCGTCATAGTCAGGCCGTCATTCGAATCCACGACTCCGTCCACTCCATCGATGATCTGCTGAATTTCAGGCGCCTTATTCTTCAGCCATGCCGTATCAGTAGAGAACAACTTGATCTCGATCGGCGACGGCGAATCGGTGAGATCCCCGACGAGATCTCCCAAAATGCCGGGAAACTCCCATTCCGATCCTGGGATGGCTTCGTTAAACTTAGCCCGCAACTCACTCTTCACGTCTTCCGTGCCGCGTTGCCGATCCGCGCGGAGTTTGACCAAGAAATCCCCCGTATTGGGCTCGGCAATCGCGAGGGCCAGCCGAGCCCCTGTCCGCCGTGAATATCCTTCCACCTCTGGCGTCGCTCGCAGGATCGCTTCGGCCGCCAGCATCATGCGATCCGTCTCCTCGAGGCTCGTGCCCCAGGGGGTCACGTAGTCGATGATGAAGCCGCCTTCGTCCATGTCGGGCATGAATCCTGTCGCCAGATTCTTCTCCAGCTGCCAACCCGCCAGACCGATGAGCCCGCATCCCATCAACGTCAGCCAACGCCAACGCAGCGCTTGGCTCAGCCCCAACTCAAAGACCCGCGTGAGCGGTCTCATTATGAACCCACCCGACTCTGCTTCCGGATCCACTCGCTTCGTTGCATCAGGGGCCCGGCTGCGAAAAAACCACGACGCCAAAGCGGGCGTCAGCGTGACCGCCAAGACCAGCGACATCAACAAGGCCACGACCATCGTCAGCGCCAGCGATCGAAAAAACACCCCCGGCAATCCGTCGAGAAACGCCAGCGGCACAAACACGACCACCGGCGTCAGCGTGGAGCCGATCAACGGGTGCATGATCTCACGCATCGCCGTCGTGATTGCCGCCATGCGTTCCTCCCCTCTGGCCAAGCGCGCGTCGATCGATTCCACCACCACAATCGCATCGTCGATGATTAGTCCAATGGCCGCCGCGATTCCGCCCAACGTCATCAGGTTAAACGTCAGCTTTGCCGCCAACATCACCACCACCGTCGCCAGCACCGAAACCGGAATCACCACAATCGCCGTGCCTACACTGCCCCAGTTTTTCAGGAACAGATAAAGCACCAGCACCGCGAAACCCAACCCGATAAAAATGGCATCCCACACACTGGAAACTGAGTCGCTCACCAACACCGATTGATCGTAGTAGAACGATAAAGTCATGTCGGGCGCCAAAGTCTTTTTCAAATCCGCCAGCTGGGTCTTCAATTCTGCTGCGATATCCAAAATACTACTACCGGTCGGCTGCGCCCGCAGATTCAACAACACCGAAGGTCGCCCCTGGGCGGTCACGACATTAAATACCGGCTCCGGCCCGCGCTCCACCCGACCGATATCGCGGATCCGCACCGGTTGTCCGTCGACTTGATTCACGATAAAATCTTCGAGGTCGGCCGTCCCCGTGATCCGCCCGTCCACCAACATCAAATACAACGTGTAGTTTTCGCGGTGAAACCCGGCGGAATCCACCAGGTTGTTGGCCTCCAGCGAAGACGTGATGTCGGCCCACGACAATTGCACTGCCGCCAGTTTCAGCGGATCAACGATCACGTGATATTCTGGCGCTCGGCCCCCCACGATGTCCACCCGCGCCACCCCCGGGATGCGCAAGAATCGCGGTTTGAGTTCGTAGCGCGCTTTTTCCCACAGCTCCGTGATGTCGCGAGTCGGACTGGATAGACTCACACCGATGATTGGAAACGCATTGAAAGTCAGTCGCCACACCGTCGTTTGCGCCGTCGCGGGCAAGCTGGCCTTAAGTTGGGAAACCCGGTTTAGCACGTAGAGTTCGCTCTCCACCATGTTGACCGACCAGTTGAAAAATATGTTCACTTCGGCACTGCCCCGCCCGGTCGCCGATCGCACCTGCACCACGCCCGGGATGTCTTTCATCGCTTCCTCAATGGGCCGAGTGATCGTCGCCATCATCTCATCCGAGGGCATCACCCCGTTATCGATCAGGACCACACACCGCGGAAACTCTGTCTCCGGGAACACCGACGACGGCATTCGCCGGGCGGCGAAGATGCCTCCCAAACTCACCGCCAACGTGATGAACACAATCGCCATCCGATGCCGAATAGCGAACGAACCCGCCCCCCCGCCCGGCTCCACTTTTTCCCGCTCACTCATTTTCCATCCTCCCCCATCGCCGCGATCACGTGAATTTTGGTTTCCTCCGGCAGGGCATACGACCCGCTCGTCACCACCACGGTCCCTTCCGTCAGTCCTTCGGCGCCGACTTCCACCCAACCCCTTTCCCGGAGTCCGATTTGGACTTCCCGTTGTTTCGCGTGCTCGCCGGTCACCACCGACATCGTCGATCGCCCTGCTTCATCCGTGAAAACACTCTCCTCCGGCACGGCCAGCCTATCCGCATGCTCTGCCGTCGTCACCCGCGCCACCACCAGCCGACCCGATTTTAATAGACTGCCAGAGGCCAGCGCCAACCGCACCTCGACTTGATCCCGGCCTGCCGTCACGCGCGGCGAAACAAAGTCGACTGTCGCTGGGGCCACAATGTTCGCATCCGCCCCCAGTCGATCCCAAATCACCGCCGGTTGCCCTAACTTGAGCAACACCGCGTCGTCAACCGGCACTTGTGCGATCACGACCAGCCGCTCCGTATCCACCAGCTCTCCCAAGGTTTGCCCGGCATCCACCCAGTCGCCCGGGGCGACGGTTAATCGCGTCACGGTGCCACTCAGCGGCGCTCGCACCTGTCGAAGCGATTGCTCCCATCGGGCCTTCGCTAATTCCTGCCGGGCGGTAGCCAACGCCACCCCAACCTCCTGCATCGCCTTTTCCGACGCCCCCGCCACTTCGCGCAATCTCACTTGCCGGTCCCGAGCCTTCTCGGCGGCGGATACCGCCCACTCCGCTCCCGCCACCGCCGCATCGGCCACGTCGGAATCCAACTGCACGATGACCGCACCTCCCTGCCCATCCTCACCTTCCGCAACGAAAATTGCCCCGATCCGGCCACTCACCGCCGCGACCAATTGCGCTTGTCCCGCCGGCCGATCCGGTCCCGCGTAAGGCGCTCCCGCAATCGTCCCGTAAACCGTGAGCTGTTCGTGCAGAGTAATCCGAACCACCTTGGCCACCGCCACGCCGACATCGGTTTCAGGTTCCGCGTCGGGCTCACTACGAAGCGTCGGAAAACTAAGCAGTAAGACCGCCCCAAGCATCATCACTGGTCGGAAACTGAAGATAGAGGATTTCATCGCGTAATCGGGTTAAATTATTCGAGTTGCCGAAGTGGACTAGCGCGGCGACTCCCGCCAAGTGGCATCCGGCCAGCCCAATGGTTTTTGAATCGCATCTTCCAACCGCCCGAGCGCCTCTTCGGCGGCGATTCGAACCTCGAGTTCCGTGCGCTGACTTTCCGTCAGATCCCAAGCAGCGATCGCCAACTCCAATGGAGAAACTTCGCCTACATCTGCTCGGGCCCGCCATGCCTTGAGTTGATCAGCGCGGTCGAGCTGCAGGGCTTCCGCATCGACCACATTGGCCAGCGCGGTGGCATACCCGGCACTGGCTCGATCAACTTCGGCCAAAATCTGTTGCTGCTGAACCGCGAATCGCGCGGCCTGTGCCGTCCGCCGGGCTTCCGCCGCTTCGATCGGGCCCCGGTTGTGATCGAATACCGGCAACGTCAGATCAATACCCAACGTCCACTTGCCCTCGCCCTGATCCAGTTGATAGCCGGGCCCCAGATTCAAGCCGGGATATTGTCGGGCCACCTCCATCTGTAAGGCTGCTTGGGTCACCTCGTATTCAGCCAATGCCATCCGCAGCTCCAGTCGATTTTGTACGGCTTGCCCTCGAGCAGTGGGCCGATCGATCGACGGGATCGTCGGCATCAGATCGGCAAAAGAAAGGATCGCGCCTTCGAGCGCTGCCGCCGACATCCCCATCGCTTCCGCCAGACGGCTCCGCGCCTCCGTGACGGCCAACTCCAGCGAACGTCGCTCCAATTGAATCTGCTGCCACCTCATTCGCAGCGGCGAGGCTTCCCAATTAGCCAGCTCTCCCACGTCAACCTGTTGCTGCATCAACGTCACCGCTCGTTCGCCCACCGGCGCTTGTTCGCGCGCAACGAGCAACCGGGCTTCGGCCGCGTGAAGATCCACCAACGCCTGCCGCACTTGGCTTTTCACCCGCCAAGCGACCGCCGCGAGGGCGAGGTCGGAAGCGTCGAACTGCGCTTGCGCCTCCGCCCGGCGCGACCGTCGTTGGCCCGACCACGCGATCGGAAAATTCAAGGCGTAATCCAAAATCCACGGCGAGACGACAGCACCGGTATCCTGATTATACCCCGGCGCAAAAGTGAGGGTCGGATTCGGCCGGGTCTCGGCCGAATGCTGCTCCGCCACCATTTCAGCTCGCTGCGCCCGCGCGACATCCAACTCTGGATTAAAATATAACGCCGCCAAGGTCAGTCGGGACAAACTCCACGATGACCCGTCCACCACCGTCTCATTATGAAATGCTAAAAACTGCCCCAAACCGGGATCGGTCAACCGTCGGGATTCCCATTGGATTTGCCGCGTTGCGGCCTCAAGAGGCTGTGGCTGATAGGTCGTGCAGGAAGTGAAAACCATCCCCGTCAATCCCACCCTCGCAAGTAGAAAATAGCGCATGGTCCTAGACAGTTAACAGTCGGAAGTAATTCACGGGACAACGCCGAATCAGTCAGAGGTGAGCTAAAATCACCAGCGACTTTCGCTCCATTACAAAACTGTCATAAACCTGAAACCAGTTCGACTTTCGCCGGTGCTACCTCCCACGAACTGAGCCCGCTCGTTCCGTCAAGACCCCGTCCCCCCTAAGCCCGGTCCAAACGACTAAACAGCCTGACCCCGAGTCCCAGAAACAATAGGGCCGGTAACCACATCAAAAGGTCCGGACGCCACTCCGGTTTCGCCTCCAGCCAAGACACGATCACCGTCAGAAAGTAATAGCCCATCACCAATGCCAACGCGATCCCGAGATTGGCCGACGTCTCTTTCCGCGATACCTTCACCCCCAGTGGAATCGCCATGAGGGCAAACGCCAGCACTGCCAATGCGGTTGACCCTTTCTCGCTGATCGCGATCGCCACACTCATGCGCTTGCTTTCGTCCCCTTCCGCCGCGGCTTGCTCTTTTGCCTGCATTAATTCCGCGAAGGTCATCCAGGCAAACTTCTGCCGCTTCTTACTCTGGCTGAAAATGTCATCAACTCGAAACGATAAGGGTAATTCCCCAACCGAAGTCGTGCCCAACATCTTGCTGTAATTCTCCGGATCTTTGTCGTCTCGCGCTTCGGCCGTCACGTTGCGCAATATCACCTCGAGCGACGAGTTTTCCTCATCGAAGAATAACGCTCCTTCCGCCGCCCGCCCAAACTCGCGCACGCGATCTTGTTTATCCAGTCGCCAAAACCACACATCGCGCAGCACCGCTCCTTCTTTCTCGTCCACGTATAAAACGATATTCGGGAAATCGCGCACAAACGTCTTCGGCACAATAAAACTCAACGGATTTGCCTGCACCGCCTCAGCCAAAATCTGCTTATACGCCATTCTCGCTCGCGGCATAAATTCGAAATTGATGATCAGCGCCAACGCCGACGCCATCCCCCCCAGAATCAGCACCGGCCGCGCAATATAGACCAAACTCATCCCGGCCGCTCGCATCGCCGTCACTTCATTCTGCGCCGACAACCGCCCGAGCACCAGCAACACGCCTAAAAGAACCCCCATGGGCAAGGCATAGGCCGCGACATAGGGCACCAAAAGTCCCATTAGATATAAAAACGTATCCAGCCCGATCTGCCCCGCCATCACGAACCCCACCATGTCATTGAGCACATTCCCGAGGATCAGCACTGCCGCAAACAACCCCACCGACGCCAAACAGGTCGTCAAAACACTCCAAAATATATGCCGGTGCAGTAGATTCATGGCCTAAAACTCGCCCTTTTACAGGGTTGAGTCCATCGACGGAGCGGTAGCGGAGTCAATCGTGTCCATTCGTGATTAAAAAATTCGTGCACGCGTGCGTTGCTTTGATCCCGCCAAACCCTACGCATTCCAAGCATGAAGTTTACTCCCGCCAAGCCGCCCCTCACTGGAGAGACCCTCGAGTCCCTCACCGAGAAGCTGCGCGCTCACGGCGAGCCCGCCTACCGCGCGAAGCAGATTCTCGAGTGGCTCTACAAAAAACGTGCCCGCTCCTGGGCCGACATGACCAACCTCTCCAAGCCCCTCCGTGCCTGGCTCGAGGAGTCCTTCACGTTCCTCCCCCTCGATCTCATCCACGGCAAGCAATCGCTCGACGTCACCGACAAACTCCTCCTCGAACTCGGCGATAAATCCCTGATCGAGACGGTGATCATCCGTGTCCCGCAGATCGGCGTTGGCCTCGAGAGCTCCCGTAAAACCATCTGTATTTCCACGCAGGTTGGTTGTGCCATGGGCTGCAAGTTCTGCGCGTCCGGCCTCATGGGCCTCAAACGCGACCTCAACGCCGGCGAGATCGTCGCCCAGCTCCTCCACGTCTGCTACCGCGAAGACGGCCGCACCGAGCGCGCCCGCACCGAACTCGTCTCCTTCGATAACATCGTGGTCATGGGCATGGGTGAACCCCTCGCGAACTACGAGGCCATCTCCACCGCCCTCGCCATCATCAACGCGGATTGGGGACTTGGTTTTGGCGCGCGCCGTATCACGCTTTCGACCAGTGGCGTCGTGCCCAATATTCTCAAACTCGCCGACAACTCCATCGGGGTGCGACTTGCCATCTCACTCCACGGTGCCACCAACGAGGTCCGCACCGAGATCATGCCGATCAACAAAGCCTACCCGCTGGAAATGCTCATTCCTGCCATCAAGGCCTTCAACGAAAAGAGCGGTCGTATGGTCACCTTGGAGTTCATCCTCATCGAAGACGTCAACGACTCCTTCGATCAGGCGGAGAAACTCCGCGATATCGCCATCGACGTCCACGCGCACGTGAATCTTATCCCCTATAACACCGTGGCCGGTTTGCCCTGGAAACGCCCTTCGGTCACTCGACAGGAAAAATTCGCCGACATTCTTCGCCACGCCCGAGTATCCGTCACCCTACGACGTGAAAAAGGCCACGATATCGAAGCCGCCTGCGGCCAGCTGCGTCTCAAGACCGAAAAAGACCGCGAACTCGCCGCCGCCGAAGCCGCCGATTCATAACGGGCCTGCCGTTCATGTCGTCGCCTGCGCCAACGCCGACAAAATCCCATCGTTCCTGGACCGGTTGGTGGCGTTTCCTCGCGATCGGTCTCGGTGGTTACCTCGCGCTCACTTTCGGCACCGTCGCCTTAGTCGAGTGGATCGGTCTCTCCCAGCGCCCCGCCTACGCCATCATGATTACGGCGGTCATGATCGGAAACTTCTACGCCAGCCGACGCTTCGTTTTCCCTGCGAGTCGCTCCGATAAAGCAAAACGACAAGCGATCCGCTTCTTCACCGCTTCCCTCTCATTTCGAGTGCTGGAATATCTCCTCTTTTCCCTGCTCATCGGCCCCTGCGCGATCAACTACGTCATCGCCATCGCCGTCACCTCGGCGGCCTCCTACGTGATCAAATATTACATCTTTTCGATCTGGGTATTCCGCTGATGCTCTCCGTCGCAGTTGATCCTTTTAGCGCTCTGGTTCCGGCGGAATCCCCCAGCACTCCATCGCGAATATGAGTCCGCCGACCACCATCGGGATCAGGTAACTTTGCTGCCCCAGCGAGACGATGGAATCGCCCAAGTCGCCGATCTGGCCCGCATAAAGTAAATTCTCAATCGACGGAAAGTCTTGAAAAAATCGGTAGTAGAAAATCGATCCCGTCGAGATGAACAACCAACCCGCCATCGCCAGCCCCACGATGACCCGTCGCAACCAGCGTTGGCGAACCACCAGCAACGGGGCGAGCAATAGCGCCCAGATTGCGACCGAGAAGATCGAAGCCGATGTCCAGACCGGCACGATCACGTTCAAATGCCCCCAAAATAGCTCGATGAAACAGACAAAAATCAGAGTGCAGGCATAAATTCGCCCACCGGATCTTTTCCAGGGGAATCTTACCGCTGCATAGGCGGCGGCCACGGCCAAAATTGAAACCCAGCAACCGCTGATCCACATGTTCAATGCCCACCAGCCTGACGCGATGGCGAGTCCGCTCGCCATGCCCCGACGGATTCCCCGGTGCTCAGTTTTCCACGTCCGCCTCCACCCCCACCCGAGTAGTGCCATCAGCAGGATGGCCGCGAGCCGGTAGCCCAGTGGGGAGACGAACCGGACCTCCGAATACTCAAACCAACCCGCCACTTCATACCAACGAACATCATCCCAAACCAAGCCCGGGCGCACCTGATAAGTCCCCTGCGGCACGGGACCAAAGGTCTGCCATTGCCCCACCAGATCGCCAGTCTGCACCGCTCGCGGCCAAGGGATCCGGGAAGCCTCCACGCGTTCCTCCGCATCGCCCTGGAGCACATCCAATCCCCCCGTAAAAGCAGTTGTATTCGCCACCATGTGATCAACTCGCCACCACATCGGGAAACGAACTTTCGACTGCGCCGGCAAAATCCCCGGGCGATAAACCCAGCCCGGACTAAACGCATCGCGCCGCGGCACGTCGTTCAGCTGCAACCGCCCAAATTCAATTTCCGGAAACTCATCTCGATACCAATACTCCCCTTCGACCACCGCGTTAAACTGCACCGCCAAACCACTCTGGTGGAGAAGCCCATCCAAGAACATGAGATCTAACTCAAACTGCGCGACCAGTTCGCCCCGCTCACTCTCGGCCCACTCAAACCGAAGACCATCCGTCATTAATAATTCACCATCGTTATTATAAACCTGATACGAAAGCGACGACCGTTCCTCAATTCCCTGACTGCTGCGATACGTCCCCCTCACCTTCATGCTTTGCTCCCGCCCATCATAGGCGACCACCCCTACGATTCCGAAGTCGTCCCCATTCTGCGCAAAGCCCTGAGATCCCAGCGTCACCACGTCCTTTAAATCAACGACCAGTGTCTCCGCATGGGTGGAGTTCCCGCCGAAAAGCACCGCCGCGATTGCGATCCAAACTTGGCCCACTTTACTCATGGCTGCAGCAATTTCTCCGGATGATTGATCGCTAACCGAGTCAGTATTTCCGGATCAATCGGCAAAACCCAAGGCACCAATCCCGCCGCCGTCACCTGCCAGGCACCGTGTTGGGCTCCAATAGTTCGCCCCCACTGGTTCCACCCATTGCCCATGAAAGTAGCCGGCACCGGTAGGCCCAACTCCTGCAACACCATGACCGGCGCATCTTGCAACCCCGCGAGGTTATCCACTCTTCGCGCCGGTCGATCAAAACCCACCAAAACCATTGGGACCGTATCGGGAATCAAACGTGCATTCTTCTCATCCAGGAACGGCTCTATCTTGTCATCTATCGCACTATCGTGGTCTCCGTAAATCACCACGAGACAGTCATCCAAAACACCCGACGTTGCCAGCGCCTCAAAAAACTCTCCGATGCAATCATCGAGGTAGCTCACCGATTTCAAATACTCCGCTTCAATCCGACCTGGCTCTTCGCCCGCCTCCTTGGAAATATAATCATACGGATGATGATTCGTCAGCGTGATCGCATGTAAAAACAATGGCTGCTCACTCGCCGCCACCATCCGGGCCGCTTCCGCCAAAATCACGCGATCCGAATACCCCCAGCCAATTCGCTCTCCCAAGTCTAACTGATCTTCAAAAATCATCTCATCGTATCCGAGAGCGGTATGTGCCCGTCCCCGTTGCCAAAATACCCCGTTGAATCCGTGCAGCGAAACCGATCGATACCCCGCCTTACCCAGCACTCGCGGCATGGACGGAATCTTCTCCAAATGCTGAGTCACGTAAACCGGAGGGCGCGGTAAGGGAATCTGCGAGGTGAGCACCAAAAATTCTCCATCCGTCGTTCGGCCACTCCCGGTATTGTCGACGGCGTTCGTGAAATAGACCCCGTTTCGAGCCAGCCCGTCGAGCACCGGCATCACTGGTTCACCTTTTTTTCGTCCCCCGATCATCAGTCCATCCAATGATTCCAATTGCAGGTAGATCACATGTTTGCCCGCACTCCGGGCTTCTCCCGCCCGACCCCGTCGCTCCACTTGCTCATCCAAAAACGCCCGGTAAGGCGCGACATCAACTTCGTCCAATTTGGAGCGTCGCCAGATACGCTTGGTGGTATCCACCACATCAAAAACCAAATACCCCCCAAACCCCAATCGCTCCACCGCTTGAGTATTCACCAATCTTGCGCGCAACAGTTCCCACTCCTCCTGGGGCCACGACACCACCGCCACCACTGCGGCGCCAGCGAACCACAGTCCCCACCGCCACCCTGCTTTCCATTTCTTCTTAACCACGTCGTTCAACGCGACCAAGAGGTAAAATTGCCGCAACTGCCGCAACGCTATAGTCCCCGTCATTCGCCCCCCCCTGGCCCTTCTTGCTGAATTCCGTATCCGTGCTAACCTTCTCTTATGACTGATTTCAGCCGCCTCTCCGACGCCGAATGGCGCCAGCGTCTCTCTGCTCAAGAATTTCACGTGCTGCGCGAAGCCGGCACCGACCGTTCATTCTCGGCTCCTTACGATAGTTTCAAAAAAGAAGGCGCCGGCACCTACGTCTGCACAGGGTGTGGCTCCGCGCTCTTTACCTCCGAAACAAAATTCGACGCCCGCTGCGGTTGGCCAGCATTTTACGATACCAACGGCACCGAAACTGTCGAAGTCCGGCGCGATGCCAGCATGGGCATGGTCCGCAATGAGGTAGTGTGCGCCCACTGCGAAGGTCATCTCGGTCACCTCTTCGAAGGCGAAGGTTTCGAAAACCCCACTGACCAGCGCTACTGCATCAACGCGACCTCCCTCCGCTTCGTTCCCACGGAATAGTCGCAATCGAGGCTCGGGTCGTCATTCCCTCCCCCGCGCAGACGGCTGTTTCTGTGCTCGCCCCCTCACCGCTCGCGCCAAGACCTGATCCTTAATTAATCCATTAACCGTTTCCGATCCTTTGTCACTTAATAGGTGACAATTGAACATGCTCCAGCCGACCCGCCCGACCTTTCTCGGTAGTTTAATTTTCTGAAAACCAGCTTGTATTCGTATCAATATATACCGATATATTGATGCGTAATGAAAAAAGATCGGCCCATCTCCGAACTCTTCGCCTCTGACCGTCCCCTTCGCTCACTCGAGTTCTTCCCGCCCAAGAGTGACGAAGGCGTGACCGCGCTTCGCGAATCGGCCATCGCCCTCAAATCTATTCCCTGGGACTTCGTTTCGGTCACCTACGGCGCCGGCGGCACGACCCGCGATCGCACCGCTCAAGTCTCCGCCCTCCTCAAAGACGAACTCGATTTCACGGTGATGCCTCACCTCACTTGTGTCGGCCACAATCGCGATGAACTCAACGACCTCGCCGACCAGATTCATCGCTCGGGCTTCCGCAATATCATGACCTTGCGCGGCGATCCTCCCAAAGGGGAAACCGTCTTCCAAGCCGCCGCCGACGGCCTGAGCTACGCCAACGAACTAGTCACCCTCCTCAAATCCCGCCACCCCGAAATCTGCCTTGGCGTCGGCGGGTATCCCGAGAAACACCCCGAAGCCCCCTCGCTCGACGTCGATCTCGACAATCTTAAGCGCAAGGTCGACGCCGGGGCCGATTTCATCACCACCCAACTCTTTTTCGACAACGACATCTACCATCGGTTCGTCGATCGCTGCGTCGCCGCCGGCATCACTATCCCGATCGTCCCCGGTATCATGCCCGTGCTCGCAACGAAACAGATCGCCCGCATCGCCGCCATGTGTGGCACCTCTCTCCCTGCCGCGCTCACCCGCCGCCTCGAAGTCGCCGGCGATAATGCCGACGTCGTCGAGATCATCGGGATCGATTGGGCCCTCGATCAAATCCGTGACCTCGTCGCGAAGGGAGCACCGGGTTACCATCTCTACATTCTCAACCGTGCCCGTCCCGCCCTCGCCCTCGCCGCCGGTCTCGCGGCTTAGTCAGACTTCGGTTAATCCTCGAAAACACTCCGACCACCCGCTAGATTGGGAGCATGCGCAGCCCACTTCTGTTTCGTCGCCTCCTCGTTTCAGTCGGCTTAGTATTCGGCTGCTTTTTCCTGTTCCTCTCCTCGGCGACATCGAAATCCGGTCCGGTCGATTCACTCCGCATCACCCTGCTTTCCACTAACCTTGCCGGCAATCCCGGCGACGGCGGCATCGGCGAATGGGGGTTCGCCGCGCTAGTCGAGGCGGACGGCCACAAAATCCTTTTCGACACCGGCCATCGGGCCGACACCGTGCTCAACAACGCCCGTGAGTTGAAGATCGATCTCACTGACGTCACCGACGTCGTGCTTTCACACCACCACGAAGACCACACCGGTGGCCTCATGACTCTCCGCCGAGCTTGGTCCAAAAAATTCCCCGCTGCCCTCTCTCGCGCCCACGTCGGCCCCGGCGCTTTTTGGAGCCGCGGTCCCGGTGATTTCGCCGGTGATGGCAATCTGCTCATATCCACCCGACCGGAATTTGAAGCAACTGGCGGAAAATTCATCGAACATCACGAATCCGCTGAAATCGCCCCAGGCGTTTGGCTCACGGGTCCAATTAGCCGAATTTTCGAAGAGCAAAACCCTATGCGAAACCAAGTGTTCGCCCCGGACGCTGCCCCAACCGCCGACATCCTACCCGAGGATATCGCCCTCGTCATCGACACCGTCAAAGGCCTCGTCGTCATCACCGGCTGTGGCCATGCCGGACTGGTCAACACCCTCCTCCAAGCCCAGAAGACCGCCGGCCCAGATACCCCCATTTATGCCGCCATCGGTGGCTTCCACCTCGCCGGCACCACCGATGATCGTATCGACTGGACCGCTGAAAAATTGTCCGAACTTGGCCTCCAACATCTCCACGGCGCCCACTGCACCGGCATTGCCCCCGTCTATCAAATTCGCGCAAAAATGGGTCTGAACCGAGACGAAGCCCACGTCGGAGCCGTTGGAGCGACCTTCGATTTGGAGAACGGCATCTCACCACTTTGGATCGCTCGCTGACCCCGTCTTATCGATTTCACCACTCCCCCTCCGTGAACTCTCC
>Ga0222654_1000411_pt1 | contig 29940 bp, 13 predicted proteins | sample AntAcemetagen421_FD_179805 | JGI IMG/M metagenome (GOLD analysis project Ga0222654, IMG submission 179805) | Saline water microbial communities from Ace Lake, Antarctica - #421 | ecosystem: Environmental > Aquatic > Non-marine Saline and Alkaline > Saline | place: Antarctica: Ace Lake...
CGATTCCCGGCTGATCGTGGGACCACGCGTCACCAACGCCTGTAACGACAAGAACCAACTCGAACCCAACCTGGCGGCCGCCCGAGCCCACGTGCAACCGGCCACCGCCCTGATCGACAGCGGCTTTATGAGTGAAGCGGCGATCAAAGCCGTCGAGTCCGATTCCCAGGGTAATCCGAGCGGAGTGCGCATACTTGCCGCCATGTAGCGTGAACGTCACGGTCGCACCGTCGCGCAACTCGAGCAGCACGCCGAGCCGTGCGCACCCGCCCCGGACGCTCCCTTTGCCGCGCAGATGCGACACCGCACCTCCACCGCCGCCGGCCGCGCCCTGTATAAACTGCGACAGCAAACCGTGGAACCGGTCTTTGGCATTATCAAAGCGGCGATGGGCTTTCGACGCTTCAGTCTACGCGGCCTTGAAAAAATAAACCTAGAATGGGTGCTGGTGGCCTGCGAAGCACAACCGCCAGCAACGTGGCCAGCGACGAATCCACACTCTACAGTGGCAGTCACTGGGTTGAATGTTTCATTGTTTCACGTGGAATTTGTGTCGCTCGAAGTGGGCCTTTCGTCGTCAACATTCGGTAGCCGACTGAAAATCGGTCGACTTCAGCATCGTTTCTACAATCACAAGTATCACATCTGTATGCGCTTGTTCTCTCTCGGTAATTAACCGACTGTCCGAGACGTCCTCATTCGCTCTTCCCTTCGACTAAAGAACGCTGACACCCCTATCACCTTGCCGGATCCGAGTCCATACTCACTTAGCTTTACCGCCGCCTCGCTTCGTCCGGACCTACTGCGGAGTATGGCCGAAACCTATCTTAAGCTCGAGGATTGGTCGGCGACCAAGACCAAAATTTTGGCCGATAACACACTCCAAGCACGCAGTGCCTCTAGTGGACGGCGAATGGAACTTGAACTGCGTAATCGACTCATGCTTCTGACCCATCCCCAGATTCAACTGGCGGCCCACGGCATGACCGACGAACGCATCGCCATCGCTTGGCTCGCCGCTATGAAGGGAAGCCAGTTTATCTTCGCCTTTGCCGCCGACGCTCTGCGTTCAAAAATTTCTCAACTCGATCCGGTGCTGCGCCCCTCCGACTACGAGGCATTTTTTACCGACCAAAGCGCCGTCAGTTCCAAAGTCGCTGCACTTACCACGAGTTCCAGGGTCAAGATCCGTTCGACCGTCTTTACCATGGCCTGCGACGCTGGCCTGGGGCGACGAATGAGGAACGAACTGCAATTGCAACGTCCGTTAATTCCTACCGCCGTCGAAACGGCCATCATTGCTGACTCTCCCCAATGGCTGGCCGGCTTTCTCGTCCCTGACGAAGAAAAAACCTTTCGATGAACAATCCCATGACTGAAGACCCCGTCGAACGCCTCTTTGCCATTCTCCGCAAGCCGGAGTTCCTCTCGATGAAGGGGCTTTCCGGTGAGGTCCCCATTTTCATTCATACCTACGAGGCCGAAGCGGAGGACGCCGCCCGTCAAACTGCGACCGCGCTTACCACCCGGCTTTGCAACGTCGGAGTCACCTGTGTTAAAATTGACCTTTTCGACCTAATTTTGGAGCAACTCGCGGCGGAGGGCCGACTCGACCGATTGATTGCCAAGGAGACCACCTTTGGGCGCCCCAAATTCTTTGAGACCATGGTTGGTCTCTCGGATGCCAAGACACGCCTGATTCCATTGCTGATGCAAAAGCTCGAGTCAGCCCAAGCCCAGATCAGCATCCTGACCGGCGTGGGCAGGGTGTATCCGTTTCTGCGCACTCACACGATTCTGGAATCACTTCAGCCGGCTATGATGCGACAACCATTGGTGATGTTTTTCCCCGGTCACTATATTCAAGAACGAGGCATGGGGTCCCAGCTTCGCCTCTTCGGTTCGCTGCCAACTCCGCCTCTCTACCGGCCCTACTACCGCGCTTTCAATCTCGCCCAATACCATGTCTAAGCCCGCGCTCATCAAAGACCTTTTCGTCAAACCCGTCGACCGTCCCATCGAGGGCGTGATCAAGGCGGACGATTCCCGCCATCTTCGCACGGAGTTGGAGGAATACGTGGTCACCGCCGAGATCAACAAAGGTCTGGGCGAGTTCTGCGAACGCTACCTCAACGAGACTAACGCCAATGGCGTTTGGGTTTCCGGTTTCTTCGGCTCGGGCAAATCCCACCTGCTCAAGATCCTCTCCCTCATTCTCGACCGGACGCCGTTGCCAACCGGCGAGCGCGCCGCCGACCTTCTGCTTCCTCGCATCGAGGACGAAATTCTCCGCGGCGATCTCGCCCGCGCCGCCAAGATCCCGTCTCACAGCATCCTCTTCAACATCGACCAAAAATCCGATGCCATCGGCGGTGACCGCAGTTCCCCAGTGCTCGAGGTCTTTGTGAAAGTGCTCAACGAGCTCCAGGGCTACTACGCAAAATCACCCTACATCGCCCAGTTCGAGGCCGATCTAGATTCGCGTGATCAACTGGGAGCATTCAAGGCCGCCTATGCAGCCACCACCAAGCGGACTTGGGAACAGGATCTCCCCACGATCAACACCTTGGAGAACGAAGATTTCGCCCGCGTCTACGCCGATTTTTTCGGCAAGTCCTACGACGAGGGCCTCCGCCTTTTCGATCGCTCCCGCGAAAGCTACCGAGTCTCCATCGAATCCTTCGCCGGGCGCGTAAAGGCCTACCTGGACAAACAGGGTAAGGACTTTCGCCTCAACTTCTTTGTCGACGAGGCTGGGCAATTCATCGGCCAAGACGCGAAGCTCATGCTCAACCTGCAAACCATTGCCGAGTCACTCAGCACGGTCTGCAATGGACGCGCCTGGGTGCTCGTCACGTCTCAAGGTGATTTGCAGCGCATCCTGGGAGACCTCGACGCCGACGCGGCGATGGATTTCACCAAGATTCAAGCCCGCTTCAAAACGCGTCTTACTCTCACCAGCGCCGACGTCCGCGAGGTCATTCAAAAACGCCTTCTCGCCAAGACCGAACCCGAGCCCGAAGTGCTCGCGTCCATCTACGACGCCGAAAAGGAAAACGCACGCACCCTCTTCCGTTTCGGCGACGGTTCCATCGAGTTCAAGGGCTGGCGCGGCTCCGACGAATTCTGCGACTTCTACCCGTTTCATCCCTACCAATTCGACCTCTTCCAGCGTGCGATCGAACAGCTCTCGCGACACAATGCCTTCACGGGCAAACACACCTCGGTCGGCGAACGCTCCATGCTCTCCGTTTTTCAAGAGGTCACCAAACAATTGCGTCACGACAAGGTCGGCCGCTTGGCCAGCTTCGACCGCTTCTTCGAGGGCATCGCCACCGCACTTCAGGGTCATCTTCTGACTTCCGTCAAACAAGCCGAACGCCAGCTGGATAACCCCGTCGCCGTTCGTATCCTCAAGGCCCTTTTCCTGCTGAAATGGGTGCGCGAGTTCAAGGCCAGCCCTCGCAATGTGGCCATCCTGCTCATCGACCAGCCTTCCCTAGATATCCGCGCCCACGAAAAGGCCGTCCAAGAGGCCCTCGCCCTGCTCGAAGGGCAATCTTACCTCCAGCGCAACGGCGAGAATTTTGAATTTCTCACCGACGTGGAGAAGGACATCGAGGTCGAGATCAAGAACACCGACATCGACGAATCGACCTTCTACAAACTTCTCTCCGACGTGCTCTACTCGGATATTCTCCGCGACCCCAAGATTCGCTTCGAGGGCAATGGTCAGGACTACGCTTACGCTCGTCGGCTCGACGACGATCTCATGGGGCGCGACGCCGATTTCGCACTCAACATCATCACCACCGAACACCCCAATCACGAAAACTTGGGCGTGCTCGCAGCTCAGAATACCGGCAAGGCCGAACTGCTCATCGTCCTGCCGCCCGACTCCCGTATGGTCGATGAGGCCCGTCTCATTCTCAAAACCAACAAATACATCCAGCACAACACCGGGGCCGATGTCGACGAGACGCGCCGATCCATCCTCACCCAGCGCGGCCAACAAAACAGCACCCGCCGCTCCCAGCTTCAGGCCCATTGCTCCGAGTTGCTCAGCAAGGCACCGCTTTATTTAAACGGTTCCCGCTTGAGCGACATTGGCGAGGGAGATGCCCGCAATCGCATCGCCAAGGGCAGCCAGACCCTCATCGCGTTTGCCTACCCCAGCCTGCGCATGCTTCGCGGCACCTACGACGAGTCCGGTCTATCCAAAACCTTGCTCGAACCCGACGACCTACTCACAGGCGGTAACATCGCCCTTTCCGAGGCCGAGCAGGAGGTGCTCACCTACGTGATGCGCAACCAGACCAACGGTGAACGCACCAGCGTCGAGGCCATTGTGCGCGAGCTCGGTCGCCGTCCCTACGGCTGGTATCCCCTCGCGGTCGTGACCCTGCTCGCTCGCCTGTTCCGACTGGGCAAAATCGAGTTGCGCAACGCCGAGCCCCTCGACGCCCGCAGCGCCTTGGACGCCCTGCGCAATACCCGCCAACACGGCGCGATTCGCGTGCGCCTGCAGGAGTCTTTTGATGCCTCCAAGGTCAACGCCCTAAAACGCTTCCATCAGGATTTCTTTGACCGCGCCAACACCGGCACCGACCCCCGCTCCGCCGGAACCGACACTCTGGCCGCCTTCTCATCTGAGGCTAACGCGCTCAAATCCTTACTCAGCCAGTCCCCGCGCTACCCGTTCCTCAACGATCTGGCTCCCGTCGCGGAGCGCATCGGTAAGCTTGCCGACAAGGACTACGCTCACCTGCTCAATCAGCTCTCCGACTTTCAGGATCCGTTGCTCGATGCCAAGCAGGACCAGCTCGACCCCATCAAAAGTTTTATGGCCGGTGCCCAGCGCACGGCCTACGATGAGGCCATCGCCTACCTGCGCGAGGAAGAGGCCAATTTCGCCGACCTACCTGCCGCCTCCGTCCAGCCACTCCGAGACTTGGCCGCCTCTTCGGTCCCGTATCGCGGACAGATTTTGCCCGCCGCTCGCACTGCCCTCACTCAACTGCACGCCGAAATCGCCCACCGGCTCGAAGCGGAACGCGCCACCGCACTGGGGGTGCTTGACGAGCGCGAGAACCAGCTGCGCAGCACCTCCGAGTTCATCGCCTTGCCCGAACCGTCCGTGCAGCAGGTTTTGCAGATTACCTTGGATGCCCGGCGCACGATCAAAGAGGCCCGCTTCATCCCGGCCATTCGCGATCGCATCGCCCGCTACACCGCCCAGGACTTCCCCACCCAACTCAGTCTCGCGGCCCGACTAGCGGCCGCACTCAACGCGGCTTCGACTTCATCCGACCAACCAAGCGACCAAGCCAATGAGCCTCCGGCGCCCCAAACGGCCTACGTCGCCGCGACCTCCCTGCGCGTTTCGTGCGCGCTGCCCTACATCGCCAGCGAAGCCGACCTCGACCAGTGGCTCGCCGCCGTGCGCGCCGCCGCCGCCGCCGAACTCAAGAAGGGCAACCGGATCAGTCTGTGACCTCGTAGCTCCTACCTACCGCACTCGTTCACTTTCGCTCCCCTACTCCAAGCGCTCATGTCTTCCGGCCTGCCTATCAACCTCGAAAAGCTCCTGCACCAAAGGCAGGTCGAGGGTGAGCGCATCGAATACAAGGCCGGGTGGAATCCCGACGCGATCCTCCGCACGATTTGCGCATTCGCCAACGACTATCAAAACCTCGGTGGCGGCTACGTGGTCATAGGCCAAGATTGCGACGACAACGGCCAGCCGATCTTCCCACCCGCCGGCTTGGGCGAAGCGCAGCTGGATCGCATCCAACGTGAGCTTCTCGGGTTCTGTAATCTGATCCAGCCTCCCTACTTCCCCGTGCTCAGTGTTGAGCGTTACGCGAACCGTTCCCTCATTATCCTCTGGGCTCCCGGTGGCCTCAACCGGCCCTACAAGGTCCCTCGTGCGGTCACCGCCAAGGCCAAGGATTACCACTACTACATCCGGCGCTACGGTAGCACAGTGGAAGCCCTTGGTGAAGAGGAACGCGAGCTGATCAGTCTCACCGCCCAGGTTCCGTTCGATGATCGCGTCAACCAAACCGCTCGTGTCACCGACCTGTCTCCGCGCCTCATCGAGGAGTTTTTACGCGAAGCCGACAGCGGCCTAGCCAACGAAGTCACCTCGCTCCCGCTCGAAACCCTCGGTCGCCAGTTGCGGGTGGTGTCTGGCCCCGCCGAAGCGCCCCTTCCGCAGAATGTCGGCCTGCTCTTTTTCCACGATCACCCAGAGCAATTTTTCCCGGTCACCCAGATCGACGTCGTCTGGTTTCCAGAAGGCCCGGGCGGCGACCGCTTTGAGGAACGGATTTTTCAGGGGCCGCTCGGCCGCATCACTCGTGATGCCATCGCCTACATCACCCGCAACTACCTCAAGGAAACCGTCATCAAGCACCCCGACCGGCCCGAGGCCCAGCGCTTCTGGAACTTTCCCCGGTCCGCCATCGAGGAAGCCGTGGTCAACGCCATCTACCATCGCTCCTATGAAATCCGGGAACCGGTCGAGGTGCGCATCACCCCCGAGGAACTGGTCGTGCTCAGCTTCCCTGGCCCGGATCGCTCCATCCGTCTTGAAGACTTGCGCCAAGGTCGCGCCGTCTCTCGTCGTTACCGCAACCGCCGCATCGGTGAATTCTTAAAGGAACTCGACCTCACCGAAGGCCGCTCCACCGGCATTTCCAAGATCATCAAAGCCATGGCGAGCAACGGCTCCCCCGTCCCCGAATTCAAAACCGACGACGAACGCTCCCACTTCATCCTACGCCTGCCAGTCCACCCCCGAGGCTCCGCAGAATCCACCACCCCCGAAACGCCGGTGAAAACTAGGGCGGAAACTAGGGTGAAAACTTCGGAGAAAACTTCGGAGAAAACTTCGGAGAAGATTTTGGCCCTCATCTCAGCCAACCCGGCCATCACCATCGCCGAACTTGCCGCCCAGCTGAACCGCAGCACGCGCGCGGTCGAGTTGCAGATAGAAAAACTGAAAACGCGTAAACGCCTTATCCGCGTCGGCCCCGACCACGGTGGACACTGGGAAGTCATTTCACCCTAACTCCCAACCGACCTCACCCGCCATCCTAGTTCAGCCCTCCAGCCCTTCAGACTTTCAGCCTTTCCTCCCCCCCCCCCCCCCCCCCCCCCCCCCCTCCCCCCCCCCCCCCCCCCCCCCCCCCCCCCCCCCCCCCCTCTTCCCTCTCCCCTTCCCCCTATCCCCTGTCCCCTGCTCCCTGCTCCCCCCTCCGTCATGCCCCCCCAATTGCCACCGGATGATCCGCCTTCTCCCGCGCTCGCCAACGCGGCTCAGGCCTATCAAATCCAGCAAGGTGCGGGCACCTTGTCAGCGCCTGCCGGATTGACGGCCCAGGCCCTGCACCTTAGAACCCAAAATCGTTATGCCTCCCATCCAGTCGAAACCACTCTACGAGCTCTCCGTGCCCTCACCCCGGATTCAGGTGACGAAGGCCACCCGGGCTTCGATTTTGAGTCGGCCGAATGTATCTACCGCGCAGGCGCTCAAGGGCTACGATTACCTGAAATCCCACAGCTCCCGCAAAGCCTCAGCCAGCTCAGCCGGCTGAGCGCCCTGGATCGCGTCGGCCGCACTCATCTAAGGCGCTGGGTGGAGTCACAGGGGCCCGTTTTCGACGAGGCGACATTTTCCAGCGACCGGGAAGCCCAAGGTCGTCGAGGGGGTGTCGAGCACCAAGTCTATCACGACCAAGAGAAAGGCCGGTGGTTCAAACGCCTCTATTACGGGGTCAACCAAAGCACCTTGGGCGATTATTTTGAGCGAATGCGCCCGCACGCCGTGATCTTCCCGGAAACCGTGATCAGCTCCCGATGATTCCCCATAACTACGCTCCGCCATCCACGTTCAGTTTTTCAGCCCTTCAGCCCTTCAGTCATTCCCTCCTCCCTTTCCCCTCTTGAACACCTCGTCTCTCAAATCCTTCGCTCCCGCCGTTCGTCTTCAATTGATGGAGGCGGTCACACGCAAGCTCGACTTTGTGCTCACCGGCGACACCGCCGACTTACGCGCCGCGACCGCCCAACGCGAAAGCCTGCGCCGGAAAAATGAGCAAGACCGCACCGGCCTAGTGGAGCGCGTGGCCTATACGTGGTTCAACCGTTTTGCCGCACTGCGTTTCATCGATGCCCGGGGCTGGCATCCGTTTCGCGCTCGGGTGCTCACCGCCGCCAACGCCGACGAAACCCAACCCGAGTTGCTCAAGCTGGTGCGCACCGGTGCTTTGCCCGCAGAGCTCACGGCGCACACTCAGCCCAACCGACTCAACGACCTGCTCGACGGCCGCATTCCGTCCCCCGATGCTCAGGGCGAAGTCTATCGCCACCTCGTGCTGGCGACCTGCCGGTTCTACCATGCCCTGCTGCCCGATCTCTTTGAAAAACTCGACGACGAGACCGAGCTGCTCCTGCCCGACGACCTCCTCACCGCCACCTCCGTCGCCGAAGGCTTCCGCACCGAGATTTCCGACGCCGACTGCGCCGAAGTCGAGATCCTTGGCTGGCTCTACCAGTTCTACATTTCGGACAAAAAGGACGCCGTCATGGCCCGCAAGAGCGCAGTGCCCACTGCGGATATCCCCGCCGTCACTCAGCTCTTCACCCCGCACTGGATCGTCCGGTATCTGGTGGAAAACTCCCTCGGCCGCCTCTGGCTACTGAATCGCCCCGGCTCCAAGCTCCGCGAGCACATGCCGTATTTCGTCGAGGACGCGAGTTCAGGGGATAGGGGTCAGGGAATAGGGGAGAGTGAAGAAAAGTCTTATGAAAATACAAAACTACAAGGACTTGATCGTGTGGCAGAAGGCGATGGATCTGGCGGAGGAAATTCATCGGCTGAGCAAAGCGTTTCCGAAGGAGGAACGTTACGGGCTGACCAGCCAGATCCGGCGGGCGGCGGTGTCAGTCCCGTCGAACATCGCAGAGGGCCACGCAAGGCAATCGACAGCGGAATTCAGGAACTTCCTTTCGATAGCCCAGGGCTCTCTGGCGGAAGTGGACACTCAGCAGCTTCTAGCTCAGCGCTTCGAGTATCTAGATCCGGCCAAAGCGCAGCCAGCCGAGCAACTGATCATCGAGATCACCAAAATGCTCCACTCCCTGCGAGCCAAGCTGGTTTAGGGATTAGGAGTCAGGGATCAGGGACTAGTCAGAACTCCGAACTACCCCCTATCCCCTCTTCCCTAACCCCTGAGCCGCTGCGGATCCAAAAGCCGGAAGAAATCCGGCTTTTGGATCCCGCAGTAGGCTCCGGCCACATGCTCACCTACGCCTTCGACCTGCTTTTCCTCATTTACCAAGAGGAAGGCTACGCCCCCACCGAGATACCCGCCCTCATCCTGCGGCACAATCTCCACGGCCTGGAGATCTGCCCCCGCGCCGCGCAGCTCGCCGAGCTGGCCCTCGTCTTCAAGGCGCGGGAAAAGTCCCGTCGCTTCTTCCAGCCTGAACACATCGTCCGGCCCGCCATCATCGAGCTGCGCGAGGTGCGCTTCGCGGAAAACGAGCTGCGCGACTACATCCGCGCCCTCGGGCTGGGCGACCTTTTCAATCAGCCCCTGCTCAAGCTGCTCCACCAGTTCGAGGAGGCGAAAAACTTCGGCTCGCTCATCCAGCCGTGCCTCGACGAACGCACCATCGCCGAAGTCCGCCGCGCCATCGAGACCCAGGACCTCGGCGGCCAGCTCTTCCTGCGCGAGACGCACCTCAAAGTCCTGCGCGTGCTCGAACAAGCCGAGGCGCTCACCCAGCGGTATCACGTCGTCGTGGCCAATCCGCCGTATATGGGCAGCAAGTTTCACAATCGAGGACTGAAGGATTTTCTCGAAAAGACATTCCCCGATGAACAGCAGGACACCTACACCTGCTTCATCTCAAGGTCGCATCAGCTAGTGAAGGACGGAGGAACGTTTGCACTAATCACACTTCCAAGCTGGATGGCTCTTCCAACGTTCAGCGATTTCAGGGCTTCAATCCTCCGCACCTCAACTCTTCTTTGTCTCAATGATAACGGACGTGGCGTGTGGGGGCCAGACTTCGGAAGTTGCGCCTTTGTTTTCCTGCGTTCGCATCTGCTGCGATACCCAACAAAATTCGCTCGTCTCTACACACGGCGCGGGGAGGTCAATCGTAACGATGAGATTGAACAGAGCTTTTTAGAAAAGCGCTGGATAGAAATCCCAAAGGAGGAATTAGCTCAAATCCCAGGAACGCCGCTTGCATACTGGACTTCGCCCGCAGTGAGGCAGGCGTTCACAACTTACCCGGCACTTTCCACGACCGGAGAGGCGAAGAACGGGATGACAACTGGAGAGAATGAGAAATTCCTGCGATTCTGGTTTGAAGTTGCCCAACGTCGACTTGCTTTCAACCGACAGCCTGGCGTCCTGCCACCGGATGCGAGCAGCCCTTGGGTCCCCTACAGCAAAGGTGGAGAGTTCCGAAAATGGTATGGGAACACGGAACTCATCCTGAATTGGGGGCGCGACGGCGAACTCCTGAGAGCGAATCGCCCGAAAACCATTCTGCGAAATCCACAGTTCTATTTTCGTGAGGCCATCACATGGTCGTTGACCTCCATGCTTGGCTTCGGCGCACGCCATCGTAACGCAGGATTCACTTTCGATGTGAATGGCATGTCGCTCTTTGTTGACGCCAGCCGTCATGCTTACGTCCTCGCTTTTCTGAACTCGCGCATCGCTCGCGAATTCTTGGAAATTCTTAATCCGACAATCGCATTTCAAGCTGGAGACATCGGTCGTCTGCCCCTCTTGGAAAATGTTTCTGGCGTTATTGCTAACGCTAATTCGTGCCAACAGTCGGCAACACAAGACTGGGACAACTTCGAGACCTCGTGGGACTTCCGCGACCAGCCGTTGCTGCGGCCGGGGCTGAAGGGCGCGACGCTGGAGGCGAGCTGGCGGAATTGGGAGGCGCAGAGCACCGCCGCCATCCGCCGGATGCAGGAGCTGGAGACGGAGAACAACCGGCTCTTCATCGCCGCCTACGGCCTCGACGGCGAGTTGCAGCCAGCAGTGCCCGAGGAGCAAATCACCCTCGCCCGCGCCGACGCCCGCCGCGACATGGCCGCCTTCCTCTCCTATGCCGTCGGCTGCATGATGGGCCGCTACAGCCCCGACCAGCCCGGCCTCATCCTCGCCGATGCCGGCGCGACGCTCGAAGACTACATCCGCATCGTAGCAGCGGCGAAAACAGGGAATAGGGAACAGGGGACAGGGAACAGTGAAGAACCCGCCCCCCCTGCTTCCCCCTCATCCTCTGCACCCTCGGCTCAGGCCCTCTCCGCCTCTGCCCCATGTCCCCTCCCTCCTGTCCCCTCATCTCCGCCCTGTCCCCTGTCCCCTAAATTCCATCCGGACGCGGATGGAATTCTCCCCGTGCTCGACGGCGAGTGGTTCGAGGACGACATCGTAGCCCGCACCCGCGAGTTCCTCCGCGTGACTTTCGGCGACGACACCCTCAACGAGAACCTACGTTTTATCGAACAAAGCCTGGGCAAGTCCCTGCAAAAATACTTCCTTACCGACTTCTACAAGGACCACCTCAAGACCTACAAAAAACGGCCCATTTACTGGCTCTTCCAGAGCCCGAAGAAAGGTTTCAGCGCGTTGGTCTACCTGCATCGCTACACCCGCGACACCCCCAACCTCGTGCTCAATCGCTACCTGCGCGAATACCTCGTCAAACTCCGCGGCCGCATCGAGCACCTCGACCACGTGCAACTCACCGCCACCTCCACCCGGGAACAAACCGCCGCCCGCAAAGAGAGGGACAAACTCAAGAAAACCCAGCGCGAATGCGAGGAATGGGAACGCCAAGTCATGCTGCCGCTAGCCCAAAGCCGCCCCGCCCTCGACCTCGACGACGGCGTCAAAGTCAACTACCTCAAACTCGGCGAAGCCCTCGCCCCCATCCCCGGCCTCAAGGTGAAGGGCACTTGATGAACACCGAAATCGAAGATCGGACACCCTCTGTCGAAACCTTGAGTCAACGAAGCTTCTTCGTGCCCTCTTATCAACGGGGCTATCGCTGGACTCCGGACGAAGTGCGGGAACTTCTGGAAGATATTAGGCAGTTTGCCGAGAAAGAGTCACACGACGCGGAGGAGTTTTACTGTCTCCAACCATTGGTGGTTCGCTTGATGGACTCCGGACAGTGGGAGGTAATTGACGGGCAGCAACGCTTGACCACCATTTACCTGATTACCCTCTACATCAACGAAATGTGGCGGGGCCGCGACAAAGACCCGGTATTGACGCTACAATATGACTCAAGAGAGAGGACCAAAGAGTTTCTAGAGAGCCTCGCGGTGAAGGAAGACGGATCGGTAGCTTTCAACGATGAAAACATTGATTTCGCCCACATTTCGAAGGCATACCAGACAATCGGGGAATGGGTAAAAACCCTCGGAAACAGGCTCGATAAAGACCAATTCATGAGTGCCTTCCGGCGCAGGGTTCGGGTGATCTGGTATGAGCCGATAGGTTCTGATGGCGTTCGGATCTTCACCCGAATCAATAGCGGAAAAATCCCACTGACTAATGCCGAACTGATCCGAGGCTTGTTCTTGAAAAGTTCCAACTTCATGGAATCTGACGCTTCGTCCAACGACACGGATTTTGCGCGGCTTCGACAGATGGAAATTTCCGGAGAGTGGGACCGCATCGAGGCTGCCCTTCACGACGACAAATTCTGGTATTTCTTAACCGAATCGAACGATCCTGCGGAAACGCGTATTGATATTATTTTCCGTCTTTTAACCGGAATAGACGATGACGACAGTTACGCGCTCTTTCGGAAGTATGCTCGAGAATTTCCACCCAAACCAGATGTCAGATCTGTCTTGAAAACTTGGGACGAAGTGAAGGGTTGCTTTCAAAAGCTGCAGGATTGGTATCTGGACTGGGACCTCTACCACCTAATCGGCTATCTAATTGAGACCGGCACCCCATTGCAGACACTTTGGAATGAATCCAACGGACTTCTAAAATCCGATTTCAGAGCAGGATTAAAAAGCCGAATTAAAGCGTCCATGCCCAAACAATCCCTGGACACTCTGGAATACAGTCAAGGCGGGGTTAGAAATGTTTTACTCCTGCACAATATCTTGACGACCCTGGAGAGTGAAGAGCGGCATTTCCGCTTCCCTTTCAGCCGGTATAAGAAACAGGGATGGGACGTGGAGCACATTCACTCCGTCGCGGAAAAAGCACCTGAATCCGAGCTTCATCAGCGGGAATGGCTGAGCGACGCTGCTAAGCACCTGCGTAATGAAGACCTGACAAAAGAGATAGCGGAGTTCCTGAAAAATCTAGAATGGAGCGAAAACGAATTTGAAGCCGTTTATCAGAAGGTGCTGAAGTATTTTTCAGAAAAGGGTGAGCCCGAAAACATCAACGACTTGAGCAATCTGGCCCTGCTTGATAGCGGCACAAACCGAGGATATGGGAATGCGGTCTTTCCCGTAAAGCGGGCAAAAATCATTGAACGCGAGCGCGAAGGAATGTTTATCCCTATCGCGACCAAAAATGCTTTCCTGAAGTATTACTCAAACTCAGTGCAGGAATTCACCTTCTGGTCTGAGGCCGATAGGCAGGCGTATTTTGAGGCCATCCAAAACACCTTCGATTTGTTTTTCACCGGGACGAAAGGAAAGATGCGATGAGTCATTCACCCTCACATTTCGAACGGCTTTCCTTCTGGGAACTCCTGAACCGACACCCTGTTCAAATCCCGGTCATCCAGAGAGACTATGCGCAAGGAAGGATAGGGGAAAAAAAGGTCCTCGATGGTTTTTTGAATGTATTGCAAGCGGCAGTTACCGATGACCCGGTGGAGCTAGATTTTATATTTGGCGAGGTAAAGCACGGTCTGTTTTGCCCCTTGGACGGACAGCAACGCCTCACGACTCTTTTTCTATTGCATTGGTATGCCGCACGGGCGGCCCGACTACCCGCAGATGATTTTGCTCCAGCCCTCGGCAAATTCTCTTATGATACCCGTGTCAGTTCCCGCGACTTCTGTCGGAGGTTGGTCGAGGAGCCCGTTTTGGTCGAGGAGGCATCCGCACAAGATTCTTTGAGCCAACGAATCAGGGACTTTCCATGGTTTGTGGGATCTTGGGAATTTGACCCGACCGTGGCCGGCATGCTGGCCACTCTGGATAAGATCTCCGCATTGACGTGGCCAGAGGATCTATGGAGCCGCCTTACGCACAGGGATGCTTCGCCCATTCGTTTCCTTTTGGTGGAGTTGGAGAAATTTGGTCTTTCCGATGATCTTTATATCAAAATGAATGCCCGCGGAAAGCCGCTCACCGCATTCGAAGGCTTCAAGGCTTTGCTGGGCGAGCGGGTCATTAATCAGAATTGGGAGCACAACCTCGATGCGAAAGAGCAATTCGCGATTCGAGTTGATACCCGATGGACCGATTTTTTTTGGCAACTTTGTCCAGCCCAAGAGTCGGGACTAAAGCAAATCGATGGAGCGTTTCTTTCTTTTATCATGCATTCCCTCGCCTGCTCGATCGCGAGGCACGCCTCGGTGGCTGAAAAGGTCGCAGATGATCTCCAGAAAATACTGAACGATCCGGAGACCATGGAGCCGGAACAATTCACGGAGTCCTATTACGAAGAGTTGCGGCGGCGCCTTGATCTGCTTGCCGAAAAACCCAAAGCAATGCGGGAAGAAGCTCGCGACCACTGGGAGTTTTCCGAATCGGGAAACTCGTTCTTTGAAGAGAAGTCTTTGATGGAAGAGACTATCCGGAGCCCTGGACCACAATACAGGAGACGCTTAATTCTATATGCCCAACTGAGGCTTCACGAGGCCGCGACTTCCATTCCCCAGGAAAACATGGCCGACTGGAGGCGCGTTGTGCGAAATGTGATCGCTCACAGTGTCGTGGAGCGGCCAGAAAACTTCGTTGCGGGCATTCGTTTGCTCGACGAGCTGGCAGAAGGAGTATCTTCGATCTACGAATTTCTCGCCTCCAAGAAAGTCCGATCCGGATTTGCTAGCGGCCAAGTTGAAGAAGAGAAGCGCAAGGCTCGATTGCTCGTTCGAGATCCAGAGCAAAAGACGCTCCTTCACCGGCTTGAAGATACGCATTTTCTGCTGGGTCGAATCTCGTTTGCATTGGATTGCGTGAACGACGATCCAAACGCCGAGAATTTAGATTTTGCACTCCTCGCTGACGTTGCATCTGTCATCGAGCGTGAGTTCGGGAAAGGCATTACCCCGGCAATTCGCCGTGCCTTCTTCACCATCGGCGATGGAAATTTCTTCCGCTATTGGAGCTCTTGGTTTTACGCAAAGGACCTACCCAAATACTGTCTGATTTCAGATGACGGGGATTTCCGATGCTTCACACAGCCCAATCATAAATCGCGGGAAGCTTTAAAATCTTTGGTTTTGGAGTTAGTTGGTAAAACCTGCGCACAGCTGATAGCGGACTATAAACCAGCCCCGGATACGCCAAACTGGCGAGTCCGTCTGGTTCGTGAAGCAGATCTGATCCATCGGGCCACCGCTCACTGTATCGCGCTGGATGAGTCGGGCGCGGTCGTCTATCCCATCCCCGGAACCCGCCCGCACAATAACACTGCAACACGCGAATACCTAGAGACGAACAGGATCGAATGAGTCGATGACCCTTAGCAACCTACCATGAAACGCATCCACGAAAGCCTCCAACACGTCTTCGAGCGCCATCGCATTGTCTTCTGGTATGATGGCACTCGCGAGTGGACCAAAGCTTTCGAGACCTTTGACGTCGCAGACGTGCGCAAGCTCACAGTCGATGGCACCGAATTCGGCGCCAAGGTCGCATTGCACCGTGCGCCCGAGGCCCGGTTTCTCGTCTATGTGCCGCATGACCGGCCCACCGATGTGGACAACTGGCTGTTGGATTTCCTGCTCCAAGGCCACGAATACAAAGCCGACCGCGCTTCACTGGCCCTGCAGGATGTAGGACTGCCCTACGAATTGCGCCCCGTCATCGAGGCACATGTGGGCTTCTTCGATTCCTCGAAACGCACGGCAGCGTTGCGCGACTTGGTTTCCCCTGACGAAGAACCGGCCTCCCTACGGCGAAAGCTCATGGCGGTGGCCTCCGAGGCGGCGTCTCCCGATATCGATGCCATATTGTTGGCCTTCCTGTTCCGCGCCAATCCCGAACAGGCTGACGATCTCTTTGATCCAACCAAATCGGTCTTTGGCGATATGGGACTCAGCGAACCGTTCTGGAGGGAAGTCGCTCTCGCATTTGGCTACACCAGCGAGGCCCCCTCGCTGCGTGACTTCGCTCGGTCTCTGTTTCGAGCCGCGAATCCTTTGGATGATACCGCATCGTTGACGGCCCATAGTCAGGTCTTTCTCCAGCAGTGGAAGGACAGCCATTCGCACGGCCCTAGCTATCGCCGTTGGGCCACCGCGATGCAGCGGGAACTCAATCTCGAACATCAGTTGGATGAGTTGCAGGATATGCGGGCGGTCGGCACCAATGACACGTTTCCGTTGGTCGAATTGTTTGTCATCCACCGACTGTGTGGCGCGTTCGAAAACGAGAGCCTGAACACGTCGGAGCTGCTCGCCAGGATTCAACAACGACGTAACTCGTTTTGGTATGACGACCATGCGCAGGGTTATGCCGCCTTGGAGCAGGCCGTCACCTTGCGGGAGCTGCTGCGCAACGCGGAGCTGCTCGTCGACTCCCTCAATTCCGGAATCCAACGCTACACGGCGTCGTGGTATCGCATCGATGCGGCCTACCGAAAATATCACTTCCACAACCGCGCTTACGGTCAGGTGAAACTCTTCGCGTGGATCAGCCAGCAGGTGGATAAAACGTATCTGGCCAATTTCCTCCTGCCTTTGGCCGATCGGTGGGGAGATCAGGTGGAGAAAATGGCCACGTGGCCGGGTGAGATCCCTCTGGCCCGGCAAACCGACTTCTACGAACACTTCGTGCAGCCCTTCGTCGAAAAGGAGCAAAAGGTGTGTGTGATCATCTCGGATGCTTTGCGCTACGAGGCGGCCGATGAGCTGAGATCTCGCCTGCTCGCCGAAAACCGCTGGAAGGCGGAATTGGAACCCATGATCGGTGTGCTGCCCAGCTACACCCAACTCGGCATGGCGGCGCTTTTACCCGGAGCGGTTCGCACCCTCGACCCGATCAAACGCACCGTGGCAGTCGACAGACACGAGTCGGCCGGAGTCGATAATAGAGGAGACATTTTGAAGAAAACGGCAGGAGGTCGGACTATCGCACTCAAAGCAGTCGAGTTCATGGAAATGAACACTGCCACCGACGCCCGAGCTCTGATCCGCGATCACGATATTGTTTACCTGTATCACGATGTAATCGACGACACCGGCGACAAACTCGCCACGGAAGCGCAAACGACGGAAGCGGTTGATAACGCGATTGAGGGCTTGATCAAACTCCTCAAAAAGGTCGCCAACGCTAACGGCGGCCAGGTGTTACTCACCGCCGACCATGGTTTCCTGTTTCAACAAAACGAAGTGGCCGCAGCCGACGATCTCCCCTTGCCCACCGCCGGCGAGTGGCTCTTCCCCCACCGTCGATTTGCAATTGGGCGGGACATCACGCCCACGGCCGGGGTGAAGCTGTTTGAGGCGAATGAACTCGGCCTGTCCAATGATTGGACGGCGGCCTTTCCGTTGAGTCTCGGTCGCTTCCCCCTGAAGGGCTCGGGAAAGCGCTTTGTTCACGGCGGTCTCTCGCTGCAAGAGGTCGTGGTGCCGGTTTTACGGATACACAAAACCCGTAGCGATGACACTGGCCGGGTTGATGTCTCCCTCCTTCGTGCCCCCAGTAAAATCACGACCGGACGCATCTCGCTGACGTTGTATCAAGATCGCCCGACCGCGACCAAGGTCCTGAGTCGGACGTTGCGCATCGGAATCCACGCCGCAGACGGAACCCTCATCTCGGGGCAAAAAACGATTACTTGCGACTCAACCGAAAGCGACGCCCGGCGACGTGAGTCGACAATCGATCTCGCCCTGTCCATGGCAGCCAACCCCTACGACGGTCAGGAAGTCGCGATTCGGATCGAAGAACTCGCCGGCAGCGCGCAGGCTCCCGTGCCCTACAAGGTTCACCGCCTCAAACTGCAAAAACCTTTCGCCACTGATTTCGATGAATTCTGACCCAATGCCCCCCCCCGTCCCTCCAGAGTCCGATAACCCGGCGGCTTCCGCACCGCCACCTCCGGTAAATTTGGCGCCACTGGATCGTAAGATCGTGGATGCGTTTCCCGGCTTGGTCGTGCGCAAGGATCTAACCAAGGGCCTCAAGCAGAACGCCGTCGTGCCCACCTATGTGCTCGAATATCTCCTTGGTCAGCACTGCGCAACAGACGACGAGGAGACGATCCGCACCGGCCTTGAAGCGGTTAAGCGCATCATCACCAAGCACTACGTGCATCGCAACGAATCCGAACTAACGAAGTCCATCGTCAAGGAGCGCGGGCGGCACAAGATCATCGACAAGGTGTCCGTCGAGCTGAATGACAAGGCGGGTGTTTACGAGGCGCAGTTCTCCAACCTCGGCCTAAACAAGGTGCCCACGCCGGACGACTTCGTCCGCCGGCACCCCAAGCTACTGGTGGGCGGCATCTGGTGCATCACGGGGTTAACCTACGAGTTGAGTGAGGATGTAAAAAGCAGCCCATGGCACATCGACAGCCTCAAACCGATCCAGGTATCACGGGTGGATTACAATGAGTTCCTCACCGCACGGGCCAAGTTCTCCACCGACGACTGGATCGACACCCTCGTGCAGAGCCTTGGTTTTAATCCCGAGATGCTCACGCGCCGAGCCAAGCTGCTCCAGCTGTTGCGATTCGTTCCCTTCTGCGAACGAAACTATAATCTGCTGGAGCTAGGACCCAAGGGCACCGGCAAGTCCCACGTTTATGCCGAGTTTTCGCCGCATGGCATGTTGATTTCAGGATCAGAGGTCACGGCCCCAAAGCTCTTCGTCAGCAACGCTTCTGGAAAAATTGGCTTGGTCGGCTACTGGGACTGCGTGTGCTTCGACGAATTCGCCGGCAAGGACAAGAAGGTAGATAAGGGGCTGGTCGACATCATGAAGAACTACATGGCCAATCGATCGTTTTCCCGTGGGGTCGAGCAGCTCACCGCCGAGGCCTCGATGGTGTTCATGGGCAATACGAAAAGGTCGGTCGCCTACATGTTGAAGCACTCGCACTTCTTCGACCAATTACCCGACAAGTATATCGACTCCGCGTTTCTCGACCGCCTGCACGCGTTTAGTCCTGGGTGGGAAGTCGCCCCGATTCGCCACGATCTCTTTACGAATGGCTACGGATTCATCGTCGATTACTACGCGGAAATTTTGAAACACCAGCGAACGGAGGACTTTACCAGCGCATATAACACCGAGCTGGAAATCGACTCCGAACTCTCTACCCGAGACCAAACCGGCGTAGAAAAAACATTCTCCGGCATGATGAAGATCATGTATCCGCACGGCGAGGCCACGGTCGAAGAAATGGAAGAGCTATTGGGCTTAGCCCTCGAGTGCCGCCGCCGCGTCCGCGAACACATCATTCGCATCGACGACACGTTTGAGCCTCATGACTTCAGCTACCGCCGCAAAGAAACGAGCCAAAGTAAAAAAATACTAACCCCCGAAGAGATCCAATACCCCGCTTTCTCCGGACATCATCGGCCAGGTCAATCCGGCGATCAAAATCCCGAACTCCCGCTAGCCGCGGATCAATCTGCACCCCAAAACTCTTCCGCCAATACCGATAGCATGTCAGCGACCGGAGCTCACCAAACCCAGCCCAAAGCAGAGGCAGAAGCGATTCAGGTGGGGCCAGAGTCAGGGCATCTCGTCATACCGGAAAACTCCAAAGGATGGAGCTATCAGAAAATATTCGCTGCGCATCTTCGCGGCGCGACGAAAATAGTCATTCGAGACCCCTACGTGCGTGCTTTCTTCCAAGTGCGAAACTTCATGGAACTGCTCCAAGTCATCCACGATTTGGTGCCAGAAGGAGACGAGGTTGAAGTCCAGTTGATAAGCCAATCAGACATGGACAGCTGCGTGAAACAAGCTGAGCACTTGGACGCGCTCGTGCAGAGCTTTACCGGCTCACGCGTGGCCTTCACCTGGGACCTTGACCACAGCCCCAACTTTCACGCTCGAAACATCACCACCGATCACGGCTGGAAGATCACGATCGACCGCGGCCTGGACATCTTCCAGCGCTTCGACACTGGCCCCTTCTCGCTCCAACAGGCGATGCAGGAAGCCCGCCTAACCCGCGGAGCAGAAATCAACTACGTGAAACTTTAGCCGAGCCATCATCAACCGCATCACTCGCCCGAACGACCTCATCACATGCCGAACATATTTAGTGAAAACGTATTTCGGGCCGTGGCTCGTGGTAAAGCGTCAATTCTTGAGCGGCTGAAGCCGGATCACTTCGAGAACTACACGGCGCTAAACGAAGCCTTGGAATGGCTTGGCCCCAAGGAGCGATGCGATGCCATTTACGGTGACTGGATGGATGCCATCAACTCCCCGTCCGGAGGCACCCTACTACGCATGCGTAAGCTCCTAATTGAGCAAGGGGGACTGGCGGCAAATTATTTAGCCGAGTTCGCACAAAATGCTGATGATGCCTACCCCGGTGATAGCGGAGGAGAGATTAAAATTTGGGCTAACCCAGAATGGCTCTTTGTCGCCAATAATGGTCGTAGCCTAACGGGAGCTGACCTTCTCGGCCTATGTAGGTTTTTCGCGAACGGCACGAAAATTGAAGATCACACTGAGGACTTAATCGGAAAATTTGGCATCGGGTTTAAGTCTTGTTATCGAATTGGAACAGAGGTGTGGGTTCATACGTGGGATGAGAAAAAGGGCTCATTCACATTTCGCATTCCACTTTGCAGAAAGACTCGGGAGCAGTCTCATTTCGATCAATCTACCTACGAGCGGATCACAAAATTGGTGGCTCTGAATAATCCGAGATCCAGCCAAGACGAACTGGGATTTTGCACTCCAGAGTTTGCTGAACGGCTACCGGATGAACTTCAGTCTTTTGCCGAACAGAGGCAACACGCCACCCCGAAGCACGGAACGTTCTTTGCTGTTCATCTCCACGAGGAGGGCGCTGAAGTCCTAAGGAAACGGATACGAGATCAATCCGAACAAATATTCGAGTTGTGCCCTCTCTTCGTCCACCGACTACGGGTGACACAGTTGGAGGATACATCCCTCCGGTTAATTGTTCACCGTGAGGGCAAAGAAGCCAATCTCCGCGATATCCTGAGTGCCGAAAAAGTCACCCTCGAAGCACAACACCGCGACGACCCGAAGTCCAATGCTCGCTTCTGGAGGTTAACCCAGATCGCGAAGTCAGACTTTGGCCTCAAACCGAAGCCATGGCGAATTGCTCTCCATGCTGATAGCAATTTTTCGCTCAACCTAAATAAGGAGGCAGGTGAAACCACATCGCTCAGCAACGGATTGGCCTATGCGTTTTTCCCTCTCTCAATAGCTTGGCCTTTTAATATTCATCTTCACATCAACCTGCCTACAAATCTCGATCGCAGTAATTGGAATCCGGAGATACCTGAAGCTGTTGCCGACGAACTGTCTAGTGCCGCGGAAGGTTTGTGCCTGTGGCTAGCGGAACACCAGGAACTTTGGCACTCCAAGTGGAGCGTATCAGACTTGGTAGGATCCATTCCCCTGACGCCCGCGAAGGGACAATCCCCTTCACCTGCCTTCATCTTTTATTCCAGTCTGCGGCAGCAGATAAATCAACGGCATCTAATTCGATCTCTATGGGGAGAATTTATCCCCGCGCAAAACGCCAGAATTGTCTTAGTGCGAGACTGCACATTCTTCTTCGAAGAATGGCGATCAACGTCACTTTGTTTTGCGGATGGAATTAAGGCCGCTCCTTGGTGCACAAAGAATGAAGGTGAAAATTGGGGCCTAGCTGAGCTATCAGATACTGCTTTGGTTAACACTGTGTCAGGTTGGCTTTCTTCTTCGAAGCTCACGGACGAAACACATCGCCATATCTTCTCGATAGTTCTCAGTATCGAAAATCTAAATCGTCATAGTTGGGTAAAGCTGTTTCCGTTAATTAAGGTGCAGGCGGATCTTACCATCGCTGACCTTTTTAACAAACCAGGTGGCGCTTCACTGAATGACGCTTGGCACCTTTTGTTTAAACGACTTTCTGGAGAGCTCAGACACGATGACTGGGCCGAGATCGTCGTTGGCTCACACAGTCTATGGGGTCACCTAGATCGATTTAGTCGCCCAACTTGGAACCCCGATTGGTCAAGCATACCGCGGGTGCTGCACTCACAACTACCACCCAGCAATATCGATGAGCTATGGGCAGCGGATAAAGAGCCCTGCCCGAAGGAACTACGATCCACCGTGCTGGCCAAACTCATCCTACGCGATGCAACTGACTCCCTTAGGCCTCTGCATGACATTTGGGTATTAAGCCGAACCGTTCCCGATGCATTCAAGAGCCTCTACGCGCAAGTGAATCCACCACGACAGGCTGGTTATGTGGAACGACTACAAAAATGGGATCTACTCACAACTTACCTGGAAACAGTCCAATCGCGCCTCAAGGCTCAACTCCCGGCAATATTTGCGGAATCACTTTCCAAGGCTATGCGTGAAGCAACAGTCCCTAGTTGGCTCGATAACTTTCAAAAACAACAAAAGGAACTCAGCTCGGCTGATTCTAAGATTCAATCGAACCACTATGAAATGGCTCGCGACGCTTGGTGCAACAGCCTAGGACGCGCCTTTAAGGACTGCCGAGGGAGTGAAATCGTAAGCCAAAGCGTCGACGCCGATTTGAGAAGTGTCCTCGCGTGGTTAAAAAACCTAACCACCGACATCGGGTGGCTTGATGATTCCGTGCTGCAAAAATTGGCGGACCTACGTTTCAGTGATCTTCTGCAAGGTTTCACCGTCCTTCGCAAATCGGACCTACCTAGACGTAAGTCTGAACTCGTCCGGTCTCTTTTGGAAATTGCATACATTTGGCCGGATAAAAATCCTACACCTAAACAGTATTCCGCGCTAGATGGATTAGCCCTTGATCTGAGCAAGACTGATCGACGGGTCATGGCTGTCGGTATTTCGCCAAGAAAGCGAAAAGGACTGAATGACTTTTTATGTGCGCCCGAGGAGCAGATCGACCCCAATGCGCATTGGTTGCGAGTGACTTCTGATTTCGAAGACAAAATCCTGCCTCCTCATGTCGGACGCGTATCCGCATTTCGTGAAGTTTGCCCCACTGTTTCCGAACTGAAACTCGATTTTGAGGGTCAACCAACGGACGTGATAACCTACCCAATCACTGCGTTGCCGATCGAGATCTCAGAGCTGCCTCCGGTAAGGCTCATCCTCAAAGCGGGTCTTGTTGAATCTGTATGTGAACACCGTCCGATTTCACTAAAGTGGTGGGACGGTGATCACCTTGTGGCAGAAACGGAAAGGGCAACATTTTACTACCAAAAGGAATCCAGGCGTTTATTCGTCAGCCATCTTGAGGTTTCATTGGAAGACCACCAAATCGAAAAGGTGCTGGCGACTTACCTCCAAAACTCAAGTCAAGATCCTGAGGTAGATACTGCTTGGCAGGAAGCGAAGGCACAACGAGACCCCTTGCTCGGTGTTTACTCTCGGTTCCGCGAGCGAATCCGAAATACGCTGGTAACGGCCTTGGTAACTAAGATGGGATACGAGACCGCCCACATTTGGCGCGAGCTTCTTCAGAACGCAGAAAACGCCTATGCAAGCATGCCTGATCCGAGGCCGAAAATCCTATCCTTTGAGCTGGAAGCAAAAGAAGAATCCGACCATCTCTGGAAAATTCAGGTCAGCAATCGAGGGCGAGCGTTCAATCGCGAAGATCGGGATAAGAACCAAAGAAGAGACATTGATCGCATCATCAGTCTTGGAGGGGAACGTGATCAAGTTGCAGAAGAGATCGGCCGATATAACCTCGGGTTTAAGTCCGTATTCTCTACCACCGATGTGGTAAATATTGCGAGCGGAGGTTATGAGTTTCAGGTTCGCGATCTCCTGCTCCGCTATCCGGCGGTTCCCCGCGAGGATCTTGCTTACGCGGACCGTCCAACAACGTTTAGTTGGAAGTGCTCGAAATCGGATATGGAGAAGATATTTGGATTCGTATCCAAAACCAACTACAAGGGGCAGTTCCCTTTTCTGAGCCCAGCATACGTCTTGTTTTCTCGTTATGTGAACTTGGTTGTTCTGCGATTCAAAGACACGATCGCAGAATTAAGGGTCGAGCGCACTGTAGTAGATGACGCCGAACGAGTCATCACGCATAACTCATCGGGGGCGAAAAATTACTTCCGAGTAATTCGTGGAAATTGCGAATTGGGCACGCCTTCCACCACATACGAATTTGCTGCTGCAATCCGGACTGATGAGCGAGGCATACCCAGCCCAGCCAAGAATACAGAACGGTATTTCCACCTCATTTATCCGACAGAAGAACGCTCTTTCGTGCCCTTCATCATTCATGCCGACTTCGAGGCTGCTGGACTTAATCGAGGTCAGCTAAAGCAGCAAAGCAGACGGAACCTATTTCTGATCATATCAGCCACTAGGCTGGTATTCGAATACGCATTAAAAGAATTAAATCGTGGATTCCGTAAAGATATTTGGCAGGGCTGGGTTCGCGTTTTGTCCCCCATGGAATTTAGCGAAGGCATTAAAGCAAACTACGAAGACGGTTTCAGCGGAGCGATACGTCTAGCTGATGAGATAAAAACCAAGCTGCTTGAGCATGTGCCCCATCAGGGAGAATTCACCAAGGTCGCCTCCCTCAGGTTTCCTTCGTCTTTAATGAGAAAGTTTTCCGAAAAACACGGTGCTTTATTTGAGATAGAAACAGCTGATTGGCTCGATGATGATCTGTCAGCAGATGTTAAATTGCTTGGGCACGAAGAGAACCTACGACTGCACGATTGGGTGGGTAGCCAATTTCAGGATGAATCTAGGCTCACGGCGATCAATGAGGCACTCCAAGACTTTTCTAAGTTCACCCCACAGGAGAGATTTGAGATTAACAGTGCACGCGATGCAGCTAGCCACCGACTCCAGAAAGCACCACGTATCGTCCATGCATGGAACTTGGATAAAGTCGTCGCGTGGTGGAGCGAAAGCGGCGGCCCAATTACGCCTTATGTTTTAGAGGGCGATCTCTTTCCGTGGATGAGCCGCGTTGGAATTGAAGGTAACGATATGCCCGGGGCTCGCCGCTTTCATATCTCTAAACAATTGACCGAACCAGCCACGGAGCGAGGCAAGGAAGCCTGGTATCGAATGTTTACCTTCGCCTGTTTGATGTCGGCTGGGTATCGAGTAGAAGACACCCACCGATTTTTAAAGGACTTGGAGACACATCGCATTTTTGAAAACACTGCCGACTCAAATGCGGATTTTAACGCCGCTACGGCTCAAGCTTTCGATGCCTTGGTTCATCGTGAACAAAATATTCACTCGGCAGCTGGTGAGAATGCCCATTTTTGGAGGCGCATCTTCTACGATGCCCGTAAGGTTCACCATCTGATATACCAAAATGATTTCGCTGAAGTCTTCCTCAGCCTTTGTAATGATCCAAATTTTGGCGAAGTCCTGCCGCAGTTTCTTCGCAGCGGTCAGCTTCCTGGCCAACGCCCATGGCAAGGCGTAATCGGACAAAGTGCGGCGGGACCTTTGCTGTTCATAATTCGTGAGCTGCGACGCTTGCAGATCATCAAGCATGACAAAGCTGATCCATATGCCTTCTTTGCTTGTAAACCCGTCCGTCGAGTATGTGCAGCCCTTGAGTGGATTGATGAACGCTGCATTGATAATGCATCGTTCGAGGACATGCTGAAAATAAGTAGGAAAATCCACGATAAGTATCTGGACAATGCAGACGCTCTGAAACACCTGCTGCCTGTCTACGACATTCCATTACTCGCCCTAGAAAAATCAGGTATCCTAAATTTCCGATGAATGCTGGAACGCGTGTAATTCACAAAGAAAAGCCAGAATTTGGTTTCGGCATCGTTCGATTCGAGGAAATTGATGTGCTAGGCGATCAACGCCTCCACGTGGTATTTGATCATCTAGATCACCCTTTGGCACTAACGGTGGAGGATCTCCTACAAGTTCCGTCAGCACTCGAAGATGCAAAGAACGGTGCATGGGGAGACTCAGCCGAATTCTTGCGGCGTGCGGCGTGCGCCCTCATCATTGCTGAGAATAATCACACTGGAGCCTTCCTTCGAACAACCGTTCACCCCCTTCCCCATCAAGTCGCACTGCTCGACAAAGTGCTTTCGGGAAATCGATTTGGCCACTTATTCGCTGACGACGTCGGCTTAGGTAAAACTATCGAGGCAGGATTACTCATCACTTCAATATTGTGCAGTAAACCTCAGGCAAGAATTTTAGTTATTTGCCCAGCTGGACTAGCGTTACAATGGCAGGAAGAGATGGATGAACACTTCTCGCTCTATTTTGAAATACTTGGACTAAACTTTTTGGGTGATAGCTCTGCCAGTTGGCGAAACCACCCATTGATTATAGCATCAATTGATCGAATTAAGCAGCCGCGATACTTAGCCAAACTTGAGCAAATGGAGCCGTTCGATCTGATGATATGCGACGAGGCTCACCGACTGAACGCACATAGAGATCTTCTGACGAAACAGCTAAAAAAGACGCGTAACTACTCCCTCATGGAGGCACTGGTTCGAAATCGTTGCGTGGACTTTGTCATGGACAGCGGCGCACCTCGATCACCTCGCATTATTTTTCTATCTGCAACTCCGCATCAGGGTGACGATCTGCGTTTTTTATACCTATTACATATTCTGCGCCCTGAACTATTTCCCATAAACGGAGAAGACACCTCGACGCTACAGGCGGACCGCCTTCGAGAGGTAATGACCCGAACTTCTAAATCCGAGGCTCGTGATTGGGAAGGAAACATCCTGTTTAAGGGCCATACGGTGCAGACCATAGATATGCAGTGGAGTGTTGCTGAAAATGACTGCTCGCGTGCACTCACTTCCTACATTTCCAAAGCAATTAGTGGATCGCAGCCAGGGCGCGAACTGATCGTTGCGCTGGTCATGCATACTTTCCATAAAATCGCAGCGAGTAGCTGGAGCGCACTTTGCCATACACTACAAAAACGTCTAAGCGTGCTCAGTGGTGAAACCAAACCTTTTGGTGCAAGTATAGAGTATGACAGAGACGATTTTGAATCGTCGGCTGAAAATATTGATGTAGATTATGCCTTCTATGAGGAGGAGGCTGAAGAGCTTATCAAATTAATCGCTCAAATCGGCGACTTAGAAACGGATAAGAAATGGGATAAGTCTGCCGAACTCTTGCGCAAAATGGAAGAAACTGCACCGGGTGAACGCATACTTTTTTTTACTCAGTTTAAGCAAACACAGCGCTACTTGGCGGAACGTATTAGCTCATTATTCCCTGGCTCGGGAATTGAGATCATAAACGGAGACGTTCCTTTGGAAGAACGCCGGTCAGCTCGGCTTCGTTTCGAAACGGAGTCACGGTTTATGATCTCGACTGAGGCTGGAGGTGAAGGCGTAAATCTTCAAAAGTCCTGCCACATTATGGTCAACTACGACTGGCCATGGAACCCGATGCGGTTGCAGCAACGGATCGGTCGACTTGACCGTTACGGTCAACGGCATGTGGTGCGAGTTTTTAACCTGCGAGTGCCGGACTCGTGGGATCAGAAAATCTCTGAAAGAATAAACGAACGTCTGAATGTTATTCAAAAAACAATGGGCGAGGTGGTCGCCGCTGAAATCGAAGACTACCGTGAGATGATCCTAGGCGAAGTAGCTGAGCAAATTGATCCAGCCCAGGCTTTCATGGCCGAAGTTCGTCATCAACCCATCGACGAAGCCGCTCTTGATGAAAAACTGAAAGCAGCGGTCGCATCGAGGCAACGTTGGGAAAAACAGTTTGGCGATCACTTGAAACCTAAGGCTTCAGACCCTCAACTACGCCCTACCCTGGGAGCTGAGCACTTAAAGACTGCTTATGAGGCCGCCTTAAAGGGGAAAAACATCAAGCTCCAAGAAACTCGAACCAGTGAACGAAAATTTATTAGTGGAGTTTACCATTTTGAATTACCCTCAGAGTTTCGCGACAGTCGCATCCGCCCACACCGAAGCCAATATGTAGCGTTTGACAGAGACCGTTTCACCGAAGTCAGAAACCTTCCTCTTGGCCGGGCACGCGGCCAACCCATTTCAGTAAGTCTAGCGGGCTTTGGAGATACTTTCACAGACTGGCTGTTCCAATCGACACTGCATGCCAAACCTCAAGCGAGCGCCTTCTGCTTGGATGCCTCGGATTCGTGGCAAATGGGATCTGGTTGGGTCGCAATCTATTGCTTGCGATATATAGGCGCTGGGAGGCGATTCCAAGCTCCAGATGAGTTGCTCGGTTTATTTCTAGGAGTAACTTCCGAACAAGTTACAACTGTAACAGGTGAAGCACTTTTGGCATTACTTGCCGAGGCCTCCCCTTTTCCTGGAAAACCTTCAATCCCCCCAACATTTGATCAAATGGATCTTCAAGCTCGTGCCGTGCTAAAGGAACGCGTCCAGCAAAGAGGTCCCCATGCAAAATCAAGTCCCGGACTTTCGTTATGGGCCCTTCTGTTTATCAAGAAGGGCAATGACATCCAGCCTCGCACACAAACATAATTCGATCGGGACTGAGTTTGCGGAATACTGGAGTGCTTCCCGATTTGAAGCTCACCAGGACTCAACGAGTCTGAGCACTTTTAGCCGGTATGGCTCGTGGCCACGTAATGTGATATTTCAACTCAATCCTAGTAGGCATGACACCATTCGATCAGCATCTCATTTCGATCGGTAGGAGCTCCATTATTGAGCTCCGTAAAGGATTGGAGGACTTGAGCCCCGTGGACTTTCGCCTAAACCACTCTTTCTCGTCAGATCGCTTTACGTTTTTAGTCAAAATTCCGCCCCAAGATACCATGGCTTTTTTTAAGGCCTTAGCCACCGCCGAGCAGATGCGCATTTGCCCAATCCTTGGGTCCGTTTCACTTCTTATACCAGCGTTCTCCATGGTTCGGCGCAGACCCGATGCAGAAGTAGCAGAAATCGCCGACTGGATTGCGAGACATCACGACAACCCGTTTACTCCGTTCAATTTCAGAGCGCATAGAATACTTTGGGAAGATGCCCAAACAGTCACCACCAAGCCGATCGATACTCTGCGAAAATTCCGCAACCTACTCCTCGAAGAGGAAAGGCAGTCCAAGCTCCGCCAGGGACACCATCAGGTAGGAACGGCAATTGACCGTCTTCAGCATGGACATTCGCCAACGAATGATTCGGTCAGGGAAGATGCAATTCGCCGACTCGAACGTGACCAAGAGGAGGGGGTGTCCCAGAACGTTTTAAAAGTAGAGGTGGCTCCTGCTGGGTTGTTGTCGTGGGTGGTTGAAGGTTGAGGGGGGTGTCAATGCTGCGGTGGTTCGGCTGCGTTGTCCGGTGGTGGTGGCGCGAAGCGCCACCACCACCGAGGCGCTTTTTATGCTGCTTTGGCCTCCTGGGGCCGCAGCGCCACGGCCAGTTTACCGAGATCTTCGTGCCCGCTAATCCGCCGGAAGCCGCGTTGAGCCAGCTCCAGGCCACTAGCCATCCACCGGTCGGCTTGGCCGGTGTTTTCGCGCCAGCGACACACGCGGCCCAAGTGACGGCGCAGGTTCTTGAACACGTTCTCGA
>Ga0222654_1000412_pt1 | contig 29863 bp, 37 predicted proteins | sample AntAcemetagen421_FD_179805 | JGI IMG/M metagenome (GOLD analysis project Ga0222654, IMG submission 179805) | Saline water microbial communities from Ace Lake, Antarctica - #421 | ecosystem: Environmental > Aquatic > Non-marine Saline and Alkaline > Saline | place: Antarctica: Ace Lake...
CCCAATAAGAAAAAAAAAAAGATTTAAACTGTCCTGTACTGTGCTGAAAGATTTTCCCACGATTTCTCCTACAAATCAGAAAGGTATATAGTGGTTTCAATAAAACGGACGCAACAAAAAGTATTTAATTTTGAATAATTAGAAATAAAAGAATTTCATAACAGCACCCTCGCAAAAAAAATCAAATGGGTAAATTTTTATTCTGCCTGCCTTTTTATAAAAAGAAAGAGCTTCAGAAGACTCTCGTTTTCTGAAGCTCTTTAAAAGAAAAAATTAATACCCTGGGTTTTGTACCAATGAAGAATTTATTCTCATTTGGTCCTGAGGTATAGGAAACAGGATTTCAAATGCCTCAAATATAAAGTCATTATTGGAAAATGGAATTCCTTCTCTGGAAGTCGTTGGATTTGCCCGCTCTCTTAATCCATATGAATTTAGCATGGTGACTAACTCACTGGCGGTTTTGGTACGCTTCAAATCAAACCAGCGATGGTTCTCAAATGCCAGTTCAATCCTTCTTTCATTAAGAAGCACTTCTCTGAAGGCATCCTTCCCTAAACCATTTACAGGTTCCAATCCTGCTCTATCTCTGATCTCATTCAGGTATCCATAGGCAGTCCCCGTAGGGCCGTCTACTTCATTGATCGCCTCAGCAAGCATCAATAGCACATCCGCATACCTTATCACAGGCCAATTGTCATTGGTGACTCCTCTGATAGTATGAGGATGATTGAATTTGTTAATATAAGGTACCCCCACATATACTCCTTGAAGATTAGTATAACCTTCCTTCAATGAGACTTCTTTTCTCAAATCGCCTTCTTCGTATAGGGCGATTATCTCATTGGTAGGTGTGTTCCATCCACCGCCATCCTGGCCTGGGAAATCGATGACCGCACCAACAGATTCTCTCGGAGCAAAAGTATAAATAAAATTACTATTGACCCCAATTTGATTGTCACCCTGGTACTGAATATCCCAAATGGATTCCTGGTGATTTTTTTTCTGTGGATCGAAGATATCCTCATATTTCTGAAGCAAACCATAGCCCAATCCAGTTACTTGATTCAAAGCTTCTATCGCACCCGAATAATTTTTCCTTGTCAGGTAAACCTTACCGAGTAAGCTTAAAGCTGCACCTTTAGTTACCCGACCGACATCGTCGGATCCATGACTTGCGGGTAATGCACCTACCGCAAAATTGAGATCTGAGATGATCTGCTGGTAAACAGTTTCTACAGGTGATCTGTTGTACTCAAATGCTTCGGCTGGAGATTTCACCGGCTCAGTAATAATAATTACATCTCCAAAATGCTGTACCAGGTGAAAGTAAAGGTAGGCCCTAATCATTTTAAGCTCTCCTTCTGATCTCATTTTGATAGCATCAGTAGCATTGGATTCCGGTAACTTACTCAGGGTTGTGTTGGCATTGACCATTATCCCATAAGTACTGTTGTACAAATTGGTGATATTACCCGTGGCAGGATTGTATTGCCAAAATTCAAGGGCTTCAAGACTTGGTCCTTGTCCCCTGTCTCCCTGGTTGAAATGAAGGGTGGTATTGTCAGAAATAAATTCTGTATACTGCCATTGACTCAAGTGCCAGGATCTCAATTGCCCATATACTCCATTGACAGCCTGTATGACTTGTTTTTCTGTCTGATAGAAATTATCTGACACCAAAACTGTAGGATCTGTTTTATTTAGAAATTCTTCATCGCAGGCGGTACTTAGCAGTAAGAAGCCTATACAAATGACTGTTATATTCAAATATTTTTTCATAGCTATACTCAATTTATAGTTTAGAATCTTAAAGATGCACCTAAAGTAAAGGTCCTGGGCATTGGATAAGATTCATCATCCACGCCTATATTGATTCCACCTCTAGTTCTAGCTTCCGGATTGGTTCCGATATAAGAAGTGAACAGAAATGGATTTTCTGCGCTGAAAAACACCCTTGCATTAGGAACTATCGGATTCTTTGGAATGGTATACCCCAGGGTGATATTTCTTAACCAAACGTGTGTTGCATCATATACATACCTGGAATTTGACTCTCGTTGCCATTTCCATGTATTGGAAGTGGCTCCTCTTCCATCTCCAGGATTCTCTGCAGATCTCCAGCGATTTACACCAGACTGAAGGATATTAAATACTCCGTCCATATTCATCGTAGAACCCTCTATTTGACGGAATACGTCATAATTGAAAGCACCGGTAAACATCAGGTTAAAATCAAAATTCTTAAAATCCCCACCTAGGGTATATCCCAAAACATAATCAGGGTGTGGATTACCAATTTCGATCATGTCCTGTTGGTCATAAGATATTACTCCATCTCCATTGGTATCCAAATACTTATAAGTTCCGGGTACCGCTCCATCCTGATTAGGCCATGCCTCAATTTCAGCATCAGTATCAAAAATTCCAACCATTTCAAAGCCATGAAACATTGCCAAAGGTCTGCCTACCTGGGAGACGCTATAAGTACTGTAAAAGCCTCCTGCCCAGATTTCATCGTTTTCACCCCTTATTTCCAATACTTCATTTCTATTGATGGTAAGGTTTACGTTTGATCTGATATTTAACTGATTAAATTTCGTTCTATAATCCAATGCTAGTTCCAGTCCCCTGTTCCGTACTTGACCCACATTATCCAAAGATTGGGTAAATCCTGAAATCACTGGCATCTCTACAGAGAGCAACATGTTATTGGTTAATCGGTTGTAATACTCAGCAGTTAAAGAAAGTCGATTATCAAACATGGCCCAATCCAACCCTATATCGGTTTGCTGAGATTGTTCCCAACCCAAATTGGAATTGGCAAAGTTGGACAGAATTTGTCCGTTCGCAATTGAGTTTCCCAGTACATAGTTCGAAATCCCCATATTTGACAAACTGGAATAGTTACCAATCGCATTGTTTCCAGTAATACCAAAGCTTCCCCTTATTTTTAAATCTGTAATCCAGGGAGTTTCAGGCATAAAGGATTCTTCAGAGATTCTCCATCCTGCTGAAAAAGCAGGGAAATTACCCCATTTATTATCGGATCCAAAACGTGAACTACCTTCTCTTCTAAAAGAAGCAGAAAAGAGGTACCTGTCATTGAAAGAATAATTGGCCCTGGCAAAGTAAGCCATTAGGCTCCAATCTGCCTCGCCTGAGGTGGAAGTTTGTCTAATGGCAGCACTCAAATAAGTTACCTGATCATTTGGAAATTCATTTCCATTGCCTTGCAGATACTTAAAGGTTTCTTCCTGTGCAGAAAAACCTAGCAACCCATCAACTTTGTGCCTACCCAGGATTTTGCTGTAAGAAAGTAATTGATCTGCCGCAATGTTAAGTGTCTCATTTCTTCTTTGGTACAAAGAAGCTTCTCTGGGAGGAGCCTGGTTAAATCCTGTACCTGCCAAAGTCGATGGCCTGAATTCTTTCTGGTCTGAATTATCCAGGATAGCGTTAACAGAGGTTCTAAATTTAAAGTCTTTTAAAAAGGTAAACTCCAAGAAACCATTGGTCAAAAGGTTGTTTTCTGTAAGTGTGCGCTCCATCTCGTGCAATTCCTGCACCACATTGGCTGTTCCAAAAACTCCGTTTGTACCACCGATGTAATCATTGAAACTACCGTCTTCATTGTAAACAGGATAGCGAGGATCTGCCCATAAGGCCCTTCCTATCAATGCACTTCTTCCATTCGTAGAAGCATAGTCTTCATTGGACCGCGAGGCAGCGATGTTCCATCCCATGCTGATAAAATCGTTGATCTTACCTCCGATATTTGCTCTGACATTGAATCGTTCAAAGCCAGTTTCGATTACTGCACCTTCCTGGTTGATATAACCTACAGATACCAGGGAACGAATTCCTCCTTTACCGGAGGATAAGGTCACATTGTAATTTTGAAATTTGGCATTTTGATTGAGGATTTCGTCAAACCAATCTGTAGAAATTGTATTTTGATTGGGAAATCGGAATTCAAGCGGGATTTCTTCCAGCGCAGGCTCTCTTTTTTCATAATACCTAATCCGGTCCACAAAACTATCATTTTTAAACTGAGCAAATTCTGTCCCGTTCATCATCTTCGTCCTTCTACCATCAGGTATATTCTGTATGCCCTGGTTGGCAACAAAATCAAGATTTACTGTGCCTTCTTTCGCAGATTTGGTTGTAATAAGAATCACACCGTTTGAACCTCTCGCTCCATAAATGGCCGTAGAAGCAGCATCTTTCAAAACAGTCATGCTTTCAACGTCTGCAGGATTAAGACTTTGTCCCAGAGAAGTTCCTATCGGAAATCCATCTACGACATAAAGAGGCTGACTGCCCGCTCCTAATGATCCAATACCTCGAATGGTCACTTCCATTTCTTCGCCCGGTCTTCCTGAGTTTTGCCTTACCTGAACACCGGCGGCTTGGCCCTGAAGCAAACGCGTAACATTTGTGGTAGGCACTTCACCAACATTATCCATGTTGATCACGGATATGGCAGAGGTAATATCTGCCTTTCTCTGAGAACCATATCCCACTACCACTACCTCACCCAGGTCACCCATAGAAGATTCCAATAGGATTTCATAAGTGGTTTGTCCCCCATTGACATTCACTTCTTGGGTCGTAAAGCCTATAAAACTTACGGTAAGGACATCCCCTGAAGCTGCTTGAACTGAAAACTCTCCATCCATATTGGTAACCGTTCCACGGCTAGTGCCTTTAACAAGAATAGAAACCCCTGGAAGAAGTTCGTTATCCTCCACACTAACAACTTTTCCTGAAATCTGGCTGGCTTGACGGGAATACCCGACCATCACTACCATTATCAGTAATACAGTTATCAACATCCGGAGCTTAATTTGTACCGAATCGTAACATTTTCTCATGATTTTTTTGGTTAGATTGAATAATTAAACAATACTATATTGCATTGAAATTAACCTAAAATAAACTGAACCACTATCCTGCACTATCCTGCTTTTCTAAAACTTTATATAATTGGAAAAACAGTTTAAAATCATTAGTTTTTGTAAAAAATTGATTAAAAAAAATAGACAACCATTCACTTCTGAGACAAAAAAAAGGGAGCCATTGGCTCCCTTAGTTCTATATATAATTTCAAGGCAATTATTTCTTTACCCTGATTTTTTCTTTAATCTTAGCAGATTTACCATGTCTTCCTCTCAGGTAGAACAATCTTGCTCTCCTTACTTTACCTTCTCTCAAAACTTCAATTTTTTCAATGCTTGGAGAGATGATTGGAAATATTCTTTCTACACCAATACCATTTGAAATTTTCCTTACGGTAAAAGTTTCGCCATTGGTATTGATGTTTTTTCTTTGGATCACTGTTCCCTGAAACTGCTGAACCCTTTCTTTTGCACCTTCAGTAATTTTCACGTGAACGTTGATGGTATCTCCTGCCTTAAACGACGGGAATTTGGATCGCGCATCTTTGTAATCCTGTTCTACGAATTTAATAAGTAGTTCGCTCATTGCTTTACTATTTTGCTTATCGCTTTTATGGATACTTAATAAGCACCCTTAATTATCGTTTTGTTCTATAATATTATCGCCATTCTCTTTGGAAATATCGCCATTCATTAAATCTGGCCTTCTTTCATAAGTCCGACGTACCGATTGTTCAAACCTCCATGACGCTATCTTAGCAGCATGTCCTGATAGCAAAACCTCTGGTACTTTCCACCCAGCATAATCTGCAGGTCTGGTAAATACAGGGGGAGCCAATAGACCATCCTGAAAAGAATCTGTCAAAGCAGAAGTCTCATCATTCAAAACTCCTGGAAGCAGCCTGATAATAGCATCAGTAACGAGTGCCGCAGGAAGTTCACCACCTGAAAGCACAAAATCACCAATACTAATTTCCTTGGTAATGAAATTTTGTCTCACCCTTTCATCTACGCCCTTATAATGGCCACAGAGAATGATTAGATTTTGTTTCAACGACAAGGCATTGGCAGTCGACTGATTGAATGTTTTACCATCAGGTGTCATGTAAATGATCTCATCGTAATCCCTCAGTTTTTTTAAGGAATCGATACAATTGGCTATGGGCTCGATCATCATGACCATTCCAGCACCACCTCCAAAAGCATAGCCGTCTACAGTCTTTTGCTTACCGATACCATAATCTCTTAGATCATGAATTTCTACCTTGGCCAATCCTTTTTCTTCGGCTCTTTTCAATATTGAATGAGAAAAGGGACCTTCAAGGAGACCGGGCAAAACTGTTATGATATCAATGTGCATCAAATTTAATCCTCCAGGTAAATGTCAATCAAGCCTTCAGGCAAGCGACAGAAAACTTTTTTATCTGTCTTATCTACTTTTTGTATGATCCCATCCTTGATGGGAATGAGTATTTCTCTGTCCTTGTATTCCATACCTATCAAGTCTTGGGTTTCCATATCATAGATGACCTTGACCTGACCCAACTCTCCGAGATCCTCGTCGACCATCATAAATCCCACTAAATCGTGAAAGTAATACTGGTCGTCTTTAAGCTTTGGAAGAGCAGTTGATGGAAGGTATAAAGCCGAACCAACCATTGGTTTTACCTGATCTATATGATCAAATTCCTCAAACTTGGCTAGAAACCTGTTATTGGGCTGAGTCACCATGTGCTCCAATATAAATGGAACCAAACGGTTGCCATTTTCCACAAAAACATGTGCTAAACCTTCGTAGTCCTCCGGAAAATCAACATCAAGAACCAGTAAAACCTCTCCATGTAACCCATGAACTTTGGCAATATGGCCCAATTGGTAACAATTGTCTTTGTTCATGGCTGGTGATAAGTTTAAGCTTTTTTATCTTCTGAAGCTTCATCGCCTGCAGGAGCCTCTCCTTCAGCAGAAGGAGTATCATCCTTAGGAGCCTCTTCTTTCGGAGCCTCTTCTTTAGGAGCTTCTTCTTTAGGAGCCTCTTCTTTCGGAGCTTCCTCTTTAGGAGCCTCTTCTTTCGGAGCCTCTTCTTTAGGAGCTTCTTCTTTCGGAGCTTCCTCTTTAGGAGCCTCTTCTTTCGGAGCTTCCTCTTTAGGAGCCTCTTCTTTAGGAGCTTCCTCTTTAGGAGCTTCCTCTTTAGGAGTTTCCACTTTAGGAGCTTCTACCTTAGGAGCTTTAGCAGCTTCTGCAGCCTTGGCTTCAGCATCTGCGGCAGCATTTGCTGCATCTTCTCTTTCTTTGATTGCGTCAAGACGAGCTTGATTTTTAGCAGTCTCTGCTTCCAATGCTGTCTTTTTAACGCTTTCCTTAACGGATTGTATTTTCTCTACTTTGATGGAGATGGCTTTTTCTTTTCCATCCAACCAAGTTTGGAATTTTTCATCCGCTTGTTCCTGGGTGATAGCTCCCTTTACAACACCAATCTGAAGGTGTTTTTTTAACATGACTCCCCGATAAGAAAGCATCGCTTTTACAGTATCGGTTGGTTGTGCACCATTCATCAACCACTTCAACGCTCGGTCGTTGTTGATATTAATGGATGCGGGGTCAGTATTTGGGTTGTAAGACCCGATCTTCTCGATAAAGCGTCCATCACGTGGAGCCCTAGCATCAGCAATTACTACATCATAGATGGCCATTTTTTTACGACCTCTACGTGCTAATCTGATTTTTACTGCCATATTATATTGACTTTTAGTTAAGTGATGGAACCCGTCCATCGTTATTTTTTGGACTGCAAAGATAAGCTAATAATATCTAAAAGAACAATAAGGCTGTCTTTTATTTGCGTAATAGCAAAATTATGGTTTAAATTGCGATTCTTTTGGAGGAAAAAGTTCCCTAAAACAAGTCCCAAACGGGTTAAATACCTGTTATTCTGTGTCATACAGCAATTGGCCTCGTAGTTCAATGGATAGAATAGAAGTTTCCTAAACTTTAGATGCAAGTTCGATTCTTGCCGAGGCCACAAAAAAACCCATTTACAAATCGTATTTGGGGTTTTTATTTTTTGGGGGACACTTCGGGGGACAGTTTGCGGATGACTGCCGGATTATTTACCGTTTTTTATAATGTCGAAAAACTCAGACTTAGTTAGTTAGCTATGCGTATAGGGGTTTAACCAAGTCGCAAAAATCAAAACCCATTCTGTTTTTTTTTCTTGGTGAAGCTGTTTTGCTGTCTTATCTTCTTGCACCTATTCGATTAGGCCCAACGTGCTGAGCTAAGAATCGTTGTCCTCCCGCAGGGCAGCTATAATTTTTTAGCTTTTGTTTTGCGCCGGATTATATTCTCATTTATAATTGCTTTTGTATACGCTTGATTCCAATTGATTTTTTTAAAAAAATAATCTCCTGAAAAATTTTCATTCATTTTCTCAAGAAAAAGTTCGATCCATTCATAATAGTCCCAACCTCCTTTTGAAAACAAAGTTAAATGATTAAATTCAATAGAAATATCAAGCCTAATTTCAGTTGCCCAAGAATCATCATATTTTCTAAAACCGCAATAGAATTCTTCAAACCAATCTGGTAGAACATATCCAAATCCATCATAATTGAATTTAAAAGTCATCTTGAATCTTTTTGTGTCAATTTGTATAGAATCATCTTTCCTAGTAACTTCTGAATCTTTTGGTAAAATCAAATTCGTTGAATATTGTACCACCTTTTCCCATTCTCCTAATCACTCTACCTTTTTTACGGTCATTTTTGATACCTTTTACATCAAATTCACTGAGAATTATTCCATCTTCTCCCAATCTCAAACTCTCTCTTCCTTTTTTAGTGTCTTTTACAAATGAAGCTCTTTGCTCCATTGGTTTTGAAAATAACTCCAAGAACCGATTAGATAATAGAATATCATGTATATTATTTCTACACAATTTTACCAATTTTGTACTATCTAAATTCCTAGCTTTAAAATAGTCAGCTAAGTGCATTGATAATTCATGGAGTAAAAAATACTCAGATGCTTCAATAAGCAAAGCATTTTTTTCTTCGTGTCCAAACGATTTATCTTTCCAAATATGTTTCATTGCCTTACTTTCAGAGAATGACGCTATGAAATTCTGATGCAAGTCTTCTAAATATTCGTAACCCTCACAATCGACCGGAAGTTTTGTTTTTTTATCAAAAAGTAGAAACCCTTCAATTGAACTATCAATTCTGGTTTTAAGAAATAATCTACCGAGTAAATAAAGAACACCAAACAATACTAACGCTATACCTATCCAAAACAAATAACTCTCTCGGTCTTTAACGTTAAGTATTACAAAAATACTTGTAGTAATAAGGTTTAAACCAAAGGTTGTGATAAAAGCTATAATAAAAATCTCTAAAAGTTTTGTTCGGCTTTCAAGAAAGGGTTTAATCAATTTCATTTTTTTTCGCTTTTGCATCTAAAGTAAACACTACACTTTATCCGCCATCCAACTTAAAGTTTTTTATGTTTCTAAAAGAATTTATTTCCACATACTTCTCTTTGGATACAAGGGGAGGGTATTTTTACGAATAAATTTTGAACCATCATAGAATGTTCCCCGAAGTTGTATTCGGCGTACTTAAAATCTGTATCACCACCAAGAAACCAAAATGCGGTAAATTTCTCTAGAGTTTTAGAATAATCTGATATAGCACCTTGATAATCCTTCAATTTCGCTTTTTCAGTTGCGAAATTATTAAATTTTTCAGCAGTTTGGCAAAACCCTATTATGCAATAAAAAATTAAAATCAAAGTTTAAAAATACAATTTTCATATTAAAGCAATATTAAAAATTAATTCTAACATACCTTCATAATTATGGACAATATCGGCACTTATTTCCAAAAGCATTATATGCAGCATCACTTGAAAGCTCTGCTGCCTCTCTGGCATAATCTAATGCCTCAGAAGCATAACTCTCTGCGGAACTTGCACTATTTCTAGCATAAATCACCAGGTTTTCAACTTGGTTTAACTTATAGGTTAAATAAAAATTGTGAATAACCAGGAAGATTAATAGTCCTAATAAAACTTTAAGCAGTTTATCCTCTTTCATGTTTATCCTATTTGGTTAAATTAAGAATTTTGATTGAATATACAATTTTTTGTTAATCCCTAAAATTCAAACTTAATTTAGTCAGCTAGATATGCGAGTAGGGTCTTAATTAATCCCCTTTTTTTCTTTCCTACCTCGTTACTTTTTACCCATGTTCCCATCCTTTACTAAATACCTTTGGCCACAAAAAAAAAGCTATGAAACAAAATCTCATAGCTTTAGTCAATTAACAATAAACCCAAAATAACCTGCTGTAGGAGAAGGAGTCGAACCTCCACGGGGCAGTTTGGAAAAATACGAGCTCGCTATTTTCTTTGTTCTGTGGTCCCCACCCCCGAGACAGGAGGGCATGTCTGCCAGTTTCATCATCCTACAGTATATATCATCGATAATTAAAGAAAGCTTCTCTTATCGACCAAAGACCTTTTGTCTTTGTTTGATATGTCAAAGGTAACAAAAAGATCCCTAAATTATAATTACAGCAATAAATACAATAAATTTTTACAATATATTTATTTTTTATACCTATTTATTACCTATAAAGTAATTAAACACGCTTTATTAGTGCTATTATTGGAAGATTTGTAATAAATAAACCCCCCAATCGCAATCCGGATGCTGAAGTGGTTTTTTTAGGGCTTCAAAAATAAATACACTAGGCAGATTGAAAATCTTAACGCAAAACCTCAGCCCGTATATAAAAGAGAATATTCTTTTATAAATCTGAAAACAGCGGATCACCATTAACTTTCTGGGTTGGGATAGATTTGATAATCCCAGGTCTGCAGGGTGCAAATATCATAGACGCTGGTGCGAGTTCCTGGCTAAAAAAATGAAAACAAGATTATTTTATCGGTATTGTTGTTTATTTTTAGCAACAATGCGGACAAAATGCCGACCTAAGTTAGCTACCTAACGTCACATATCGATATCTTCGAATCCGGGTTTAACAGGTAAACCCGAATAGCTTTCGCCTAATTCAGAATAAAAAAACAAGCGATGGACAGCTCTCTTAAACTTTCAATTTTATTAATTCTGGTGATTAGCGGATGTTCGCTAACCTCCAAAAGGCTTGTAATCCAAGACCTGACTGGAAAACACCAACCAGCGGCAAATCAAATATGGTTATCACATGAACATATTTTGGTGGATTTTATTGGGGCAAATCGTATTGATCCCCAAGACTGGAATCATGAAACGGTAATCAAGGAAATGATGCCCTATTTGGAGGAATTAAAGAAATTCAATGTGGCTTATTTCGTGGATGCTACACCCAATTTTCTGGGCAGAGATGTGCTCCTTCTGGAAGAAATCGCCAATAAAACTGGTCTAAAGATCATTACTAATACAGGCTTATATGGTGCCCGCAATAATCAATTTATACCGGAGTATGCAAAAATAATGACAGCGGGAAAATTGTCGGAAATGTGGGTGGAGGAATTTAATGACGGAATAGATGGCACCACCATCCGACCCGGATTTATTAAGATTGGTATTGATAACACAGATCCCTTAAGTCCCATGCACAGCAAGCTGGTAGTGGCTGCTGCGCTAACTCATTTAGAAACAGGTTTGACCATAGCCTCCCATACTGGGGCAGCCAATGGCTTGTGGCCTCAACTGGCCATTCTTAAGGAATTGAATGTTTCCTCAGAGGCATTTATTTGGGTGCATGCGCAGTCAGAAACCAACCCCGAAGAATATCTAAAAGCTGCAGCAGCAGGATGCTGGATAAGTCTTGATGGCATAGGTTGGGACCTGGAAAAACATGTAGAAAAAATTCTTTTTGCCAAAAGAAATGGTTTTTTGGATCGAATATTAATTGCCCATGATGCAGGCTGGTATGATCCCCAAAAGGCCCAGCAAAGTATCAAGGGGTACACTAACATATTCAGCCAACTCATTCCGGCTTTAAAATCTCAAGGTTTTGATGATAAAGACTTTAAACTATTGTTAACCACCAACCCTACCAAAGCTTTCTCCATTAAAATCAGAAAAGGGTAATGAAAAACGAAAATAAAATTTTACCATTCAATAGGATAACTTGCCTACGAATACTGAGATGAACCAGTTTTAAGTCTTCCATTAATAGATTAGTAGGCTATTCAATAGACATTTAAAACGACATGGTTTTCATCAAATGTATGGCAGAAGTAAAATTTACCCTATGTATATTCCAGAACTCAATAATCAAAAAATAATTCCCAGCCCTAAAAAAATATCTTTGGGCTGGAAATTTCACTACCTTATAATTAAAAACAGACCTATTGCTGCTTTTCTAAATATTCTTTGGCTTTCAATTCATATTCTTTCTCCAAAGCTTTAATTTTTTCCGCATTTTCCTCGGCCCACAATTCCATTTTCTCCTCAAATTCTTTAATTTTTGGTTCATTTTCCTTTTGTCAGGCTTCCATTTTGCGCTCAAACGCCTTCATTTGGGGTTGAAATTCTTTTTCCCAGGCTTTCATCTTTTGTTCTAATTCATTTTGGGAAACAACCATTTTCAACTGAAGCGCTTTTAAGTTCGCTTGAAGTTTCGCTGTTTGGCTTTGTGATAAAATGGAGGTAACTCCCTGAAGCAACACAATATTCTTAGCAAAAAACTGGACACTGTCACCTAAACCACTCATAATCGTTGTAGTACGATGCAATAGACTGTCATTAAATACATTTTTGAAGTCCGCCACAGGTGGTGGACGAAGTCCCAATACTGGTTGTTGAGGCAAAGAGTCCGAAACAGCAGACGTTATTTCACTGGTGATGAAATTATTCGGAAGCACTTCCACGCTAATCTTTTCCGAAACGACTGGTTTTGCAGCAATTATGGCCAAGGCATTTGCTAAATCTATGGACTTGACGCCAGCATCAATGGCCATATCATCTGCAATGTGTTCTCTTGCTTCTTTTACCAGTGTATTGATCCACCAGAAAGCTGGGTGATAAAAGAAAACAATCTCCAACCCAAATTGGCCCAGGTTGATAACAAAATCATGTCTTCGAATATGGGCCAGTTCATGGGCAATTATGGCTTCCAACTGTATCGGAGACAATTGCACAATTAAACCAACAGGGATCAATACAACCGGCTTTAAAACACCATAGGCTATTGGAACGGCAATCTCTACACTAAACTTGAAATTAACAGGAAAGGGAATGGCCAGTTGCTGTTTGAGTTTTTGAGCAGACTTGATAATATTTTGGGGGAGACTTTCATCTGCACGGGCCTTCAATTGTTGTAATGCAGCAAAATTTCCGGCATGCCTAAAGAAGTAAAACAGCACTCCAATCAACCAGAAATAAACCATGAAAGGCAAGATACTTTCGATTTTATCCGATATGGCTTCTTTTCTCTTCGTTTCTTGATACCAGGCCTTTGGCATGCATGTTCTGCATGATTTTAAGGGTGGTGGTATATCCGGTTTCCTTGGTTAGCGATAATTTATCATGTACCTGACGCACACTGGCCTGCTTCATGTCCCATAAAATGGCCAATACTTCTAGTTCTGCTGCTATTGGTTTGTCTATCATAAAAAGGTACGATTAATTTCGTATCAAATAATATTGGAAAATTTTAGGAATTATTTTTTTCATTCTAATGCAGCTGTGTAATTTTGTAACATGTGCTTACTGACATTTAGCTGGAACCAGCATCCCGAATACAAACTTATTTTAGTTGCCAATAGAGATGAGTATTTTAACCGACCTACAAAAGGCTTCCACCAATGGGAAAACGGCATCTTTGCTGGGAAGGATTTAAAAGGTGGGGGCACATGGATGGGTTTTCACCCAAGTGGTAAATTCGCCGCCATTACCAACTATAGAGACCCGGAAAATAATAAGCCACTAAGAAGGACCAGGGGTGAACTGGTCACAGGATTTTTAAACGGAGATCAATCTCCACAGGATTATTTGGCTCAGATAGAAAAAACACAACAGGATTACAATGGCTTTAACCTATTAGTAGCTGAAAAGGAGGATTTGATGGTACTTTCAAATTATGGTGGAGGGATACAACAAGTCTCTCCAGGTATCCACGGGCTTTCCAACGCTTTTCTGGATACTCCCTGGCCTAAAGTAGAATCAGCCAAAGCTGAGCTTAAAGACCTAATGGCGAAAAAGACACCTGACCTGGAAGATTTATTAAAATTGTTACAATCTAGAGAGAAGGCGCCAATAGAATTACTTCCAAATACCGGCATACCAGTAGAAATGGAAAAATCCATTTCAGCGCAGTTTATCCGGCTGGAGGACTTTTATGGGACGGTAAATACTACGGCCCTGTGCTGGGGCCATGATGGGAAAGTTTCCATCAGAGAAGTACGGGCCATACCCGAAAAGGAAATCAACGAAAGCATATTTATGGCCAAGTAATGGTTTAGGCCAAAACAAGAAACCACCCATTTCCAAGGTAATCCAGTCAATTCAAAAACCGTCAATCGACACCATTCCAAACCTATCAAAGTAAACTTTTAAGGGGTTTGGAATAAATTTCATATCGTCTTTAACATTTGACAATAGCTGTTTTTTTACGTTACCTGGCCTCCATATTTCATCTCTTAACTATTATTGGTGGCATAGTAGCTCCTATAAATTAAAGAAATACCGGACTATTATTGGCCATCAATCCAATAATTCCGTAAATTGAAGAAAAAAGGTGTGGCAAATCTTACTTTAAATAACGAGACATTGGAAAAGTATTTTGATTTGTTGAAAGGACTTGATAATCTTTCCAAAAAAAAGTTGATTGTTAAACTAACAGAATCCCTTGAAAAAAAAGAGGAGAAGGTAGATTTGAAGTCCCTTTTTGGGGCATGGCAAGACAATAAAGATTCTGATGAAATTGTCAGAGAAATAAGAGAATCAAGAATTGAAAAGACAGAAAATACAGGTTTCGAATAAAATATCTTTTGGATACCAATATTTGCATTCATTTTTTAAGAGGAAAGTTTAGGCTGATAGAGAAATTTGAGGAGTTAGGTACTGAATTTTTTGCTATTTCTGAAATTACATTTGCGGAACTTGTTTTTGGTGCAGAAAACAGTTCTGACCCAAAAATGAACCTCCAGTTAATTGAGGTTCTCACCAATCAAATTGTAATCCTTCCGATTTTCAATGCCATTTACCTTTATGGAAAAGAGAAAGCCCGACTAAGGTCAATTGGGTTGATGATAAGTGATTTTGATCTATTGATTGGATGTACTGCAGTAGATAAAGACATGATCATGGTAACAGAAAACCTTAAGGAATTTGAAAGAATTTATGGAATCCAATTAGAAAACTGGGTAAAAAGATGAAATAAACGTCCTCTGATCAAGAGAAAGTGCTCATCCACAAAATAAATGCAAAGTCATATATTGGCCCTTTCCAACAAAAATATGGACTCACCACTAGATTCCTTGTCCGAAATCCTTAATTGGCAAAGGGAAATAAGCCGAAAGAGCTCGGTATATTGTTCGTATATACGCAACTCCTCGGCTAAATAATAGTCATACGCGAATGTTGGCAAACATATTAAGAAAATGACTGCAAGTAAATTCATATATCTGATTTTGATTCTTTTTTCAATGATAAGTTGTGGAAAGAATCGTATGACTAAAGAAAAAGTTCTTAGTGACATTTTTCCTCAGTTGATTGATAGTTTGAGGATTAATAAATCGAATTTGATTTCACCACCTCCACCAACGATTTACGACAAAGATTCAAATTTTATCGGGATTGATTCAGCTGCGGCAAAACAGATTATAGATAAGCAGGAAGAACTTTTACGTCGGATTGATTCGTTAGATTCAAGGTTATTGATTGGATTAGTTGATTCTTGTATATTAATTGATTTGGTTGATTTGGAACAAAGAACTTATTCAGACAGCCTGATTCTTAGACAGATTATTGCTGATAACTCGGATTTGAAAACCACACTTATTAAGTGGGATTTGGATTTAATACAAGTGCCTGATAATTATCAATTAAGCTACAAATCGGATTTAGAACATAAGTACCCAAAAATATGGACAATAAATGACAGGAAATTTGGTGGAATGGTTGCCATTTCTAGAATATATTTTGATGACGATAGCAAAACGGGATTATTACAATTTGAGACTTATCCGTTTTATCATGAAGGTGTAAGTTATTTTGTTATTATTGAAAAGATTGATAAGAAATGGAGTGTAAAAAGAATATTAATGAATTGGATAACGTAAAATACGATTTACCAACACGCGGTATAAAACATTGGGGTTTAAGTGGTTATTCAAATATTCTGCCACGAATCAAGTTCGGTGTAACTAGACAGGAAAGTAACCCGCAATTCCCAACGATTTCATACTGCCAAACGATGCAACCAATTTGAAAAACCGAATGGCGATTAACCAATTTATAACATACATACTGCCAAAAAAGGCGATTGAATTAAAATTTGGAGAAATACCAAATCAATTGGAAATGAAACATTCTGAATGGGAAAAATATACTGAATCTGACAACGAAGATTTAGAACCTGAATAGGAAGATGCGAGAACAATAAATTGGTGGAAAGAAATAAAAATTAACATAACGAAATTAGAAAAAGAAATTGACAACATAATCACCCGTGCTAGTTGGACTGACGACACAATTTGGAAAAGTGAAAAATCAGAATTTGACCACGACGTTAGTCTTGGGTTGAATAAAACTAATGAATTTATTGATGAATTTATGTTTCGGACTGATTTAACAGACACTACTCTGAATTTCCTCAATTCAATGCTTAAAATCTGCAAAGCAAATAACTGGATTTTAATGGACAGAAACGGAAATCTATGCGAACCGAATATTTCGGATTTAGGCAAATTAATCAAAGGTTCAGATGCTGATCGATTTTTAAGAAATCCAAGTAAGTTTTTTGACGAGCTGAATAATGAAAAATAAAAACTGGTTACAATAACTAAGTATTCTGATGGCTAACACAGCCTAGCCTTAAAGCCCTGTTGAACCCTTCGACGACTTATTTTCAAGAAATATTGAATCCACCCACGAATGAATTGTGACTAAATCCTAGATCCCTCATTAGGATTTATTGTGGAACTTGAGCTTTCGAAGTGCTCCAATGGTACGTAATTTAGCACTTTACTTTTTTGAAGAAGACATGGACTTCGGTGTGATGTGGCACCTCATCCGACCTGCCCTTAGCATACAGTGTTCCTCAAGGTGGGACAGGCTACGCACGTTGTGTACATTGCATTACCCCCACGGCATGCTAAAACACCATGTACGGAATATTGGGAGCAATATTGGAAATACTATTAGTTCGGTAATTAACCGAACTTTATTGTATATCTTTGTAAGGGCCAATGAGACTGATCAACAAGAAAATTTTAGAAAAACTAAAAAGAAAGAACAAAAGAAATGTTCCCCTGGCCAAAGCTGTTGACGAGTTGATTAAAAACATCCATGACAATAATTGGATAGACCAAACCGAATTAAATAAAACGAGACAAGATGCGGATAACGTTCATAGTGAGGGAATTTATTTTTTCAATATCCACATTCACAGAACAATCATTTTAATTGAGTTTGTCGAGCATGAAGCAACAGCCGTTTGGGCAGGAACACATCAACAATACGAAACGACTTTTAAAAACAATAAAAACACAATTAAAAAGTGGTTAAAGTCTAACGATTGGATTTAAAAGATGCAAGATTATGAAAATACAATTTGATATATCACAACTGATTAAGATTGGAAAAATTCAAAATGAACAGGATTTTGAAAGAGCATTGATTGCGGAAAGAAAATTACGTGTTCTATCAAAAGAAAACCCGAGATTTAAATCTGTTAGAAAAAAATTAAGAGATTTAATTGAGCTGTACGAAAATCAAAATTGGACTGCTAAATCAAAAATAACTGACAAGAAATTACATGAAAGTGACCTTGCTGAATTGATTGCCGAAAAAGAACGATTGTTTATCCAACGAAGAAGAGAACTTATCCGAAAAAAATTAATAAACTTAAATCTAACACAGCAAGATTTTGGGAAGATTTTAGGACATAGAAATAAGTCCTATATTTCTGAATTAATGAATGGCGTAAGCCCTTTTTCATTAAAAGATTTAATTATAATCAATCAACTTTTAAAAATTGATTTAACTGATTTAGTGCCGACTTTTTTACCTTTTTCTGATAGCCTAAAAATTAGAACAACGATTAAAAAACTTGATAATCCAAAACTGAAATTAAGCAAGGATGACTTGGCATTAGTATAAATTACTACTGCTAATATCCAAGCATTCCAACCGCTGGAACAAACAGATCTGAATGCCCTGTTGAATCCTTCGCAATAGTCATTCTATTAAGTGATTATCCCCCTTCAAAAACAATCAATCGTTGCTATTTCCGTATCACCCAAGTAATGCCAATATCAGGCAATTTTTAAGACGCTAGTAAATTTTGGAATTGACCTAGTCACAAGAAAGGAGTATAGCCTTAGCTATTTGCGTTTTTTTTGTAAGATTGAGATAGACCAAAACCTAACTCGGATTATTCGTAGCCTAAATCTTGCCCTAAAGCTTTGACTTAGTCTCCAAATAGCCTAATTTACTAGAGATCACACCACTTCTTGAGATAGGTCCGGAAATTCCAATTGCTTAATCCGGGTTTCAAGGAACTCTAAACCACAATTCATGCTTAATAACTTATGAAAAAGTTGGAATTATTGATTATAGGCGCAGGTCCCATTGGCCTTGCTTGTGGCATTGAAGCGAAAAAGAAAGGCCTCAACTATCTAATTATGGAGAAAGGTGTGCTAACCAATTCTATTTTTAATTATCCTGTGAACATGACTTTTTTTTCCACCTCTGAGAAATTAGAGATGGCAGAAATTCCTTTCATGTCTATCTCCAATAAACCTACAAGGCCAGAGGCCCTGGAATATTACCGGAGGATAGTCAAACATTACCAACTCAATATCAACTTATACGAAAAGGTAAACACCTTAGAGAAACAGGAGGGTGGATTTTTGGTGCATACCTCCAAAGGGGATTACCTTACTGAAAAGCTTGTCTTGGCCACAGGCTTTTATGATTTGCCAAACTTAATGAATATTCCGGGCGAAGAGCTGCCCAAGGTATCGCATTATTACAAAGAGCCTTGGCCTTATATTGGACAGAAAATCATTGTGATTGGGGGAGGAAATTCAGCGGTGGATGTTGCCCTTGAGACCTGGAGAAAAGGTGCTGAGGTAACCATGGTGGTAATGAAACCTGAGATCGATCAAACGGTAAAATATTGGGTGCTACCTGACATCGAAAATAGAATCAAAGAGGGTTCAATAAAAGGGTATTATAATTCAAGCATTAAAGAAATAAGGGAAAAAGAAGTTGTGTTGAATACCTCTGAAGGAGAGGTAACCTTAGAAAATGACTTCGTATTGGCAATGACAGGTTACAAACCTAATTTTGAATTGCTTGACCAGTTGGGCGTGAAATTAAGTCTGGACAATAAAAGACAGCCTTGTTTCGATGACATTAGCCAGGAGTCCAATGTACCCGGGCTGTACCTTGCTGGGGTAGTTTGTGGTGGGTTAAACACAAGGGAGTTTTTTATTGAAAATACCATTTCCCACGCAAAATCCATTATAAAAGACATTAGCAGTAAAAAAGAGTCCACAGCCGCTGGAAATTAACAGGTTTACGATTAAAGCGATTCCTTGCCTCCCGTCCGATTACAGTTCCGAGGCAAGGAATTTCCCGTCTAAGGTTCCTCTCAGATATGTATTGAATAAAGGAAGGTTCTATAAAATCTTATTTGATTTAGAACTTACGTGTTACTAAGCGCGCAAAAGTATACTTCTTATTTATGGAACTAGTTTTCCCCATAGCCTTATATTTAAGTAAATATACTACTCCATGACAATAAAAAAGGAAGACATGTGGCATGTAGAAAAGAAAATCAGTTGGTGACCGGAGATGCGGCCATTGGTTCACAAGAAAAAATATTTGGGTTAGTAAGCAAATACACCTTCCAAACTGTTAATTAGAGAAATAATACGAAACTTTAAAATCTACTTCATTTTTGGTTCCATTTTTATGGCACTGGCGGTATACAGCAGATTGATTTTTGCTGGAATATACGACCTAGAGTTACTAGGATAAGAATCTGTTAGCTTCCTAACGAAGTTAAAATTTGCTTTTATGATGATTTTTTTAGGCTCTTTTGGTCTTGCGCTTATATCGAGTATGTTTGATATTTTATTTCTTAAAAAGTTATTGATTAATACTTCTCCTAAAACTGCCCTTATCATTGGAATTCCTGCTCAGGCAATCATGATTATTGTGATCATGCAATTTTTAGGTTTTGTTTATATAAAAACTTTGCCTTGGGTTTATAATGGAACTGTGAGTTCCCTTGAGTCTCCAGAAATTGTGTTTGTCGTTGTTCACTCAATCGTGGCTGTTGGCCTTTCCAAAATATTGATAGAGATAGACTGTAAACTGGGTCCGGGCAATTTATGGAAAATGCTCAGTGGAAGATTCTTTAAGTCCCGTGAAGAAGAACGAATCTTTATGTTTATTGATTTGCAGAGTTCCACTACCATTGCAGAAAAAATTGGTCATCTTGAATACAGTAAGCTATTACAGAACTGCTTTCAAGATTTCTCCATTGTGGATCAATTTCGTGCAGATATTTATCAATATGTAGGTGATGAGGTAGTGGTGAGCTGGTCGCCAAAAAGGGGCTCAAAAACGATAATTTCCTGAAAGCATTTTTTGCCTTTACCGACCTGTTGAAAATAAAGGCCGACTATTATCAAAAGGAATACGGCATTGTCCCCTACTTCAAAGCAGGAGCTAACATTGGTCCAGTGATCATTACTGAAGTTGGAGACATAAAACGAGAGATAACCTATCAAGGCGACACCTTGAATACAGCTGCCAGAATACAAGAAAAGTGTAACGATTTGGATGCTCAATTGTTAATCCCTGAATCGCTTTACCAACTTGTTACGAATAAAAAGGATTATCAGATTGATGATGTTGGAACCATTCATTTGAAAGGAAAAAACAATGATGTTCGGCTTTATCGTGTGGCGCAGCTTGGAAATCCAGTTAAAGTTCAACCCCTTTCAGGGTTGGGAAAGAAGTGAGTAACCCACGGTTATTGTTGTTCTGGCCCTTCAGGCCAATGTTCTTATAATTTTCGCCAACAGCCTATTTATTTTCAATCTTGGTCCAAAAGTAGTATAGTTTAGAAGGCCAGCATTGATCTTTTTTCTTCATTAGTTAATTCCCATAACAACATTTATGAGGCTTTTTTAGTGAACAAAAATTAGCAACCTAACAAGAAGCCTGCAGGGCTTCAACAACAATAAACACGGGTGAAAACCCGTAGAATAGGGAAATAAAAACGCCATGATTTTGGCGGTATTGTTGCTTTTTTTCCGCAACAATACCGCCAAAATCAAATCTATGTTAGCGACTTAACTTTACTTATCCCAACCATCTAGAACTCGTATTAAAATAGATAGCCGAATGAAAAGTAGGGTAAATATTCTTCATCGTTGAAGCCAACAGAGAAAGTGGCCACCAGTTGATTGAGTGGAGCCACCCAAATTCCTACCCCAGTAGAATTATGCCATTTATTTGACGCCTTATTTTCCGCCATATTCGGCCTGCATCATTGACGGCCTTGGAATTTTAATATCGTCCGGTGCTCCCTGCCATGCGATCTCTCGTTCTTCAAACAAATAATTCATCTCCAAATTCTTCTCTATAAACTCCCAGCAATGGGTCATCTGGCAAATACACAATTTTCGGGTTTGTGTGCACGATCCCTAACTCCTCGGCTAGCCGAGCTACGGCCAAGGTGCCATAAGGATGTGCGGAGGAGATTTGATCCTGGATTACCTCCTTGGCAATGGTTTGACGCAAAGGAGGAGGAAGGGCTTTTTCAGGATATTTGTTTACAGACCGGAGTACATACTCCCTACCCTTTGGATCCTCCAATCTCAAGGAGCGGGTTTGCATTCCGCCTCCCTTTTTGACAATGCGAAGCCCTCCTTTAGCAGAAGTCAGGTCAAGGGTTTCAAAAGTCGCTGGAATCGCCCATGTCTCCCGGTAATTTTTGCCCAAAAATTTATAGTACCCTTTCCCATGCAGGTATTGCGTGGAAACGGGTCTGGTGATATTATCTGGTAAGGTTCGGTCGAAAAATTCTAATTCTGAATTATTGTTTGCACAGGACTTAACCAGTTGTTTTTCATACCGCACTTCTTTTTTCAGCGGATCAAAAAAGGAAACTTTTACTTCATGGTTTTCATAAAAGTCCAATACCGCATAACCTTGCTTGGGATAGATAAAATCTGCTGAATTGTGCTTTTTAATGGCCGTGTGTTTTGCTCCGGCACCACTGATTATATAATTCACATTGTCTTCTTGAGTCAAAGCCAAGCCATGCTCATGACCAGCAACTTGAATCACGCTTGGATGGTTCTCAAATATCTTGTCAAAACCGTTAATCATTGCTTCATACCGAGGATAAACAAGGTCCTGAATATTCCCAAACCATGTTCTATAAAGAGGGAAAATGGAACCAATACCTAGTAAGGGAATGTATAAATTGGTGGAGACATTCGTAAGGGGGAATAGGCGGTCCTACCAGCTATAGGCGCCGTGGTGTGGCCCGTAAGACCGGAACAGGTGGTGCATGGCCACTAGTATGGTTTTGTCCTTGTTTTCTTCGAGTACATACCGTGTGGCTTCCAAAACCTCATCTTCAGATTTGTATTCACAATCCGATTCCTCCATAGGTTTGTCTTTAAGCTGAAGCCACCATTGACTATCCAAAAGGACAAGGATTGTCTCCGCATCTAGTTCAATTACATTCGGGCCAGGGCAGCCACCACTTGGCAGCCACATTACCTTGTCTTCAGGGTATTTATCTACTACATATTTTTCAGCCCTAGGCACACTATTCCAGCCATCTACTTTCCCCTTTTTCCAATCGTGATTTCCTGGAACAATCCAAATTTTACCATTAAGATATTTGTAAAGGTCCAGTTACATTTTAAGGATAAGTTCTCCTTCTGCTCTGTTCTCTTCATTAATTGCAGGCATCCCTAAAGGATATATATATTGTCTCCCAGGTAAACAATATGCGCTGGACTTTCTGGGTCTGCCTGAAGTTTATTGCGGATGTCTTCGACGACAGGATGTTGTCCATTATCAAGTTCCCCTGCGTCCCCAACCAAGTAAACCCGAAATTTTCGAGGTGTTTCTTGGGCTTGTAGAAGGGATGGAAGCCAACATAAAATCAGCAAGTAAAGAATCTTCATCATGGGTTGGTAGGGATTCGATGATAGGGGAAAACCAAAACATTGGGTTCCCCACCTCTGCCTTCATTGGAGATGTACATATTTCCCGCTGGGTCAAAGGTAATTCCTTCTGGCTGTTTAAATATTTTGGGATTAAGCCGGTAAATTTCTTTGGACTTAAAGTTCAAATCAGTGATTAACATCCACTTACCAGTGGAAGAAAGCACATAGAATTGCTTTTCTATTGGATGAAGCGCCGCCGCCGCTGGCTCAATCTCCAAAGGGTCTTTATCATTATTCGTTAAGCATTTTTGGATTGATTCCCTTTTCAAAGTGGTAAAGGAGACGGAATCATATTGCTTAGAAGCCAAATCAAAGCGGTAAACCGAGGCTTCTTCAGCACCATTATCCCAGATACAGGATTTACAAAACACATAAAGGTAGGCGCCATTTTCAGAAACCACGATTGCCTCCAGGTCTCTTTTTTTCTCTATAGGGAAATCGTGTTTGGTAGTCTTTGCATTTTTGGTCAGGGGAGAAGTGACTTCATAGAGGGTTCCATTGCTCTGCAGCACCCATGCCACATTGTTTACCCATGCGATGTCTTCTATGTCATTGTTTTTGGCAAACTTCTGCTGGTCCAGAATTTTGCCTGTTTCGGGAGCCAAACTATAAATTATTGAGGATTCGTCCTCTATGGCCAATAGTTGTTCTTTCCCTACCCATTCAAGCCCTGAGATTTCTTTCATTTTATCTTGAAGAGAGATCTTTTGGAAATCGTTAAGATTATAGTTGGCTGGAAACAGTTCGTTTTCCACCTTTTGTACACTGGGCTTACATTGGAAATTTACAAGAATAAGAAAGGCTAAAATCTGTGAAAAATGCATCGTTATTCACTTGTAATTAATTAACTTAAAAATAGTATGTTCAAAATTAGCAAATAGTAGTGGATAAGCAATTAGAGAAGTTTGAACTTTGGATCAGGAAAATGTTTGAAACCCGCCATAAATCGGAGGTTTGCTACCATAACATGGATCATTCATTGCAGATCGTGAAGAAAGTCGCCGAGATTGGGGAATACTATAAGTTAAGTACGCAGGAGAAGGAAGATTTGTTTTTTGCCGGCTGGATGCATGACATCGGTTATTGAAAAGGTATAGGTGAGGGCCACGAACTGAAGGGGTCAGAAATGGCGCAGAATTACCTTATCGAACTGGGCCTGAGTCAGGAAAGAGTGGACCGCATAAAATCCTCGATCCTGGCCACAAAAACCACAAACCCTACTGGAAGAGATCATTTGTGGTGCAGACCTATTTCATTTGAGTTCTGAAAGTTTCTTCAAACAAACGCTTTTGCTAAAAAAGGAAAAGGCAAACCTTGGCTATGAAAAAACCTCTTTAAGTTACTGGCTGAAACAAAGCCTTCTTTTTAAGTTGGCTCATTCCTGCCATACCGAATATGCCAAAACCTATTTTCAACCCGGAAAAGAAGCCAATCTGGAATCGATTGAAATGAAAATCATAAAGGCAGAAGAGCACCCAAAACCTAAATCCGGAAGTAAAAAAAAAGGTCGAATAGAGGCTTAGAAACTATGTTTCGAATTACCTCAAAAAATCACCTGGCCCTTTCCGTTTTGGCTGACAATAAGGCCAACATAATGATTTCTGTCAATTCGATCATTATCTCTATAGTTGTAACCCTTTTCATTCGAATAATTGAGGAATTCCCATATTATTTGGTCCCTACGCTAATGTTGATCATTACTTGTCTCATTGCTATTGTATTTGCCATTTTGGCTACGCGGCCCAATGTAACCAATGGCGTCGTCACCAAAGAAGACATTCGCAACAAGAAAGGAAACCTCCTTTATTTTGGCAATTTCCATGAGATGACCTATCCTGATTACATAGAAGGAATGCATGTCTTGATGGAAGATGGGATTTGCCTCTATGACAGCAGGATTACAGACATCTATAATTTAGGGATTGTCCTTTCCAAAAAATACATCTTGCTCAGGAAATGCTACAATATCTTTATGTTTGGATTTGTACTGTCCGTGATCTCCTTCCTGATAGCCACCTACTTTTTTGATCCCATACAGAATTAATTCGTAATTTTCTATACATGCCAAGGACTGGATCGGACTGTCCCAAAACCTTTCTATTATTTGTTGGGAAAGTAAAGGAATCCCTTAGAAAAAGGCAAATAGGAAAGCATCAATTGGTATTGCTTTCTTCATCTGCCCACACCTCTCACTCGTTGGAACGGCCAATTCTTTGACTTATATTCACGATCCGAGGCCCTCAAAAAGAAAAAAGACCTTTTAGAAGAATACAAAAAAGGGGAAATGCAAAAACTATTTTGATAGCAAGAGTTGGAGCAAATGCAGGGTCAACTAAGATAGTCAATGGTAAATTTGCAGTTACTGGTAACACCTTAGTACTTTTTTTAACCAGATTAGTTGAGATTGCGTTTTTGTTTTATCTATTAGCATTTGAAAATTTAAATAAAATCATTTTCGGTTCTGCTCAGCCTTTGATCACAGCAGGACAATTAAAAAAAATAAACGTTTACATTCCGTCGCTTCCAGAACAAACCAAAATTGCCAATTTTCTATCGGCGATAGATGAAAAAATAAATGCACAGACACAATGCATTGCGTCTCTTGAAACCTGGAAAAAAGGATTGTTGCAAAAAATGTTTGTGTAAATTGTCTGAATTATGATTTTTAGGATTAAAAGATTTTAGGATTAAAACGAAAACCGATCACATATAAATCATTTCATCCGCAAATCCAATGAATCCTAGTTCTGACAATCTTAAAAATTCTAAATATGAAGCACGAGGAGGAAACAAGGAAAATAATAGGATGCGCCATGAAAGTGCACACGGCATTAGGCAATGGCTTTCAGGAAGTGATTTATCAAAGAGCATTGGCCATTGAAATGGAACGCCAAGGTCTTCGTTTTAAAAGAGAGATGGAAATGAAAATCTATTATGAAGGAATCGATATTGGGACAAGAAGAGTTGATTTTTTCGTAGAAGAAAATATAATGGTTGAACTGAAGGCTCTAATAAAATTAGAAGATGTTCATTTGGCACAAGCGATGAATTATTGTCAGGCTTACGGTCTGCCTATTGGCTTACTTATCAATTTTGGTGCAAGGAGTTTAGAATTTAAAAGAGTGTACAATTTGACTCATCCGGAAAATAAAAACTATCACCCATAAATCCTTTAATCCAAAAATCCAACGAATCCTAATCCAGATGAGTAGGCAATCCGAACAAATATTAGAAGAGCAATTGATAGTCCAGCTTCAAAAACTGGGATATGGATATGCGGCAATCAATACGGAGACGGATTTAATTGCGAACCTCAAAGCCCAATTAGAAAAGCACAACAACATTGCATTTTCCAAAACCGAGTTTGATAAGGTGTTAAACATCTTAATCAAAGGATAGGTTTTTGACAAGTCTAAGACCCTTAGAGAACAACAACACTATACGCGACAATGGAGACAACAAGCGCCAAACCAATATTCTGAATGGCTCTACCGATGCCTTTTTAGAGCCTTGCCACGTCAGCAAAATGATCTGACAGTACATCGTACTGAACCAAGCGTACAAGATACCCATGGCGCTGCGTCCGTATCAGTATTATGCGGTAGGCGATGATCAATCGTGTAAAGGCGAAAGGCATTGCATCTCCACCCAAGAATGGTCACATCTGGCATACCACAGGGTCGGGCAAGACGCTTACGCGTTTTAAAGCCAGCCAGATATTGATGCGTTTTCCGGAAGTGCACAAAGTGGTGTTTGTGGTAGATCGGAAGGATTTGGATTATCAGACCACCAAAGACCTTTTTGAAGATTGCCTGCACAAATACGTAATAACTGATGCCATTAAAGATGAGAATGTGCTCAAGTTTGCAGTAGAATATGTGGGGCGTTACTATCGTAGGGGCGTCAAGCATGGCACCCCTACTACCGAGATAGATATAGAAGTAGAAGACATCGACATCAAAGAGTTGAAGGAGGATGAGAAGCGCTTGGAGAAAATAGCAGATTACATCCTTGCCAACCACAGCCTTAAGACCCACAACAGAGATTTCACGGCAATGTTTTGTGTAAACAATGTGCCTACGCTTATCAAGTCCATGAATATCTTCAAAAGAAAAAAACTGAAGAGGACCAATTGAACTTCGTAAAGGCATTTCAGGATCTTATGCGGATTAAAAATATTCTCGCAGCTTTTTCCGACTTCAAATGGGAGGATGTGAAAATGTCAGAACAACTCTTTGAAGATTACAAAAGCAAATACCTCGATCTCTACGACAAGGTAAAAAGCAACAACCAAAAAGAGAAAGTTTCCATTTTGGATGATGTGGACTTTGAATTGGAATTGATACACCGCGATGAGATCAATGTATATTATATCATTCAACTCTTAATAAAACTAAAGGCAAAAGGCCAAAAAGACGTCTCTAAGGCCGAAAAAGAGATATTCGATTTACTAAGTACAGAAACATCCTTCCGAAGCAAGCGCGAGTTGATAGAACGATTTATTCTGGAGAATCTTCCAGTTATTGAAGATCCAGATGATATTGAACCAGCCTTTGACCAATACTGGAGCGAAGAACAGCAGAAAGCCTTTAGGAAATTGGTGATGGAGGAAAAACTTATCGAGGATTATCTCTTTGCTGAAAGAGAACCATTAAGAAATGCGGTTTTAGAACTGATTGAAGGTGAGAAACCAAGTTTATTACAACGAAAACCACTAGGGGATCGCATTCTTAAAAGAATAACCGATTTTGTGGAGACTTTTATCAACGGAATGACGCGATAATAATGCTGAAAGACTGAAAAGAAAGCCAGTTGGTGATCATATAGTCGGTCTCCTCATAGTCCTATAACGGAAAGCCCTTTACACCGTTGTAGTGAGCTTAATACCATAACAAATACGTTTATTCCCGAAATAGTGCCATATACCGCACTTCCTGCCATAAACACTAAGGAAAACTAGGAAGATGCACGAATTAGTGCAGTTTACTGCTCTTTTCCTTGTTGTTTAGAATTTGAAATCGTCGAAATCAGTATAAGGCTCAGTATAAGGCATTGATCTACTCCCCATCCGACCCTCGGCTGTCGTGTTCCGAAGAAGGTGTAAACACTCTTTAAACCCTTTTGAACGATCAACTTTTTGATCTATATCCTAAATCAAGGCATATATATAGGCTATAAGTGAGTGGAAGGTGTTAAATCGAACGATTAAATTTTAAGAGAAATCAGAACCTTGAAAAGCTGGAACGTGAATTTAAACCCCGAATTATCTTAGCCAAATCGTTAGGCACATGCTCGACCATACGTATTGTTTTATAAGTTATTGCACGTCTCTAATTTAATTATTATATTTGGTTTGAGTCAAAATCCTAGATTAAAAGTTATGAATACAAAGCTCACCTTAACTATCGAACGAGAAATAATTGAACGGGCGAAAGAATATGCGAAAGTAAAGAATCGCAGCTTATCGGATATTATCGAAAACTACTTGAAAACCCTTACCACAGAAGAAAATAAAAATAAGCACAAGACACTTAGTCCTATTGTGAAATCATTAAAAGGTTCTTTTAAAACCAATAAAACAATAGACTACGAGAAAGAGCATAGAAATCGTTTAGAAGAAAAATATTTGTAGATGGACAATGTGATAATTGACACAGATGTATTATTGGACTTCTTTTTTGACCGAGAACCATTTGCTGAATTTGCAGCTGAAATCCTTAATCTCTGCGATGAAAAAAAAATAAACGGGTTTACCACTCCTGTGATAATTTCCAATGTCTACTACCTACTACGCAAAATAGCCAAGCATGAAATAATTATCGAAAAACTAAAACAACTTCTAACAATAATCGATATTGTCAAAATGGATAAGAACGTTGTTTTAAGCTCGCTTAACTCCGATTTTAAAGATTTTGAAGACGCTTTGCAGAATTTCTCAGCTGTACAGAATGAGAAAATAAATATTATCCTGACAAGAAATATAAAGGATTTTAAAAAAAGTGAACTAGCCATACTCCCTCCAGAAATATATTTAAAAGGGAGAGCCAATCGCTAATCGAGTGGGAAAGGGTTTGGCAATCCCGACTTGCTGGGGATTGCCACGGCTTTCACCACTCAAAGCCCTTTCTAAGCCTACCGATGACGTATTTATTTAAACTGCTGTAAACCAATAGGTTAAAACCTCAGGTTTTTCTGACTCTTTTTTTTCCGACCATACTCGGAAACAGGCATTTTGCACTATTCGCGACTCGCCCATTTTGCATAGGATGTTACAAAATTACATAATTGCATAGAATGCTACAAAAATACATCGTCATTTCGATTTCTGTATTTCGAAAATGTTAGGTCTCGGAATGACGATTTTATCATGAAATTGGGTCGACCTCAGACTATTACCTAATTCATTTTACACTTTAAAGATTTCCATCTTTTCTTAACCCAACTTGAAAATAGTTACTCACAACCATCTTATTTACAGCATTTTGTAATTTTTATTTTTACAATTGGGGGACTACTTTTGT
>Ga0222654_1000413_pt1 | contig 29848 bp, 28 predicted proteins | sample AntAcemetagen421_FD_179805 | JGI IMG/M metagenome (GOLD analysis project Ga0222654, IMG submission 179805) | Saline water microbial communities from Ace Lake, Antarctica - #421 | ecosystem: Environmental > Aquatic > Non-marine Saline and Alkaline > Saline | place: Antarctica: Ace Lake...
TTTTGACAGCCTGGCTCCAGACCAACAGCTACGCTACACCATGATTGTAAATACGCTAATGACCGCTGTAGGAAGTCCAGAGTTTACAAACTCGGTAAGGGCCTGGGCGGCATCTAAAGGTTGGGCAGTCAACATAAGTGATGATGATGCTATCGCCTTGGCTCCACAAATGATTGCAGACCTAGGGGACAGGGGAACTCGCGGAGCCCCCGTTGCAAGCGAGGAAGACGGTACGCCACCAGGAAATACCGGCAGCGGAGGTTCAGAGCCCCAACTAGACAGTCTTCTTAAAAAACTGAGAGACGTCCGTATTGCAACCCTAGATATGAAGAAGGGCTGGGCTGGGATGCAAGAAGTCTTGCAGTCCGTCTTCGAGGGAGGTTCTAAAGGAATCAAGGTCTTTGATGGTCTATCTAATCAAATAAGAAAGCTTGGGATTGGAAGCAGTCTAATAGAAATGATTGTTGGAATGGACCCCGACGAATACGCCGAGCGCAAATCGGAGCTCTTTATATTCGATGCTGACGGAAACATTACAGAAACAACTGCCGCCCTTAAAAACATGGGGGCAGCCTTTAATGCTATCGCCATGGGAGATTTTGCAAGCTCAACCCAAGAATCTATCTCGGGAATGAAGGACCAAACTACGGCAATGAATAAATTGATTGCCGCTGGGTCAACATATGTCGATGCCTACAAGATGGTTCAGGACCAAGCTCTAGCTACAGCAATTGCCCAAGCCACAGGCACCGAGGAAGTCAAGGAGCTAATTGCTCTTTCCGAAAAGCTATCAGAAATGACAAGAAAGAATGACCAAGAGGCCAAAAATTCTTCGGCTTCCGAAGCGGTAAGAAAATCAAATGATGAGTTTAAAACTCAGTCCGCCGTTATCTCCAAGCTGTCTAAAAATATTGGAAAGTATTCCGACGCACAAATAGATGCCATCATGGGAGACAGCGACTTACAGACTCTACTCCTGAACCCATCCATTGATGCCCGAGCTTTTCAGCAGGCATTGAATGACATAGAGCGCCAGGCCTCGATTAACCTAAAGGTTAAGCTCCAAACAACTGACGGAACAAGAAGCGTTTTTGACGAGGGATTTAATACGGCTATGGATGCCTTCTCTAGGCAAGAGCAAGAGATTGACCTTAAGTTTAACGCTAGTGTCTCAGCCGATGAGGACACCCTAAAAGATGCTAAGAATGAAATTTTAGCTATTCAGTATGAGCTAGACGATTACAACGCGGAGTTAGAGAGAATATCTTGGCAGGAAGAGGATATTAACGAGGCCTACGACAAGAGGTTTGAGGCCCTAGAAGATATTGCTGACATTAATCAAAGAATTACTCAGGAGCAGAAGTCACAGCTTGATATTGCGGACGCTCTTTCTAGAGGAGACATTGCGGGTGCAGCTCGTGCGGTACAGGAACTAAGAGCGCAACAGGTAGAGAATGCCTCTAAGTCTCAAAGAGAAATGCTGGAGAAAGCCCAGAAGGCAGAAATCGAGGGGATCACTTCAGTCAGCGGCCTTGGAAGAGAAGAATTAGAAGATAGAATCAAGCTTCTAGAAAGAAACATCTTTAATATTGAAGAGATCTCTTCTGAGCCAGCAGAAGAAAGAATTAGACTAGCTCAGTCCCTAAGGGACGCAGAGGTAGAAGCTTTGCTTGTCCTAGGAAAGACTAGAAAAGAGTGGGATGGAATAAAGAACGGTATTGACATAGCCGAAATCTCTGGATGGAAGTTTAAAGAGACTATGCAACAGGCACTTGATGTTGTTGAGAAGCTTATGCTTGCCTACCCTTCGGAAAAGCCAGAGCCAATTGTGGCTCCCAGACCTTCTGGCGGCGGTGGAGCTAAGGCAGCTAACGTCACTAAGGGAGACTGGTATGACCCAGGCACTGGCGGCACAATCAAGGAAGCCGCCGCCGCAAAAGGTCAGCACTGGACAACCTATTACAATGAAAATAGAGGCGTGATTGATCCAGCCGCCAGGGTAAATAAAGCAAACGGTGGAATGATTATTCCTAAACGAATGGCTGTTGGTGGTTTTGTTGGTGGGTACAGCTCTACACCAGTTCAGATGAATATGGGCGGTAGGGTTAAAGGCTATGCGGCTGGAGGCCTTGGACGAGGATCAGATATTATTCCCGCTATGCTAACCCCTGGAGAGTTCGTAGTCAGGCGCCCCGCCGTAGCTGGCTTTGGAATGAAGAATCTGGAAAAGATAAATAGTGGAACATACGATGGCAGTTCCGTGTATAATTATAGTTTAGCGGTAAATGTTAGGTCTGACGCGGATCCTAAAAAGATTGGCCGCACAGTAATGTCATACATCAAGCAAGTAGAAGACCAAAGAATTCGAGGAAACAAGCTCTAATGTCAACCGCCACATATATGTCAGGACGTCAAAAATGGGGTAGGCCACAAGCGATGGTCTTCTCTGACAAGCCAGCCATTTTAGACAATGGCTTCTATATCCCTGACGGTACAGAAATGGAAGATTTTATCATTCTTTCCGATCATAACAGAGAGCCTATTGGCTTTAAGAACAACAGGATAGAGAACAAGGTTAGAAACGTTAATGGAAACCTTCGCTCCTATCATATTGCAGACAAGCTAAATATATCAACTTCTTGGAAAACACTTCCGTCCCGAGCCCTTTCGTCTGAGCAAAACTTTAACTCAGTAACTGGACAGACAGTCATTGGAGCTAATGACTTGGCCTACACCGCAGACAATGGGGCAGGAGGGGTAGACATTCTGAACTGGTACGAAAATCACAAAGGCTCCTTCTGGGTTTTCTTGGCCTACGACAAGTTGACAAACTTCGATACAGACCAGTATAATAGACTAGGGCAGTACAATGAAGTCTTGGAGGTAATGTTTGAAGACTTTAACTATGACGTCGCTGCCCGCGGTCGATCAACCCACGACTTTTGGGATATATCTTTGAGCTTGGAAGAAGTTTAATGTTCGTTAATGATGAGCTAAAGACTCACCTAGAGACCTCTGCCACAATTAGGCTTAAATCAGCGGTGATTGCTGAGTGGAATATGAACATCGCCAGCAATATTTCCAGGGTAGGCAACTATCGATACCGTCCAAATGATCTAGATACTCCTCAGTACAACAGTATTGCAGAGTCATTTAGCTACCAAGACGAAGAATCTTTATTTTATACCGGCGCCACGGATGCCGATGTAGTTATTGATGGTGGGTTTGATGATGACGAATCTCCCGTAGCCTTTACATTAACCAAAGAAAAAGAAAAGACTCTTTATTCTTTAGAGGATTGCTTTGGCCGCTTCCGCCCACGCTCTGGAATTAATAAGCTCAGGTATTTTGAGGGTAATTATTCTCATCACGACACAATCAATATGGCCCAAAGACCCAGATACTACATGGCTGATAAAAAGGATCCATTCAAGTACTGGTCTTCATACAGGACTGAGGGTGGCGTTGAGAGAGGGGTTGCAAACGAGACCATAGATGGACAGCACTACATTGATGATGCTGCCCCATTCGTTGTATACAAAAACAGGGTTCCTGCCAATAGGATTGTAGTAAAGACACAAACAAACGTAGGAAGCATAGACCTAGGGCCATTTAAAAACTCAACAGAAACCTTTGATGACCCATTGTTTGGATTTCAGAATCAAACCACACCGTCAGAGTGGAAGGTTCAATACCTACACAATGACAATTGGACAGATGCAATAAGCTTTACGGCATCTTCATTAAGGAGAAATGGTGAGCCGATACTGGGCCCAGACGGATACCTAGAAATATACTACGGGCTATCTATTCCTGACGAATATTACGGCATCTTTAATTACGAAAAAGAAATCTCTTCGACCTCCTTGCTTCCAGGAACAGACGGCCTGCCAAACGGAACAGCCTTTCTTGTAAGGGCCCAGGAGAATGATCGGGGTACTCTTCATATTATTGTTGATGGGGAATACGAGTCTTTCTCGGCAGAGTACGGATGGAATATTTTAGACGAAATTACTCGATCTGTGGGCTTTGTTACAGACCTAACGTCTCCACCTTCTTTAGTTGATATAAACAACGAAGGAACCATCTATAGGGAGTTTCAGTACATCTCTGGCCTTCGAGTTGTAGCTAAAAAAATGAATGTCTTTGATTCGACCTTTGACCTTATTGAGCTATCTCCAAGGTTGGCCGTGGACTTGTCAGAAAAGACAACGGCCTTTAGTCTGAAAAAGTCTGCCTCAGACCTTGGAGTCAGCGGTATGCCAGTAGGACAATTGCTTGCCTCAACAGGGACTCTTTCTCTTTTCGACTTTGACCAAGCATTCTTTAAGGAAAACAATAACAGTATCATAAAAGACTACACGTCTCAAAACATTCAAATAAAAACTTATGAGATAGTGGTTGGGGTAAACGGCCTGGACTTCTTTGTTCCGATTAAGACTATGTACTCTGAGGGATTCCCCGACATAAATAACAAGGACCGATCAGCAACGATATCTCTAAGGGACATGTTCCTTTATCTTGAGTCTAGTCCTGCCCCCCAGATGTTGATTCAAGATGCCTCGCTGAGTCAAGCAGTATCTATGCTACTCGACTCTTCGGGATTTTCAAACTACGTCTTTAGGAGAAACGCCGAGGAGCCAGAAGAGGTCATCCCATACTTTTATATTGCGCCAGATAAAACGGTAGCGGAAATCTTGAATGACTTGGCCAGGTCCACTCAATCATCCATGTTCTTTGATGAGTATAACAACTTTGTCGTAATGAGCAAAGGGTACATGATGCCCACGCTAGAAGAACGTCCCACGGACATTATCCTTTCAGGAACAAAGAATGTCTCAGATACTGGGGTAGTGAAGAACAATCCTACAACAGATAACTTAACTAACATTGTAAGCATATCCTCACAAGACAACAAGATCTTCAATGACGGAACCATAACCTATTCAACACGATACATTCAGAGGTCCTACTCTTCTATCAAGCAGGCGAGCCTTCTGGATAGGGACAAGACTTGGATTTATAAGCCTGCTCTGCTTTGGGAGGTCTCTGCTACAGACAACGTTCGTTCAGTGAACGAGGAGGTTGGAGAGCAGTCGGCCTATGTTCTTGGTGCTGTACCCATTAATTCAGATCTATCAGAACAGATCCCCTTTGTAGAAAATCATCAAATACAAAACAACGTTATTGATTTTGGAGAAGGCGTTTACTGGATGACTCGGTATAATGGATACTTCTATGCCAACGGAGAGATCTTGAAGTATGATGCCGTTCAGTACAATATCCCAGGACTCAGTTTGGCAGAGCTTCTTTCAGGCTCTTCTGATGGAGACAACGTCTGGATTAGTAGCGTCAAAGAGTATCAAAACTATTTCTCAAAGGTTCCCTTTAATGGAAAGATTTATCCAACGGGATTGGTTAGAATATATTCGGAGCCAAACTACGAATCGAATGACGGAGTCTTTAGGCTTGCTAACGGAGAAGTCTCAAAACACGGAAGAGGCAAGTTTGGAACGGACATTGTTTACCATAGCGCGGGAGTGAGTGATTACTGGCAGTCAGACGACAATGTTCGTGGACTAACGATGGATTCCAAGTATCTATTTAGAAAAAATCAGACGCTACCCGAAACTTCTATAGGCGCCGCGGGGATTAGCAATGTTCGAGCAAAAGAGACTACCAGAACAGATCTGATAAAAAACTTCTTCGCAACCCAAAACGCAACCGAAATCCCTAGGATACAGACATACCCCGCAACGGTTCAGTCCTCAGCTCTTATTATGAATGGAAGCTTTGCTTCGTCATCATCCCCCGCAATCGATTTTGTAACATACATTAGCAAGCCACTGGAGAATAGGTTTAGACATTTTGGGACCAGGGTCAGAATTGTTGGTAAGATTGAAAATAGCGAAATACGCGGCCAGACCCCCTTGGGTTCCATGACTTACTTTACGACCACAGATACTCGGTCTGACCAAGATGTGACCATCGCGGGTGGATCCGCTGGGCTAGGCCTTCTCGTTAATCCAGAAACAAATAATGGTTACTACTTTGAGATCGCAGCCTTGACAGCAGCAAACATCACAAGCTATGAGTCAGAGCAGAACGTAAACAACCTATTCTTCTATAAGGTAAAAAAAGATTCTTCTCAATCGTCTCCTACAGCCTCAGCCATTCCTGTTCCACTCTGGAGCGGTATTGGAAATATCCTGGTTGATAGCGGAAACTTTGCGGGACAATCAAGAATGAACGCAGACGAAAACACTACGGTCTACGACCTCGCCGTGGAGTATGAAGACAGAGGGACAACGAGAAGGTTCTATCTTTACATAAACAACGTCATTGTAGCTATTGTGGACGACGAAGATCCTCTACCAGCCTATAACAATGTCGCTCTGTTTTCCAGGGGATCCACAAAATCCATGTTTGAGAATATCTACGCTCTTACAGAAAACTACAGCCAGAATGCAACCTTTTCTCTAGAAGCTCCCGCGCGAGCGGCCTTCGGTGACGACGAGATTAATGCCAACAAGGCCTTTCAGAAGTATGCCATGAGTGGTCTAATTCAGTCTACATACCTTTCTGGGATAGGAACCTCCGAGCCTCCCAAGTACAATATTTATTTTGAAGAGTTTGGAACAATCATGAGAGAGGCCGCTTACTTTAATGTCAGATATGACAAGGCCTATCCAGCACTTTCTGCAAAGATTTCTCCAACGTTCAACAGGCTCAAGGGATATACGGTGTCTGGGTTTAGGGCTGGATCTTATGGGGCAGAGTTCTTAGTCTTTAACTCCACAGATACAGCTTTGACTCTAGACTCTACTAGCGGAAACTATTTAAGAATTCAAGGAGTAACCTTTACCCAGCAGTCTAATAACGAGCTCACAGTAGACGAATACTTTGAGAGAGTTAGTGACATGTCCGATCCTCAATTTTCGGGGGACGTGGTGATTCATCCCCCAGGAAAATTTAAAGAAGACTACCGAGACATAAAGCTAAGTAGACTAACAGAGGGGCGTTCAGGCTTCTCAATTAACGCTCCTTATATTCAGAACAAAGACTCCGCAGATAGTCTAATGCTTTGGCTAACACAGAGGATCATGAAGCCACGAAAGTCCGTAGGCATCGATGTGTTCGGAATGCCAATTCTACAGCTAGGGGATATCGTCCAGATTGATTACAAGAACGAGAACGGCGTTGATGAGGTGGCCCCAGAAGACTCTAGATTTGTGGTATATTATATTGACTATGACCGCGGGGCAGATGGCCCCAGCATGTCCGCATACCTAAGTGAGGTTGTATAATGTCAGAGGGCGTTAGTGCTACTCCAGACGTTCCGGCTATCCAGCACACAGATACCAACCAGCCAAACTCGGGAATAAAGATTGCAACTCCAGATATTATTCAGTTTAACGAATCTGCCCTGCCCGTAGACGCAATGACAAACCTATTGTTCGAAGACATTGGGGGACAGGAAATTCTAAACATTTCCCACAGAGATATCGTAAATGGACAAGACGTAATGTACAACCTTGTTGGTAACTTAAAAGACATAGAACTTAGATATAACTCTAAAAACATCTTTAGTCTTCCTGAAACAATTGAAACATACTTCAAAAACTTCTCTATTCGTTTAGCCATTCATGTTCCAGAAGAAGGAACTGGTCCTGACGGCCAAAGAATGTATATTCTTGAAGAGGACTCTCGATCCGCGGGCAGAGGAGATCTGATCCTCGACGTAACCAATATGGAGAAAAATGAACGGGTAGATATCGAGATCCTAAAAAGAGGGGCCGTGTTTGGTGATACAATGTATATGGAGGAATCTTGATAACTAATACCGGAAAAACAATTTTAGCTAAATACCTTATTGGCCAGGCACCCGCCTACGCCTCACATATCGCTTTGGGTGTAGGGGCCAGACCACTAGAGGAAGTAGACGACTTTGCTGACTATTCAGAAAAGCAAAAGCTAGACTTTGAGGTTTTGAGAATCCCCATTAGCTCAAGAGGATATGTTTACGATGATGCGGGCGCGGCAAACATTGTCTTTGCGGCAGAGCTACCAGGAGACCAGAGATACCTTTTTACCGAGGTGGGGGTATTCTCTGCAAAATCTAATCCTGCGGCAGGAACCCAAGACAGTAAAATGATCTACACCTTTTCTGAATCCGAGAACTGGGAGTACCACGACGACGTCACAGCCTCAGGACTTAGCACCATAGTTTCACCATTGAATGGTGAGATTGAGGGAAGCGTTATTAACCCTCTAGACCTACTGTCTGAACCCATTCCTGCGTTCAGAACCAACTCAGACAACTCAGCCTTCAACAGTGATGCCAGAAGTACTAAGTTTGAGCTCCCCAGGTTCCTAGACAGAACCTTAATGGTTGCTGGAAATATGTCATTTTTGGAATACAATGGGACAAACCTTGTGGTTAAGACGGCTGATGTTGGAGAGTATTGGGCCAATCATATTCACCTTACAGGGATTTCTCCCAATTTTAACAAAAATTCTGCGGAAGATCGTTTACAGCTGGCCTTCTCTATCATGAACAAAAGCTTTGAGCAGACCACAACTATTAGCGAAGTTAGAATTCTTATTGAATTTGCCTCTAGTGACAACCCCGACCCAGAGAACTTTGCAAGATTTGAGGCAAGGATTGCCCCTGGCCAGGTGGAGGACGTGCTATCTTCCGCCGTCGATTTTAACTCAAATAGATACTATGTTGCTACAAAATCTATAGGAGATCTAGCTAAGAGCCCCGCGTTCACATGGAATACAATTAATAATCTAAAGATTTATGCATCCATCATAGCTTCCTACGCCATTACTGCCGAAGAGATCGTTAGCAATGTTGCCACAATAACGCTCGACCAATCACACGGACTATCTGTGGGAGATCTTGTCGAGATTGACGGACTAGGAGCTCCTTATGATGGAGAGATAAAAGTTACATCGGTTACTGATGATGTCGATCTCTCTGATTACTCTGTATCTTTTGATCTCGTAGACGCAGACCAGTCCTCCACCGCCTCAGGAACCGCGTCAGCGCCCTCTAACAGATTCTACCTCTCCCTAGATGGGTTTAGACTAGAGAACCTTACCTCGCAAAACCCTCTCTACGGAATGACGGGGTATTCAGTCATTCGAACTGATACTGGCCAGCCTATCACAAAAGAACCCGACACCTCAAACATTGTAGAATTTAGATATGGAATGGACGTGGCTTAATGCCTAGAGGACAACAGAAGGTTATCTTTGCAAAGGAAGACCTCCCCCCAGTAGGTAAGTTGTCTGATGGTTCGTATGGGTATGTTGCTAGATATCGAATCATATCTGAGGACCAGAATAGATATTCTTCCTGGGCGCCAATAAGAGAATTGCCAGTACCAGAGCCAATCCTGGGGTCAGGCGCTGTGGTTGCCAATGGAAGCATTGTACAGGTGGCCTGGGGTGACTCAGAAAAGAGCCCTAGCTACGATGTATTTATTAAGTCTGATAGCAATGACTACGTTTACCACGGAACAACCACTAACCATAACTACTCGTTTCTTGCGGAATATGAAACAAGCACCGTCACCGTGGCGATACAGATAGAAAGCATTGAAAAGGAACGGGCAGATTTTATCACTATCTTCGAAAGTCCAGAGACGGACCTGGTATAATTAATTATGTCAAAAATACCACTACCAGAACGAGGCCAGCCAGTAGATACGTCCTACATCTATCAAATAGCCAACGCTGTCAATGAGCTAGCTACACAGCTATCTCCCACAACGGGGAGATACACATCAATCGACACCGCCGCAGCCCAGACGCAAAACGTTAGAACCTCAGATGCCAGGATTGTTGGAGGGTACGTAGCTGTTTCGAACAACTCTTCAACCAGCCCCGATGGTGAGGGTAGCTTTAGCTACAACTATAGCGACTTCGCTTATGCCCCTATCGTAACGGCCACGCCCATACTCATCGAAGGTACAGCCACAGAGTCTGGTAAAGACATTGTAGTTGTTTTAACAAAAGTCACAAACAACAGGGTCGAGGGAATCGTTAGGTTCAACACTATCGGCGTTGCCTCAGTAGGTATTAATCTTTTAATTGTCGGCATTCCTGTATAGGTTGCGGCATGGATAGAGAATTATATAACAGTGCCCCTGTAATCCCAGGGAGTAAGAGGGTCTGGTTCTTAAACGGATGCCTGGTTCGGAAGTATCACTTTAGTCAGGCCAACGGAATCATGTCTGTATTTAATATTAATAAAAATCAGATTGAAAGCTGCCTAATCTCTGATTTTAAAAGAAAGAGGCTGAGAGCCTACACAGTAAAAGAAACGGCAAGTCTAGTCAGTCGTCACACAAAACATATGTATCGGCTGATGCACCAGGGAATTATTCCGCCACCTATGGGGGCCACGGAGAATGGGGTTCGTACCTGGGGAGTCAGGGCCTACTACTCAGAAGTAGAGGTTAGAGAGATCCGTGATATTATTGCCTCAAGGCACATGGGGCGTCCAAGAAAAGACGGACTCATAACAAACGACAAAACTCCAACGGTACAGGAGTTGACACGACGCCTAGGAGATGGTATCCTTACATATACGAAGAAAGCAAACGGAGACTTCGTCCCAATTTGGAACGAATCTATATAACCCAGGAGGTTATTGTATGGAGCAAGACAAGACAAGAGTCAAGGTTGGTCTAGGTTACACAATGAATCTAGGAAACTTCCAGTCACTGAGAATCGATATCGGTGTTGAGGATTCTCAGCGAGAGGGTGAGCACGCTAGCGAAACGTTCGACAGGGTCTACAGCTTTGTGGAGCAGAAGCTTTCCGATAAGATTGCAGCGGAGACAAACAAGAGCGACGACTAATGGCCGAGCGCAAAGATCGAATGGCCTTGCTTAGCCGGTATGCGAAACTGCATAAAATTCGGTATGACGCCCGCCCTTTACACAACATTAACCGCGAACAGTGGGCCGCAGACAACCTTGTAGAGTCTTACACTCTATATGGTTGTTACGATCTGCTTGATTATTATTTTGAGGTGAAACAGCATCCATCATGGAAACACTTCGCTAACTATGCTGATCAAATATTAAACGCACAAAAAGATACCCAAAAGGATAACGACGAACGTGCCGAAAGGCGCAGATTGGCAAGGTTGTGGCTACATGAGTAACACAGAAGCAAAAGTACTTTCTGCGGTTCTTGAGGATAAGCAGGTTCACGTACTACTCCAGGCAAACATTAGTGGTCTTCTTCGTACACACGGTGACGTCTGGGAATTTGTTCGTAACTACTTCGAGAACAACTCGGTAGTACCCCCTGTCTCTTTGGTTATTGAAAAGTTCAGAGACTTCGATGTTCTCCCAGATGTTGGTTCGACAAAGTATCATCTGGGAGAGCTTCAAGTTGAATATCTAAACGATAGCCTGAAAGATGTTCTTAGATTAGCCGCAACTGAGGTTCAATCAGGTAACGGATCAGAAGCTTTAGAAAACTTAATTGGCCAAACGGCAGAGCTAAAAAAGAACACCTCTACCATTAGAGATATTGATGCTACAGATACCGCCTCAGCCATTGCCTATTTTGAGGACGTTCAGAGGCAAAACGCTCTTGGGCACCGAGGAATTAAGACGGGTCTTCCAGGATTTGATAACTACCTCCCGTCAGGAATTATGCCTGGACAGCTAGGGGTATTCTTGGCCTATCCTGGAATTGGCAAGTCTTGGCTAGCCCTTTATTTTGCGGTACAGGCATGGAAACAGGGGAAGTCTCCAATGATTATTAGCCTTGAAATGTCTGAGACCGAAGTCCGTAACAGAATCTTTACCATTATGGGAGAAGGCCTGTGGTCCCACAGAAAGCTCAGCTCAGGAGAGGTAGAGCTAGACACTCTTCGTATGTGGCACGAGAAGCATGTACAGGGCAAGCCAGAGTTTCATATTATCTCAAACGATTCTGGAGGAGAAATCAATCCCTCCGTTCTTCGTGGAAAGATTGACCAATATAAGCCAGACTTCGTCATTGTGGATTATCTACAGCTTATGAGTCCCAACCAGAAGTCTGAAAGTGAAACGGTACGTATGAAAAACCTTTCACGAGAACTAAAGCTTATGGCGATTAGTGAGGAAGTTCCCATCATAGCAATCTCCTCAGCTACACCAGACGATGTGACAAAACTAGACACCGTACCAACTCTGGGACAGACCGCATGGTCTAGACAGATTGCCTATGATGCTGACTTTGTCCTAGCTTTGGGTCGTGGAGCGAATAGTGATGTTATGGAATGTGTCTTTAGGAAAAACAGGAACGGATTCATGGGGGAATTCATGATTCAGGTAGACTTTGACAAAGGACACTATAAGTACAAAGACGTGGAAGATATGATTTAAAACAAGCATTATACTGGTTAGATGACCAATGTACGACACAAGCCAATAAAGAGATTCGAGCTAGAAGGCACGATTTACGACGACGCTCAGATCTACAGGTTAAAGAATGAGTACATAAGACTTGTTACTCTACAAATGAGAATTTCGGGGTACGTCCCAAGAATAGACATTGCGCCAGACTTCAATATAGAGTATAATGAGAAGACACAAAGTTTTAATTTTAAACTGTCAGTATACGCAATTTACGTAGGAAAAAGGAAAAGCGAATGGATCTTCGGAGTAAACGTAACAAGCATAGTTCCTATTCAGCCGAGCAAGTCAAAAGAATTCTTGCCGGAAGTGGAATAGATATTCAGTCAGAGGTTGACACTGACTATATCATTTTTTGCCCTTACCACGGAAATCACCGTACACCTGCCGGAGAAATCGATAAGATCACCGGAACCTTCTTCTGCTTTTCTTGTCGTCACGTCACAGACCTCATTGAGTTTGTCATGCAACAAACATCGAGAACCTACTTTGAGGCATCCAGATTCATCAAGAGCAAAGAGGTCTTGACCAACCTAGAATCAGAGATTAATCAAAAACTTATCGAGAAGCCTTTGTACGTACAATTTGACGTGTCGGAGGTAGAACGCCTCTCCACCGCCGCCCTACAGTCTGCCAGGGCCAAAGACTACTACCTGGGTCGGAATATCTCAAAAGCTTCTGTGGTCAGGTTTTCTCTAGGATACTCAGAGGTTAGAGACATGGTGACAATTCCTATCCACGCTCCTGACGGTATGCTGGTTGGATTTGTGGGTCGTTCTGTCGAGGGTAAGGATTTCAAAAATACGCCAAAGCTACCCAAAGGAAAGACCTTATTCAATCTGCACAGGGTAAAGTCTTCTAGACAGGTATACGTAGTAGAATCATCCTTTGATGCGATTCGACTTGACCAGTGTGGCCTTTCAGCTGTTGCCTCACTGGGAGCAAGCGTCTCCGCCTTTCAGGTCGATTTGCTAAAAAAATACTTCAATGATATAATTGTCATTGCGGACAATGATGAAGCAGGGAATACAATGGCCACCAATCTACAAGATAAACTTGGCTCAAGCGTATCGATTCTTCGTCTAGATCAAAAATATAAAGATGTTGGGGAAATGGACGACGAAGCAATCAGAGCTCTAAGCTTTGACTTCGATGCGTCCATCGCGGCACTCTTAAAATAAAAGATATAACACATATCAATGCGTACCAATAAAAAACAAAGGAGCACCAAATGAGTATAACAAAAGGGCTTGCAAACATCAATGCACTGCTAGACAAGCCAAAGTACGATGGAGACAAGGCTCGCGTTCGCTGGCTTAAGCTAGCCGATGGTCAGGCTGTTCGGATTCGATTCATGGAAGAGCTGGACGAAGAGTCTGCCAACTATGCAGAGAGTCGTGGACTTTCTCTAGTTGTTAGAGAGCACACCAATCCAAAAGACTTCCGTCGCAAGGCGGTAGACACAATGGAGGAAGAGGGTCGTGACTGGGCAGAAGAAATGCACCAGAAGGACCGTACTGCTGGATGGAAGGGCCGCCTTCGCTTTTACTGCAACGTTCTTGTCGATGACGGCATCGAAGCTCCCTTCGTCGCAATCTGGTCGATGGGGGTTAGCAAGCAGTCCTCGTTCAATACACTTCGTGAGTACACCCTGGAAACAGGAAGTCTTTCGAATCTGTCTTGGAAGCTCAAGCGTAACGGACAGGGAACAGAGACGAACTACACTCTGATTCCTTCTGGTCCCGATGCTGAGCCCTTTGACTGGGAAAGCCACGAGCCATTCGACTTGAACCTGGCTTTGACTCAGATTCCTTACGCAGAGCAAGAGGCATTCTATCTTGGCTTTGACAATGTGGGGGCCACCTCTGTGACAGCTTCCTCTTCAACAGGTTCGGACTGGTAAGAACCTCTAGCGACGAATAGGATTGGGCTGTAGGGGGTTATCTACAGCCCAATTCCCTCAAGAATTAATCATAAATATTTAAGAAAGGTTTGTTTTAGGTGAGTAACAGCTATAACGCTCTTCATGTACATTCTCATTTCAGCCTTTTCGACGGAATCGCTACTCCTTTGGAGTACGTTCTTCGTGCGAAAGAGATTGGAATGGATGCTATTTCTATTACAGATCATGGATCCCTATCAGGTCACAGAGAAATGTATAGAACAGCGAAGGAGCATGGACTTAAGCCAATACTTGGCGTGGAGGGCTATATTACCGAGGATCGTCTTGACCAACGAGACCGCGACAGTAGAGAAGGTCCACTGGACCTGATCTACAACCATATAATCCTCCTAGCTAAGGACAAGAAGGGGTTAGAAAATCTCAATAAACTCAATGAGATTGGGTGGACTGAGGGATTCTACAAGAAGCCTCGTATTGACTATGAAGTTTTAGAAAAGTATAAAGAAGGAATCATTGTCACTTCTGGATGCCGCAGTGGATCCGTAGCGAAAGCTATTGAAGCTGGGGAGCTCGCGGAAGCAAAGAGGCAGATTGAGTGGCACAAGCGCGTCTTTGGCGACGACTATTACATTGAGGTTATGCCTCACAATCCCGCAGACATGAATCTCGCCCTACTAGAGCTAGCCGACGAATTCGGGGTAAAGCCAGTAGTGACTCCAGACTGCCACCATGCACACGTAGGGCAAAAAGACATTCAGGAAATCAAGCTTATTCTTAACACTTATAGCAATAAGGTTCAGAAGGATTCTACCTTTGATAAGTCTACTAAGTTTGACAACCTGAAAGATAAGCTTAACTATCTTTATGGTGAAAGAGATATCACGTTTAACGACTTTGACATTCACTTAATGTCTGACGAAGAAATGCGCTCAGCGATGAGTGCGCAGGGTATTGACCGTGAAGACATTTACTCTAGCACCCACGAGATTGCAGACAAGATCTTAGACTACAAGATTGAAGACCACCACGACCTGCTACCTGTTCAGTACCAGAACCCAGACAAGGAGCTACGCACCCTAGCTCTCGAAGGGCTGACTGAGCTTGGACTAGAGCAGAAGCAGGAATACCTGGACAGAATTGAAGAGGAAATGGACGTCATTTCTGCAAAGAACTTTGGTCCTTATTTCTTGGTTGTTAGGTCTATGATTTCTTGGGCTAAGAAAGAGGATATCATGGTGGGCCCTGGTCGAGGCTCGGCGGCTGGATCCTTGCTTTGCTACGTGCTGGGCATTACTGATATCGACCCCATCAAACACGGTCTTCTGTTCTTTCGTTTCATCAACCCCGAGCGTGGAGACATGCCTGATATCGATACTGACATTCAGGACTCCCGCCGAGAAGAGGTCAAAGACTATCTTGTTAGACAGTACAAGCACGTAGCCTCCATTGCAACCTTCTTGCAGTTTAAAGACAAGGGTGTTGTGCGAGATATTGCTCGGGTGCTTCACGTACCACTCACAGACGTAAACAAGGTCCTTAAGCTTGTCGATACTTGGGATGAATACTGCATGTCCAAGCAAACAGCTTGGTTCAGAGAGAAGTACCCAGAGATTGAGCAGTACGGAGAACAGCTTCGAGGAAGAATTCGCGGTACAGGAATTCACGCCGCTGGAGTAGTTACCAGTAAGAACCCAATCTTCCGCTATGCACCCATGGAGACCAGAAACTCTCCAGGGAGCGGTGGGAGGATCCCTGTGGTTGCCGTAGACATGGAAGAGGCAGAAAGAATTGGCCTCATCAAGATTGATGCTCTTGGGCTAAAGACTCTGAGTGTAATCAAAGACACTCTTAATATCATCAAGAAAAGACACAGAAAAGATTTGAGCCTTAAGTCAATAGATATGGAAGACTCAAACGTATACGAAATGCTTTCCTTTGGACACACAAAAGGAGTCTTTCAGTGTGAAGCCACCCCTTACACAAACCTTCTGATTAAAATGGGGGTAAAAAACTTTAATGAGCTAGTAGCCTCTAACGCTTTGGTGCGCCCAGGAGCAATGAACACCATCGGAAAGGACTACATTGCCAGAAAGCATGGCAAGCAGAAGATTTCCTTTACTCACGAGATTATGAAGAGCTACACCGCTGAGACCTATGGCTGTGTCCTTTACCAGGAGCAGGTCATGCAGGCCTGTGTTAATCTTGCAGGAATGTCTATGGCTGATGCCGACAAGGTTCGTAAGATTATTGGTAAGAAGAAGGATGCTAAAGAGTTTGACATATTCAAGGATAGGTTTGTGAATGGAGCATCAAAGCATATCTCTCCAAACGTAGCCAAGGATCTGTGGCACGACTTCGAGGCCCACGCGGGGTATTCTTTTAACAAATCTCACGCCGTAGCATACTCTACAGTATCTTACTGGACAGCATGGTTGAAGTATTACTACCCACTAGAGTTTATGTTCGCCATGCTCAAGAACGAGAAGGACAAGGATGCTCGTACAGAGTACCTAATTGAGGCTAAGAGAATGGGCATCCCTATCAGACTTCCCCACGTAAACGAGTCCGATGCAGACTTTAAAATTGAAGGCAAGGCGATTCGCTTTGGGCTATCAGGGATTAAGTTTATCTCTGACACCATTGCCTCTAAGTATATTGCGGCCAGGCCCTTTATCTCTTACGCGGAGCTCGAAGAGTTCTCAAGCAAAAAGGGGAGCGGAGTAAACGCTAGAGCTCTTAACTCTCTAAAGTTTGTTGGCGCGGCAAGCTTTCTGGACAATCCAAGAGACGAAGTTGCGATTAGGGAGTCCTTGTATGAGTACCTAAACCTTCCTGAGTTTAGCGTTACGGTGCCTTCTCACTACCACGCTTTTATAAAAGACGTTTGTGAGTTTGAGGAGAAGGGTTCCTTCTTGCTGATGGGCATGATTAAAAATATTAAAAGAGGCAAGGGGTGGTCGAGGGTAGAAATTCTTGATAAGACTGGGTCTGTAGATATCTTTGATGAAGAGCAGACGACGATTGAAACAGGAAAGATGTATATTCTTCTGGCTAGCGACAACAGAATCGTCTCCGCAATTCCAGCGGAAGGCGCTCAGCAGTCCGACGCTGCAATCATCAAGTTCTTAAACTACAAGATGTTACCCTATGGTGACGACGAAATGTTTGTTGTATCCTTCAAGCCTCGAATGACAAAGGCTGGTAAAAAGATGGCAACACTTACCTTAGCAGACACAAGCAGAGACCTTCACCCAGTGTTGGTCTTTCCCACAGCGTTTGCCAAGGCATATATGAAGATTCAAGAGGGAAGCTCCTACAAATTCTCTTTTGGAAAAACGAAGGACGGAACAGTAATATTGGAGGATATACATGTTTGATGACGTAGCAACGCAAGTACACAAGACCTCTGTTGAAAAGGGGTTTTGGCCAGAAGGAGGCATTAACGATATCTTTATTGCCAAGCAGTGCATGATGATTGTATCAGAGGTCACTGAGGTAATGGAGTCTATTCGAAAGGACAAGGGGAGCCAGGACACCGTAGAGGAGCTGGCAGACGTTCTTATCCGTACCCTGGATCTTTGGAAGGGTATGCGCCTTAGCGGTTACGTTACGCACTCCCTAGACGAAGCCATGGAAAACAAAACAAGCTATAACAAGACAAGGCCAGAAAGGCATGGTGTACGCTTTTGAGTAATGTTACTTTAGAGGAAGCTCTAGCAATGTTGGACCCCAAGATTCGAAAGAAGATTGGATCTGGTGTTGGAATTAAGACAGAGTTCCAGAAGACTCCAAGTCCAGGGCTAAACAAGGCTCTAGGTGGAGGCTTTCCCTACGGAAGGCAAGTCCTTCTTTGGGGAAGCAAGTCCAGCGCAAAGTCTTCTCTATGTCTACAGACTATCGGTCTGGCACAAAAAGACGGAAAGCTCTGTGCCTGGGTCGATGCTGAAACGTCTTATGACGAAGAGTGGGCCAAGAAAATGGGGGTAGATCCAGAACAACTAATCTATTCCGAAGCTAGAAGTGTCAATGACATGGTAGACGTATGTGTCGCTCTGCTTCACGCTGGAGTCGATATGATTGTTATTGATAGCATTAGCTCACTGCTTCCTGCCGTATACTTTGAGAAGGATACCTCGGACCTAAAGTCTTTGGACCAGACGAAGCAGATCGGTGCGGAGTCTAAGGACTTAAAGCACGCCTGGCTAATGATTAACTATGCAAACAACAAAGAAAAACCAGCACTAATTTTGGCAATCTCTCAGGCCAGGAATAACATTACAGCTATGTACACCCAGTCTGTACCTACGGGAGGGCTAGCTACACAGTTTATGTCTTCCACCATCGTAAAGCTTTTCTCCTCATCGTCTGACTCACAGGCCATCAAGGCAAAGATTAGGTCTAACGACAAGCTCATTGAGCAAAAAGTTGGTCGTAGAGTACGGTGGGAAATCCAGAACTCAAAGACTTCCCCCCCAGGAGAAACTGGAGAGTACGACTTCTACTTTAAGGGAGATCTTATTGGGATTGACTCTATTGCAGACCTGGTGGATACCGCAGAAATGTACGGTCTCGTAGAGCGCACAGGCGCCTGGTACATTATTCCTGACGGCAGTAAAGTCCAAGGACGTCCAGCGTACATCGAGTACGTAAAAACTAATCCTGAGCTGCAAGCAAAGTTGATTGAGGGCATTAGTGCCTAGGTACAGCATCTATCAAGGCCAATTCGTATGCTCTGTATGCAAGAGAGTGACAACAAGTCTGAGGTTTTATCCAGAATCAAAAGAAATGACCTGGGTATGTAAAGACAAGCACCTTAATCTTGTTTCTCTAAATACAAAGAAGAGTAAGAAGGACTATGAGCGAAAGGTCTGAGGGTAAACGGATTGGGGCCAAGCTAATTAAAAACAGCGGAAGAGGCCAAACCAAGGGAGACGCCAAATGGTATAACTTTATCGTAGACTTTAAGGAGGTCGGAAAGAGCTTTACCCTAAATGCAGATGTATGGGCAAAAGCTGTGACCGATGCCCTGAAGTCTAACGCGGACCCTGCTATAATAGTAGTTATAGGACAAACAACAAAGACAAGACTGGTTGTGATAGAACTATCACTGCTAGAGCAAATGATTGAAGAGAGAGACAACAAATGAGAACCTTACTGTTAGATATAGAAACAAAGCCCATCAAGGCATGGGTATGGGGCTTGTGGGACCAGAACATTAGCATTGGGCAAATCATTGAGCCCACAGAAATGCTGTGCTTCGGAGCGAAGTGGCAGGGATCTAAGAGTAAGAAGCAAGCTTTTAGTTCTGTATACCACAACGGCAAAGAAGACATGCTCAAAGAGCTTCACGATCTGATGGAAGAGGCAGAAGTTCTTGTTGGCTGGAATTCTGCTGGGTTTGATCACAAGCACATCAAGAGAGAGTTCTTAGAGGCTGGGATGCCTCCAACATCTACAGTAAAGGACCTAGACCTGATGAGTGTGGTCAAGGCTAACTTTAAATTCCCCTCAAACAAACTAGACTATGTAGCTCAAAGACTGGGGGTAGGTTCCAAGTTTAAGCACACTGGCTTCCAACTTTGGATTGACTGCATAAACAATGACCCTAAGGCTTGGGCCATGATGAAGAAGTATCAGGCCCAGGACGTTGTTCTTTTGGATGAGCTGTATGATATTCTTCTTCCCTGGTTCCCAGGAGGTAGCAGTCTGAGCATCAAGGACAAGCGTGATATCGCTGATCTGGCAGAGGTGGTACAATAGTATGGTGGAAGAAAAAAAGACAACAATTGAAATGGTAAACGGGCTATCCGAGATTGCAGAATATATGCAAGACGAAGAACTGAAAGAGGCTCTAGAGTTCATTGCCAAGGTTATCCTAAAGCCAGACATTCCTCCGAGTATAGCTGTCCTGGAGTTAGTAAGACTCCAGGCGATTCAGGTCAAGCTTAGCCTGCGGGCTACTTGGATGGCAAATGTTGATAAAACCGACAGAGCTAAAAAGAACATATATTATACCGCCGCCGAATCTTTGCAACAATTCTGTCAGACACTAAAGTATGTGTTAAAATAATCCTAGGAAAGCAGCGTATAAAAACAAATAATTATGAAGGAAATCATGGCTAAAACACTACTAAGCGAACTACTGGCTTCAACACCCAAGCCAGTTCAGAAGAACGAAGAAATGGAAGCCCTGGTCGAAAAGATACAGTCTGGGTATACCGCCAAGCGCGGATCCAGACACCAACAGAAAAAGACTTTTGCTCCATCGACCATAGCTTATGGACACGGTGAGTGCGCAAGGTATTGGTACTTGGCCTTTGAAGGTGGCAACTTTGAAGATTATGCTGACAACTTCGCAGGCGCCAACATGACTAATGGTACAAAATCACACGAAAGAATCCAGCAGGCAATTGAAGACTCTGGGATTTTGATTGATTCAGAGTTCAAGATTATTAACGAAGACCCCCCAATCTTTGGTTATGGCGACGTAATCCTAGACTGGAACAACGAAGAGCTCCTTGGAGAAATCAAGACAGCTATGTCTGAGGGGTTTGAGTACAGGAAGAAAACGGGTAAGGCAAAAGCTGGACACTTAATCCAGATCCTTATCTACATGAAAATCCTTAAGAAGACAAGGGGAGTTCTCATCTATGAGAACAAAAACAATCATGAGATTCTAGCTATCCCTGTAGCAATGAACGAGTACCACACACAGTGGATAGATAAGACGTTTGATTGGCTTAGAACGGTTCGTAAGGCTTGGGAGGATAAAACCCTGCCCCAAAAGAACTACCGAGCAAACTCTAAGATCTGCAAGACGTGTCCGCTAAGGGCAGTCTGTGACCAGGCTGGAGACGGCGTGGTTAAAATAAATGCTTTGGAACCCATAACTAATGAAAACTTGCCAATGGTGTGACGACTCTTTTCAACCAAACGTAGGCTACCAAATCTACTGCTCTACAGGGTGCAGGGATTTGGCAACAAAAGAAAAAATTGCCCAGCGTTATGCACTATCTAGAAGAACCCGAATGATGGGCAAAACTAGAAAGTGCAAAGCGTGTGGAACAAGCCTTTCAGCTTACAACGACGATACTATTTGTCAAGTATGTGTCATTAATCCAGGAGAAGTCTCTAAGGCTCTCAAAGATATGAAGAGGATTGCTAATGGTAAAGATAAACTCGATTAACGGCGCTCCCAGTAGACTCTGTTCTATTGATGCCAGCACCAATAGTCTAGCTTTTGCTATCTTTGATAACAAGGACCTAGAGTCTTTTGGCAAGATCAACTTTAAGGGAAAGAACACCTACGAGAAGATCGCTGATGCCGCAGAGAAGTCTCTGGCCTTTTTTAATTACTACGGTGTCCCAGAATGTATAGTCATCGAGCACACAGTGTTTATGAATTCTCCTAAGACTGTAGCCGACCTAGCCCTGGTTCAAGGGGCTATGCTGGGCTCAATGTCTATGTCTGGAGTAAAGACAATTAAGTCTATTAACCCTATAGCTTGGCAAACATTTATTGGGAACGGAAGACTGACCACTCCAGAAAAATTGGCGGTACGTAATGAGTACCCAGGAAGAAGCGATTCTTGGTATAAGACCAGAGAGCGAGAAGTCCGTAAGCAAAAGACTATTAGGTTTGTCAGTGTACAGTATGGTAGGACGACACAAGACAATGACGTCGCAGATGCCATTGGGATTGGTCACTACGCCATAAGCAACTGGGACAAGTTGAGCTCCTAGATGGTAAACAAGCTGTACAAGAGCGAGGCCTGGCTCAAAAAAAGGTATCAGATGGAGAGGAAGACTCCACAAGAAATAGCTGACGAGTGTGGGGTCACACTGGCAACGATCTATACTCATCTAGACAAGTTCAACCTAAGAAGAAGCTGGCGATGAGGATCACATTGACACCAATGCTCAGACAGTGTATACTAGAGTATCAGGTCATTTACTACAAACGTAAAGGGAAAATAAATGGTACGCTTTAGAAATCTTTCAAAGCCAAAGCCTTCGCACTTCGCCAGGCTTCCAGAGGTGACTGTTGAAGGATTCTTAATTGAACAAGGAGAAGTCATCAGGATTAAGGATGAGCATGGTATAAGGTTTAAGTTTGACTCCTTAGTCACAAACAAAAACACAGGCGCCCAGTGGATAGACTGCTACGAGGTTTATAAGCATCGAACAGGATCCCTGCGATCATTTAAGATTGATCGCATAAAAAGAATTCCCAAAAGGAGGAAGCGCATTGCAAAACGAAGAACAGATAGTTGAACATCTTGACCAAATGAACAAGGTCGTAGGAGAATATCTTAAGGGAGGTGACGCCACAAAGATATCTAAACAGCTAGCAATTCCTAGGGTAAAAGTTGTAAGTCTAATTAAAGAGTGGCAGATTCTGGCTTCCGACAATGTTGCCATTAGAGCTAGGGCCCAAGAGGCTCTGGCCGTTGCTGACCAACACTACGGTAAGCTGATCGGTCTAGCCTACGAGGTTATTGATGAGGCAACGATGACGGCAAACCTTGCGTCTAAGACGTCTGCGATCAAGCTCGTTATGGATATAGAGTCCAAGAGAATTGAAATGCTTCAAAAAGCTGGTCTGCTGGAAAACAAAGAGCTGGCTGAGGAAATGCTGGAAATTGAACGACGCCAAGAGATACTTATCAATATTCTAAAAAATATTGCCTCAGATCATCCAGAGATTAAAGATAAGATTATGGCAAGCCTCTCAGAGGCTTCAAAAAAGCTTGACGAAACGGTAACGATAGTTCACCATGTTTGATGAGTTCTTTGATGTATTAGAAGACAGCCCCTTTGCGGAGAAACCTGTAGATGTTCGGACTTTTGTCGAAGGAAAAGATTTCTTGGGGCAGCCCTCGCTGTCGGCTCCTCAGTACGACATTGTAGAAGGTATGAGCCAGATATACAAGATAGAAGAGTTACAGGAGCTGATGGGGTTTGAGGAGGGTAGCCAGTACTACAAAAAGTTTACAAAGAACGAGATCATTCTCCAACTTGGCAAGGGTAGTGGAAAAGACTACACCTCCACTGTAGCTGTATGTTACATAGTTTATAAACTCTTGTGTCTTAAAGACCCCGCGGTGTATTACGGTAAGCCCTCTGGTGACGCCATTGATATTATCAACATTGCGATTAACGCAACACAGGCAAAGAACGTTTTCTTTAAAGGCTTTAAGACTAAGGTTGAGAGGTCTCCCTGGTTTGCAGGAAAGTATTATTCAAAGATGGACTCTATAGAGTTTCCCCATTCTGTAACAGTATACTCGGGCCACTCAGAGCGTGAGTCTCACGAGGGGTTGAACCTGTTAGTGGCCATCCTTGATGAGATCTCGGGGTTTGCGGTAGAGACCGCGACAGGCAACGAGCAGGGGAAGACAGCCGATAATATCTATAAGGCTTTCCGAGGTTCGGTAGACTCCCGATTCCCTGACCTTGGCAAAGTGGTTCTGCTGTCTTTCCCCCGATACCCAGGAGACTTCATATCTACAAAGTATGAATCGGCTATCATGGAAAAAGAAGTGGTTGAGAGAACTCACAAGTTTATCTTAAACGCAGATCTTCCAGAAGACAGCGAGGGCAATACCCTAGAGATTACGTGGGACGAAGACCACATCGTATCGTACAACCTTCCAGGGGTGTACGCCCTTAAGAGACCAACCTGGGAAATAAACCCAACAAGAAAGATAGAAGACTTCAAGCTAGCGTTCTATACAGACCTGAATGATGCCATGATGCGTTTTGCTTGCGACCCTAAGTTTTCTTCGGATGCCTTTTTTAAGCAGCACGACAAACTTCGCTCGTCAATGTCAGCCAGGAATCCCTTAGATGAATTTAGAAGGCTAGAAGAAAGCTTTCATCCAAGACAGGACGTCAGGTATTACGTCCATGCTGACCTCGCCCAAAAGCACGACAAGTGTGCTGTGGCCATTGCTCACGTAGAGAAGTGGGTGAGCATCCAGGTACTTAAGGACCTTAACCAGGTAGTTCCCGTAGTCGTCGTAGACTTCGTAGCCTGGTGGGAACCAAAAGTTGAAGGTCCCGTAAACCTATCGGAAGTAAAGCAGTGGATTCAGAACCTTAGAAGGCTGGGCTTTGATCTAGGAATGGTGACATTCGACAGGTGGAACTCCTTTGATATTCAGAACGAGCTAAAGAAAGTCGGTATCAGAACAGAAACCGTTTCGGTAGCCAAGAAACATTACGAAGATATGGCCATGCTTGTTTACGAAGATCGATTGATAATGCCAGGCATAGAGTTGCTGTTCGAGGAGCTCACACAGCTTAAGATTATGAAGAACAATCGAGTCGATCACCCTCGCAAAAGCTCTAAGGACCTCGCTGACGCCGTCTGTGGGGCTATCTACGGAGCCATCGTCAACACTCCGAGAGAGGATTTTGGAGATATTGAGATCCATACTTATAAGAGCAGGCCTAAAACAGAAGTTGCGGATCTACCCGATAACGTGATACAATATAAGACCAAGCCCATTCCAGATGATATACAGGAATACCTTGATAGGGTTTCTGCTCTTTAATCACAAGATGTTGGGCATCCTTTAAGTTTCAAACACTACATTTAGAATAAACGGAGAGTATAATTGAAGTTACCCATTGATATTGTTTACTTTTCAAATTATTCAGGTAACACAAAAAAGTTCGTAGAGAGGCTAAGTGAAAATTCTTACAGGATTCCTATGGACTGTGACGATAGCAATGCTCCTATTTATACTAGGGAGTTTGTTCTTGTTGTCCCAACTTATGGGGGTGGCTCGGAACGAACAGCAATACCCCGACAAGTACGACATTTCTTAAATGTCAAGGAGAACAGGGCCCTGCTTCGTGGGGTAGTTGGAACAGGAAACACAAACTTTGGTGAGCACTTTTGCAAGGCCGCCCATTTAATTAGTGCAAAAGCAGGGGTGCCGCTTATTGCAAGGGTAGAAATATTTGGCACCACAGAAGATATTAATGACGTAACAGAAAGGTTACAACTGAATTATGGATAAGACCTATAGCTACCACGACTACAATGCAATGCTCAACCTGTACGATGAAAACAAGAAGATTCAGTTCGACAAAGACAAGCTTGCTGCCAAGCACTACTTTTTGGATCACGTCAATCTTAATACTGTATTCTTTCACACTCTAGAAGAAAAACTAGATTATCTTGTAGAAAATGAGTACTACGACCAAGAGGTCTTAGACCTCTACGGTTTTGATTTTATTAAGAAGTTGTTTAAACAGGCATACGCTCACAAGTTTCGGTTTTCTACATTCTTGGGCGCCTATAAGTTCTATACCAGCTACGCCCTAAAGACTTTTGATGGCGAGCGCTACCTCGAAAGGTTTGAGGATAGGGTTTGTATGAACGCGCTCATTCTTGCAGGGGGAGACCCCACCTTTGCTCAGGACGTTCTAGAAGAAATTATTACTGGACGGTTCCAGCCCGCGACCCCAACCTTTCTTAATGCAGGAAAGAAACAGCGCGGGGAATTCGTGTCCTGCTTCCTGTTGCGTATCGAAGACAACATGGAGTCTATTTCTCGTGCCATCAATTCCTCTCTCCAGCTCTCTAAGCGTGGCGGAGGCGTCGCTCTTAACCTGACAAACCTGCGTGAGGCAGGAGCTCCCATCAAGAAGATTCAGAACCAGTCCTCGGGAGTTCTTCCAATTATGAAGCTTCTGGAAGATAGCTTTAGCTATGCCAATCAGCTAGGCGCCCGCCAGGGTGCGGGAGCGGTATATCTTAATGCTCACCACCCAGACATTCTTCAATTCCTAGACACCAAGAGAGAAAATGCTGACGAAAAGGTAAGGATTAAAACCCTTAGTCTTGGAGTCGTTATTCCAGACATTACTGTTGAGCTGGCAAAGAGGAACGAAGACATGTACCTATTCTCCCCGTATGACGTGGAGCGGGTATATGGTGTCCCCATGGCAGATATTTCTGTCACAGAGAAGTACCAGGAAATGGTAGACAACGCTGACATTAAAAAGAAAAAGATTAATGCTAGAGACTTGTTTCAGACCATTGCCGAGTTGCAGTTTGAGTCGGGGTATCCATACATTCTTTATGAAGACACCGCTAACGCCGCCAATCCCGTAGAGGGTAGAATCAATATGTCAAACCTGTGCTCTGAAATCTTGCAGGTAAACACCCCGACAACGTATAACGCTGACCTTAGCTATGGCGTAATTGGAAAAGACATTAGCTGTAATCTTGGATCCCTTAATATTGCTAAAGCCATGGAGTCCCCAAACTTTGCCAAGACCATCAAGGTAGCCGTGTTGTCTTTAACCTCAGTTGCCGATCTTAGTTATATAGAATCTGTAATGTCAATTGCTGAGGGTAACAGGAGGTCTAGAGCTATTGGTCTTGGACAGATGAACCTACATGGATACCTTGGAAAAGAAAAGATCTTCTATGGTTCTGAGGAGGGTGTTGACTTCACAAACATGTACTTCTATACCGTCGCCTATCACGCGCTGATGACCTCAAATCAGAAGGCTAAGCAGACAGGTAATCCGTTTGACAACTTTGCTAACTCAAAGTATGCCAGCGGAGAGTACTTCGATAAGTATGTAACTCAGGAGTGGAAGCCCGCTACCAAGAAGGTAGCTAAACTATTTAAAGATTCAAACATTGAGATACCTACACAGGAAGACTGGACCAGGCTTAAAAAGTCCGTCATGAAGTATGGAATCTACAATCAAAACCTACAGGCCGTCCCACCAACGGGATCTATTAGTTACATCAATAACAGTACCAGCTCTATCCACCCCATTGCCTCTCAGATTGAGATTCGTAAGGAAGGCAAACTAGGCAGGGTATATTACCCAGCACCATTCCTAACTAACGATAACAAGGAGTACTTCCAGGATGCCTACGAGATTGGGGCAGAAAGGATTATTGATACCTATGCCGCGGCTACACAGCACGTAGACCAGGGGCTATCCCTGACATTGTTCTTCAAGGATACCGCTACGACTAGAGACGTAAACAAGGCACAGATTTATGCCTGGAAGAGCGGAATCAAAACAATCTATTATATTCGTATCAGACAGCTGGCCCTAGAGGGTACGACAGTGGATGAATGTGTATCTTGCCAACTATAACTATTCTATTAAGGAGAAACAAATGAGTCGCATCGTAGAGCCTATCAACTGGAATAGGATCGATGACCCTATTGACCTAGAGGTGTGGAACAGGCTGACAGCCAACTTCTGGCTACCAGAGAAGATTCCTATGTCTAACGACATTCCTTCGTGGGCAGCTCTAACCGATGAGGAGAGGTCCACAACAAAAAAGGTATTTACAGGACTCACCCTCCTGGACACCATCCAAGCCACAGTAGGAGCAACCAGCTTAATCCCTGACTCCAGGACACCACACGAGGAGGCTATCTATACCAACATTGCCTTCATGGAAAGTGTTCACGCAAAGTCATACTCGACAATCTTCTCTACCTTGTGCTCCACGGAAGAGATTGACGAAGCCTTTAGGTGGAGCATTGAGAATCCTTATCTTAATAAGAAAGCTGAGATCATTCTCAACAACTATGATGGAGAAGACCCACTAAAGAGAAAGATTGCCTCTACACTTCTAGAGTCTTTCTTGTTCTACTCTGGGTTCTACTGGCCAATGTACCTATCCTCACGCTCCAGGCTGACGAACACCGCAGACATGGTTCGTCTTATCATTCGTGATGAGGCTGTACATGGCTATTTTATCGGGTATAAGTACCAGCTCGCCGTAGCAGAACAGACACCAGAGCGTCAAGAACACCTTAAGGAGTATGCGTACACCCTTCTTATGGAGCTGTTCGACAACGAGAACAAGTATACGGCAGAGCTCTATGACGGTCTAGGTTTTACCGAAGACGTTAAAAAGTTTCTACAGTACAATGCCAACAAGGCTCTGATGAACCTAGGCTATGATGCACTATTCCCCAAAGAGACCTCAGAGGTTAGCCCAGCTATCCTGTCGGCGCTGTCTCCTAGTGGTAACGAAAACCACGACTTCTTTAGTGGCAGTGGTTCTAGCTATGTCCTAGCAAAGAACGAAAGCACAGAGGATAGCGATTGGGACTTTTAGTGCTATACTTGGTTAAACGGAGGAAGGCTTTATGATTAACAGAACGCTTGACTGGATCTCTAATCACGACCCTAGGTCTAGAGAGTATCCATTTAAACAAAGGATGGGTAGTTCTCCTGTAGCTGAGGTCCCTACCTTTTGGGAAGAAGGCATAGTCCTAGATCAAGGCCAGGAAGGCGCCTGCGTTGGCTTTGCATGGACCGGAGAGCTTCTTGCGGAGCCCTCCGCTCCTGCAATTCAGCCAGAATTTCATAGTGCGAATATGCTAGCTGTATCTTTCTATAAGTCTGCTCAGAAGATCGATGAGTGGGCTGGAGAAAACTACGAAGGAACCTCCGTTCTTGCTGGAGCAAAGATCATGAAGTCTCAAGGCTTTATTGGAGAGTACCGATGGTGCTTTGGGATTGAAGCCGTAAAGAATGCAGTCCTTTCAGAGGGCCCAGTTGTCTTGGGAGTCCCCTGGTTTTCAGGAATGTACGGAACACTGCCTGGAGGATTAGTCATTGTTTCTGGCTCAAAGGTAGGCGGTCACGCGATACTGCTAACTGGCTACCACCCCAACCTTAAGTTTGGAAATCAGACTCACGAGGTTTTTCGTTGGAGAAATTCTTGGGGAGCTGGGTATGGGACTGGTGGGTCTGGCTGGATCAAGTCAAATGATTTAGGGAAGCTTCTCTCTGACGGAGGAGAGGCTTGTGTTCCTATGGATAGAAAAATTCCGGTATTCAAAGACATTAGAGTAAGCGCCTGGAAAGAATCTGTCTCACCAGCTTGACATTTAGGAAAAAGTAGGCTATACTAATAACATGATGAAAAAGCAACAGCAGCCCCTCTAACCGATGGGGTGTAGTGTAAACGGTAGCATCGCTGATTCTGATTCAGCTGGTCTTAGTTCGAGTCTAGGCACCCTAGCTCAATAATTAAATATGGAGATATAGTTTAATGGTAGAATAAGCGCCTTCCAAGCATTTGATGAGAGTTCGATCCTCTCTATCTCCTCGTATTCATAACTAAATACAAATTGCCCCTATAGTTTATTAGTAAAACGTCTGTTTTGTAATCAGAAAAGGCGGGTGCGTTACCTGCTAGGGGCTCGCAAGACATAACCCATGAGTGATGGAACACACAGGAGGCTGTAACCCTCTTTCCGCTCGGATAGCTAAGTTCGATTCTTAGGCGTGGGACGATAACTAAATAACTAGCCTTCGTAGCTCAGTGGATAGAGCAGAAGATTACGAATCTTAAGGTCGCAAGTTCGAATCTTGCTGGAGGCTCGCAGTAAATATTAGCCTTTGTAGCTCAAAGGAAGAGCACCACACTGTCGATGTGGAGGTTGCGGTGTCAGGATCCGTCAAGGTCGCTTTATAATTTAACATGCCCCTATAGTTTATTAGT
>Ga0222654_1000416_pt1 | contig 29737 bp, 24 predicted proteins | sample AntAcemetagen421_FD_179805 | JGI IMG/M metagenome (GOLD analysis project Ga0222654, IMG submission 179805) | Saline water microbial communities from Ace Lake, Antarctica - #421 | ecosystem: Environmental > Aquatic > Non-marine Saline and Alkaline > Saline | place: Antarctica: Ace Lake...
GAGATGTAAAAGAAGCGTTGATTCCTTTCTTTTACCAAGAACTTAAGAAGTTGGGGATGGTAGATTACGGATACAATTCCGTAGGCGATATCACCGCTTGCCCAGGTACCGATACATGTAATTTGGGCATTGCCAGTAGTACTGGTGCTGCAGCGGTGATGGAGAAAGTAATTATAGATGAATATCCTGAATTTTTACTCAATAAGGACCTAAACATTAAGATCTCCGGATGTATGAATGCATGTGGTCAGCACAATATGGCTTCTATTGGCTTCCAAGGGATGTCAATGAAAGTAGGTAAGGCTGTTTTGCCTGCACTACAGGTATTGCTAGGTGGAGCAACTTTTGGTGATGGTAAAGGAAAGTTTTCAGATAAGGTTATCAAGGTGCCAAGTAAAAGAGGGCCACAGGCCTTGCGGACTCTTCTCGATGATTTTAAATTGGGTGCTGAGAAAGAAGAAAACTATGCCGCCTATTATGAACGCAAAGGACAAATGTATTTTTATGAAATATTAAAGCCATTTGCTGGAACAGATAATATTACGGACAGCGATTTTGTGGATTGGGGTAATGACGAGGCTTATGTCAAAGCAATAGGTGTTGGTGAATGTGCTGGTGTGGTTATAGATTTGGTGTCTACCTTATTGCTGGAGGCCAGAGAGAAGTTGGCTGATGCAGAAGACAGTTTAAAGGCTGAAAAGTGGTCTGATGGAATTTATCAAACGTATACAAGTATGATGAACGCTTCTAAAGCCATTCTTACTGCTGAAGGAGTCAATACCAACAGCTTTGCCAATCTTGTAATTGAATTTGACAAGCATTTTACCGAAACTAAGAAGATAAATCTTTCAGCTTCATTTTCGGAGTTGGTATACCAACTTAAAGAGAATCAACCGTCAGAAGCATTTGCTTTGGCCTATTTTAAAATTGCCGAACAGGTGTTTGAAGCAATCAGCGAATACAGAGCAAAAGAAGTACATGCATGATGAATGAGATTAAACCAAGAGTAACCCTGGTAGGTGCTGGTCCTGGTGATCCGGAATTGATAACGTTAAAAGGCATCTTGGCATTAAATAAGGCAGATGTTGTCCTTTATGATGCACTAATAGATGTTTCCTTGCTAAATCACGCACCGGATAAAGCCTTAAGGATATTTGTTGGCAAACGAAATGGGAGCCGTCAAAATCCACAGGAAGAAACCAATAGGATGTGTGTGTACTATGCCAAAAAGTTTGGGCATGTAGTAAGGCTCAAGGGAGGCGATCCTTTTGTGTTCGGTAGAGGGGCAGAAGAACTTGATTATATTCAACAGTTTGGAATAAAGACGGAGGTTGTCCCAGGTATTTCTTCCACAGTGGCCGTCCCCGCTTCTGCAGGCATCCCTGTGACAAAAAGGGGTATTTCAGAAAGTTATTGGGTGATTACTGGTACTACTTCAAATGGTGAATTGTCCAGAGATCTATTGTTGGCTAGTCAATCTACAGCTACTGTAGTGCTTTTAATGGGGGCCAGGAAACTTGAGGAGATTGTCCGGATTTATGAGGAGCAGGGTTTTTCTGATAAAGCCATAGCCATTATAGAACGTGGGACCACCCGTGATGAAAAAATCGTTGCAGGAACCATTGCAGATATTGAGAAGAAAGCACATGAGGACCAAGTGGGCGCACCTGCCATTATTATCATAGGAGATGTGGTTCGGGAAAGCCCTAAATTAAAGGCTGTTTATGAGGCTGTAGTTTATGAAAATAAAATAAATTAAATAGAGAATGAATGAACTGTACCCGGTTTTCCTAAAAGTACATCAGTTGGAAACTTTATTGGTTGGTGGCGGGAATGTTGGCGTGGAAAAATTGACCTTTCTATTGAAATCAAGTCCCAATGCTAAGGTAACGGTTGTTTCCAAAGATTTTCTGGAGGATATAAGCACAATTGCAAAAGACAATCCCAATATCAATTTGGTACAAGGTGCTTACCATGAAACACACCTATACGAAAAGCATTTGGTGATCGCTGCTACAGATGATAAAGAAGTAAACAAAAAGGTTTACCACGACGCAAAAAAACGGTACCTGTTGGTAAATGTAGCAGACACACCAGAATATTGCGATTTTTATCTCGGAGGGATAGTGACAAAGGGAAATATTAAAATCGGAATAAGCACTAATGGAAAAAGCCCTACTACCGCCAAAAGGTTACGGCAGCTATTTGAAGAGATTATTCCTGATGATATCAATGAAATGGTAGAGAATATTAATAAATACCGGGATACTTTAAAGGGTGATTTTGAGCAAAAAGTAGACGCTTTGAATAAGCTAACAGTTGGATTGATGAAAAAAAGTAAAAGATAAACAAATAAAAAGGGGTGGTTAGCCCCTTTTTATTTGTTCGTTTTTTAAATCGTTGATGTAGTATTTTAATAATTTTAATTTTTCATCCTCGCTCAGTCTTAAATCTGACTGTAAGAGCCTGTTGATATCCCGATACATGGTTTTGTAAGTTATTTGTAGACTTAAATATAATATTTATTTTGATTACTACACCATTATCCTATGATTTTTTTACAAAGACAACATCTTCTAATGGGCTATAAAGCAAGATAATTTTGCTATTTCACTTAGAACTAAAATTATTTCGAAAGTAGTTAATTGTTGTTTTTTCAGGATCACCATAGCAGAATCAAGTCCCACTGAGAGCTGGTAAATATTTGCTTGGCCAGCCCAACTTTAGCTTCACTACGTTGATTAGACTCAGTTTTGGAAACTGAGTCTAATCCAAAATATGGATAGTCAATCCATCGGTTGCTGGAATCACTTCCTGAGGAGTGTCAGGAATTCCTTTTGAATAATTCCAGCTAACGCTCTCAATATTTTCACGAGGTCATCGGTTGATGTTGACCATTTAATTGTTCTAGTGATGAGCTGAAAGGGTGAAATACAATAAGCACGGGTGGAAGTCTGTGGCAAGAAAATGAAAACAGCGTTATTTTGGTGTTCTTGTTGCTTTTATGAGCAGTAAGACTGTCAAAATCCTGGCCTCAGTTAGCTACATAAGGTTAATATCCTTCCTCTTTGAATCCGGATTAATATTGGATGCATGTTTCACTTATAGCATGAAAATGTAGCCATAAAATGATTCTATTAGGGAATTTAAATTCCTGTAAAAATCATTCTATGGCATTTGTTTGATAAACAATTAAATTTCTAAAAGTATTGTTTTTGCTGTTCACAGATTTTGCTTTTCTATCACCATATAGGCGAGTTAAAAGAATGAATTATTTAAAACAATAGGGTTGCTGTCACCCTTAATTAAGATTTAAAAAATAATTTTTTCCAAATTGATATTTTGCTAGCATTTAAATTTTAATAGATTGCCCTATATTAAACCAACGATCATAAACCGATGGTATGATCCGAATCTAGCAATTCTATATATTCGCCGAAGTACCTGTTGAAGGTCGCTATTAAATGGTTTAAATCACCATTTTTCATTTCTTGGTGGATTTTCAAAGTATCCATTCCCAATGCTTCACTCATTGTTTCTGCATATTCCAACAGGTCTTCCCCTATTCCCCCATTGTTTTGCTGATCCAGATGAACCTGCATTATTGCCTTTGTTTTAGACGCCATCATCAATTTAAATTTAAAAGGTAGTTAAGTTTAGTTTTATTTGTTTATCTAAATAACATTTTCACCTAAAAGTTTGTCAAAATTACTGTTTCAGATAGTGAATTTTGTTTTATGGAAGTCATTTTATGTACTTCAATTTTTGAAATATTATTTTATGTTATTAAAATACATTTAAATGAAACCCCTATTAGCTGTTATATTTTAATAAACAATAGAATTAATTCCGTATATGCAAATTGTGTTAAAGAATAATTAATTGGAAGGATTATGAGGTTTCTCCAAGTTTTATTTGGTGGATTTAAAAATGAATTTACTATCATGTATTTTGGAAAAGATAACAAAAAAGTAAAAATAAAGGGGCAAAATAATTTTGCCCCTTTATTTAAAAATTTACAGAAATTTGATTTCTGAGTATATCGTCAATGGTTTCCCTCTTTCGTATAAGGTGATCTTTTCCATTTATAATTAATACTTCCGCCGGTCTAAACCTGGAATTATAATTTGATGCCATGCTGTAACCGTAAGCTCCAGCATTTTTTATTGCGATAATATCCCCTTCTTTTACTTCTTTTATTTTGCGATCAGCAGCGATGGTATCTGTTTCACAAATATAGCCGACTATTGTATAGACTCTTTCCGGGCCATCAAGTTTTGAAATATTTAAAACGCTGTGGTAGGCGTCATACATCATGGGTCTTAATAAATGATTGAGTCCGGAATTTACCCCGATAAAGGTGGTTGCTGGCGTAGGCTTTACCACATTGGCTTTTGTGAGTAAATAGCCACACTCGCTGACCAAAAATTTCCCTGGTTCAAACCATATTTCTAACTCTCGGCCATATTCCTTACAGAATTCCTTGAAAGCAACCGAAACTTTCTTGCCTACATCTTTAATATCCGTGGTGATATCTCCTTCCTTATAAGCTACTTTAAATCCTCCTCCAAAATCCAGAAAGGCTAAATTGTGAAATTCTCTGGCGGCATCGAAAAGAATCTCTGCTCCTTTAAGGAAAACGTCCGCATCTAGAATGTCGGATCCTGTATGTACATGAAGACCGATAACATTAAGCTCATAAGCTTGAACAACTTTGAGTACATGCTTTAATTGTAGTATGGAAATACCAAATTTACTGTCAATATGCCCTACCGAGATTTTAGCATTTCCTCCAGCTAAGATATGGGGGTTTAGACGGATACAAATGGGAACAGTACCACCATATTCAGTACCAAAATGCTCCAGCATAGGAATACTGTCAATATTTACCATTACACCAAATCCTACCGCCTGTTTGATTTCATCAAAATCCACACAATTTGGTGTGTACATGATTTCTTCTGGAGAAAACCCTACGTGTAGACAAAGTTTTATTTCCTCTATGGAGACTGCATCCACACCAGTGCCAGCCTTTCTCATCAATTTTAGAATATTGATATTTGAAAGTGCTTTTGTAGCATATTTTATTTTCATCTTTACATCAGAGAAAGCTTGTTTCAAAGCATCTATCTGATGTAGGATTTTGGCCCCATCATATACATAAACAGGACTTCCGTATTTTTGGGCGATATCCAGTAGCGGGATTTCCCCTATGCAATATTGTTGATTTTTGATTTCCATCGCTTTTGATTTAGCATGCAAAGATATATAAAGCATGTTAAAGTTAAAATTCAAAAGAGATAAGTCATAAGGAAAAGGAATTTTGGAGTATTTATTGGGGTTATTAAATAGCCAAGAAGTAAGTTTAACTTAGATGGTTATTGTTAAAAAAAGTTAAGGAGATGATTTAGAGGAGGATATCATTTAGATTTGCAATATGTCAAAAACGAGTATAAAGATCATTGTTTTTTTAATGTCCCTGGCTAGTTTAGGCTTGATAAGCTTTCAGTTCTATTGGGTAGGCAATGTGCTTAAAATCAATGAGGAGCGTTTTGAGCAAAATGTATTTCAAGCACTTTCTTCCACTTCTGATCGGATCGAAAAAGGGGAAGCAAGTGATATTTTATTAAGTTCCCTCGCAAGGGACACCATTTTTCAAAAGGCTTTATTGGAACCAATTGAGCCCATTCAAGTGCAAGTCAGAAGGAGAAAGGTTGCCATCAACAGACCATCAGTGTTGGATTCGCTTTTTGACCAGCCTATTCCACAGATTTCTCCGACTTTCCGAAAATTAATTGCTACCAGAGAGGGTGACCCTAAAAGTTTTAGTCAGGTTGAAAAGTATTTTAAAATGTCTCCCACTGTTGCTTCTAGCCTGTTTACTCCTGATGAACTGGCAATTTTGCTGGCAGAAAAAGAACGTTATCTTAATTTCCTTACTGAACAGGACCAAAAAATGAGCAAGCGCCAATATGCCAATAGGCGCCAAAATTATATTATTGAGGAGCTAAATGTGTCGCGAAATGTAGCAGAAAGCATTGTTAAGGCCAATATGAAAATTGAACTGGTAGAGGTGGTGATCCATCAATTGCTGGCTCAGGGGAACCAGCATATCCTCAACAGACTGGATACAGGTATGGTTAGAAATGAAGTAAGGGACCAATTAATTAATAGAAATATTGACCAGCCGTTCGAACTTGGTATTGTTGATAATAGAAATAATATCGTCGGAATAGGGAATGTTACTGATTTGAATTTCTTAAAAGAGCAGGGAATAAAAGCTGAGCTTTTTCCCAGTGATTTATTGGGTGTGGAAAATTTTTTATTGATTCATTTTCCCCAAAAACAAAATTTTCTAGTGCGTCAGGTATTTTTACCATTGGCAAGTTCATTGGTTTTTTTGTGTATCATCATTTTTTGTTTTGTATATGCCATCAAAGTCATCATTCGTCAGAAGAAAATCTCTGACATAAAAAATGACTTTATTAACAATATGACGCATGAATTTAAAACGCCAATTTCTACGGTAAGTTTGGCTGTAGAAGCCTTGCAAGACCCCGATTTATTTGGAGAAGAAGCGTTACGTAAACGGTATTTAAATATTATCAAAGATGAAAATATAAGACTTGGAAAACAGGTGGAACAAGTCCTTCATGCCGCAGCTCTTGAAAAGAAAGATTTTAACCTTAAAATAGAAAAAATTGATCTAAGGGCACTTATTGAAGCCACCAAAAAGCATTTTGAATTAATAGTGGAAAATAGAGGGGGGACCATAAGTAGTGAATACTCACTGATTACAGGTCAACTGTATGCGGATGTCTTTCATTTAAATAATATTGTCAATAATCTACTGGACAATGCAACCAAGTATTCAAAAAGTGCCCCCCAAATAAAAATCACCGTAAATGAAAGTGAAACTGACTTTACGATTTCCATAAAGGATAAGGGCATTGGTATCAGTAAGGAAGCGCAGAAAAAAATATTTGATAAATTCTATAGAGTGCCTACTGGTAATTTACACGATGTCAAAGGTTTTGGTTTAGGACTTTCTTATGTCAAAACCATGGTGGAAGCGCACAAAGGAACCATAAAATTAGATAGCGATCCCGGACAAGGCAGCATATTTACTATAAACTTACCCAAAAATAAATGAGCAAGATCAAAATTTTATTGGTAGAAGATGACCCGAATCTGGGGGATATATTAAAAGAGTACCTAGGTGTGAAAGGTTATGATGTCATTTTATGTAGGGATGGTGAGGAGGGTTGGAACAAATATAAAAAGAATTATTACCAGTTGTGTTTGCTGGATGTGATGATGCCTATAAAAGATGGCTTTACCTTGGGAAAGGAGATAAGGAAGGTGGAGGAAAATATTCCCATCATTTACCTTACAGCTAAAAACATGAAAGAAGATGTTATTCAGGGGTTCCGGATTGGAGCAGATGATTATATCACCAAGCCTTTTAGTATGGAGGAGTTATTAATGAGAATAAATGCCATATTAAGGAGAACGAATAACCAAGGAGAAAAGACAGTTTTGAAATCTTATCAATTTGGTAATTTCACCCTGCATTACGACAAGCAGTTATTGGAGGGGCCAAAGGGGACCAATAAACTTACCTCAAAAGAAAACGAACTGCTCCGCTTATTGGCTTCTTCATTGAATGAAAATGTGAGCCGCTCTTTCGCATTAAAGCAAATCTGGGGAGACGATAGCTATTTTAATGCCCGCAGTATGGACGTCTACCTAAGTAAAATCCGGAAGTTGCTTAAAACGGATGACAGTGTACAGATCATTACGCTTCATGGGGAGGGATTTAAATTAGTCGCCAACTAATTGCTTTTTCTCTAGTTAATTGATTATTTAAATGAATAAAGTTTAATTTGTAGTCAATTAAACCCCTAAAAATATTATGGCCAAAGAAATAATCAATTCTCTGGAGGCTCCGGCACCTATAGGTCCTTACAGCCAAGCAGTAAAAGCCAATGGTATGGTGTTTGTTTCCGGACAAATTGCTCTTGATCCGGATTCAGGAGAATTACTTAATTCAAATATTACCGAGGAAACGCATGCCGTCATGAAAAATATTGAAGCGATACTAAGAGCTTCAGGACTTACTTTTTCCAATGTCGTCAAGTGTAGTATTTTTGTCAAAAATATGAGTGACTTTGCGACTATCAATGAGGCCTATGGGCAATACTTTAAAGCAAACCCTCCTGCAAGAGAGACAGTGGAAGTAAGTCGTTTGCCAAAGGATGTACAGGTAGAAATCTCCTGTATAGCTATTCTATAAAACTTCACCTAATTAATTTGTTGCAATATGGTGAGACTGGTTCCCGACTATAGTGAGACTTTTGTGACCACCCTAAGGAGTAAAGAGGTGATGTATAGGCTTGAGTTGATCACCAAAAGCGTGGATTACCTTGACGAAACCAGATTCTTGTCAAGCAGCAAGTCCGTTTTTTTTAATGGTAACATCGGAGAAAACAGCTTCAGAATCTCAAAAATTATCGATAAAGCAGATAGTTTTTTGCCTTTAATCAAAGGTGAAATATCACCACTTCCTAAAGGGTGTCTTGTTTCATTGAATTATTCGTTTTTTCCAGGAGCTTCGTTTTTTCTGGGTTTTTGGGCCGTTGTTTCATTTGGTCTGACGGTCTTGTTCCTATCTGTAGTCCAAGATTGGAAATTGGCCCTTTTATGTTTTTCAGTAGGGTTGGGGAATTATGGCTTTGCTTGGTCACATTTTAAGAGAAAAGTGAGGGAAAGCAAGGCACTTTTCCACGAACAGATGAAGCTATAACCCGAAATAAGCAATAGACCTTCTATTACTTGATGAAATCACTTTCAGAAAGGTCGGGAAATCCTATCGCATAATCTGGGTTTAAGGCTAAATGGTCTAAAATATGCCCATGAACATAAGAATTTCATTCTGCTTTATTGATTATGCCTGACCTGTCGTATTTTAGCAGAATAATTACTTAATTTATAAATTATCAATAAATAACATAATGGAATACAGGATAGAGAAAGATACCATGGGTCCAGTAGAGGTTCCGACTGATAAATACTGGGGTGCCCAAACCCAAAGATCTGTTAATAATTTCAAAATTGGTGGAGTAAAACACCAGATGCCTTTGGAGATCATTCACGCTTTTGCCATTCTGAAAAAATCTGCTGCACAGACCAACGCGGTACTGGGGGTTTTGGATCAAGGGAAAGCGGACATAATCAGTCAAACCTGTGATGAGATACTTGAGGGTAAACTTGAGGATCAATTTCCACTCGTAGTATGGCAAACAGGGTCAGGAACACAGTCCAATATGAATGTAAATGAAGTTGTCGCCTATCGTGCCCACGTACTTTTAGGCGGAAGTTTACAGGATGAAAAAAAGAAAATTCATCCCAACGATGATGTGAACAAGTCCCAGTCCTCCAATGATACTTTTCCCACAGCAATGCATATTGCCGCCTATAAAATGGTGACAAATACTACCCTCACAGGCGTGAAAAAACTTAGGGATGCCCTAAAAGCCAAGTCTGATGAATTCATGAGCGTGGTCAAAATCGGAAGAACACACTTTATGGATGCCACTCCCTTGACATTAGGGCAAGAGTTTTCAGGATATGTAGCACAGTTGGATCATGCCATGAGAGCTATTGAAAATACCCTTCCCCATTTATCAGAATTGGCACTTGGCGGTACCGCAGTAGGTACAGGGCTGAATACACCCAATGGCTATGCAGCGTTAGTTGCAGAGAAAATCGCGCATTTTTCCGGCAACCCCTTCATATCAGCACCCAATAAATTTGAGTCTCTGGCTGCACATGATGCAATAGTAGAAACCCACGGTTCTTTAAAGCAACTGGCCGTTAGCCTGATGAAAATTGCCAATGATATCCGCATGTTATCCTCTGGTCCAAGGTCTGGAATAGGTGAAATCCTTATCCCAGAAAATGAACCAGGATCTTCTATTATGCCAGGAAAAGTTAATCCTACACAAGTAGAAGCGATGACCATGGTATGTGCTCAAGTCATGGGGAACGATGTAGCCGTTTCTGTGGGGGGTATGAGTGGTCAGTTTGAACTCAATGTTTTTAAGCCAATGATGGTAAATAATTTGCTAACCTCTGCCAGGCTTTTAGGAGACGTCTGTGTGTCATTTAACGACAATTGCGTGGTAGGCATAGAGCCAAATATTCCATTGATAAAAAGGCATCTTGAAAATAGTTTGATGCTAGTCACTGCGCTTAACCCACATATCGGTTATGAAAATGCAGCTAAAATAGCCAAGAAGGCCCACAAAGAAGGAACCAGCTTGCGAGAGGCAGCCCTTGACCTTAAGTTGTTGACGAATGAACAATTTGATGAATGGGTGCGACCCGAAAATATGACAGGTAGTTTAAAATAACTGACTGTAGAAAGACAAACCCCAATTCGCTTAAGCAAATTGGGGTTTGTTTATTTTTAGCCCGCTAGGGTTTGTGTTTCTTCGGTAGCAAATTCTGATGTGGGAATACAACTACACATCAGGTTGCGGTCTCCATATGCAGCATCAATTCTACCAACGGACGGCCAAAACTTACGCTCTCTGACAAAAGGCAAAGGGTAAGCGGCTTTTTCTCTACTATAAGGTAGCTCCCAAATGTCTGAAATGACAACAGCTGCTGTGTGAGGTGCGTTTTTCAAAACGTTAGATGACTTGTCAGCCTTTCCTTCTTCAACCTCCCTGATCTCTTGACGGATAGCGATCATTGCATCGCAAAACCTATCCAGTTCCTCTTTGGATTCTGATTCCGTAGGCTCTACCATAAGGGTTCCAGGTACAGGGAAAGAGACTGTAGGTGCATGGAAACCATAATCCATTAGTCGTTTAGCAATGTCCTCTACTTCCACGTTGGCTTCTTTAAATGCCCTGCAATCGAGAATCATTTCATGAGCAGCCCATCCATTGGCGCCAGTATACAGGATCGGGTAATCGGATTCGAGACGCGTTTTAATATAATTGGTATTCAGGATAGCTATTCTTGTGGCTTTGGACAAACCTTCTTCACCCATCATGGCAATATAAGCATAAGGAATGGACAAAATACTTGCACTGCCAAAAGGCGCTGCTGATATAGGGGTGATGGCAGCAGTACCTCCTGTTTTGACATAAGGATTTCCTGGTAAAAATGGAACCAAATGCTTGGCTACACAAATAGGCCCCATACCTGGTCCACCTCCTCCATGAGGAATGCAAAAAGTCTTGTGGAGGTTTAAGTGACATACATCAGCACCAATCATCCCAGGACTCGTAAGCCCTACTTGGGCATTCATATTGGCTCCGTCCATGTATACCTGACCTCCATATTCGTGGACAAGCTCACAGATTTCTTTGATAGCCTCCTCAAAAACGCCATGCGTAGAAGGGTAAGTAACCATTAAGGCTGAAAGTTGGTCCTTATGGGCAGCAGCCTTTTCTTTAAAAGCCCCTACATCTATATTGCCTTTTTCATCACAAGGAATGATCACTACCTTCATTCCCGCCATCACTGCGGATGCAGGGTTAGTTCCGTGGGCTGAAGAAGGTATTAATACTACGTTTCTAAAATCCTCCGCTCTGCTTTGATGATACGCTCGTATCACCATAAGTCCCGCATATTCACCTTGGGCTCCTGAGTTGGGTTGCAGGGAAGTGTCAGCAAATCCAGTGATTTCGCTTAACCAATTCCGGAGATCTTGAAACATCTCATAATAACCTGCAGCCTGATTCTGTGGGGCAAAAGGGTGCAATTGGCCAATTTCCGGCCAGGTGACAGGGATCATTTCTGTTGTTGCATTAAGCTTCATTGTACATGAACCTAATGAAATCATGGAATGTACCAATGAAAGATCCTTGTTCTCCAATCTTTTTAAATAACGCAGCATTTCATGCTCCGAATGGTATTTTTGGAATACCTCATGTTCCAGGTAAGTGGATTTTCGCTCTAGGGAAGTAGGTATAGTCGCCTCAATTTGGCTAGGGATCTCAGGGATTTCCAGTTGAAGTTTATTGGTGGATTTCGCAAATACTTCAAAAATTTCAACGACATCTTGCCTTGTTTTTGCCTGATCAAAACTCAGTAAAATATGTGCGCCTTCATACCTGAAATTCAGCTTTTTGGACAGGGCAAAAGCACGGATTTTTTCTTTCTGTACTTCACCTACTTTGAAACGAATGGTGTCAAAATAAGCTTCATTTATTTGCTCAAAGCCAAGTTTACCAAGCCATTCCGCTGTCATTACAGCTAAACCATGCGTGCGTGAAGCAATGGCTTTAAGTCCTTTGGGGCCATGGTATACCGCATACATGCCGGCCATCACAGCTAATAAAACCTGAGCAGTACAGATGTTTGAAGTGGCTCTTTCCCTTTTGATATGTTGTTCCCTAGTCTGCAATGCCATTCGGTAAGCATTACTTCCCGAATTGTCTATCGAAACGCCTATTATTCTACCTGGTATTTGTCTCTTGAAAGCTTCCTTGGTAGCAAAAAATGCCGCATGAGGTCCTCCAAATCCCATAGGAACACCAAAACGCTGGGTGCTTCCAATGACCACATCTGCGCCCATTTCTCCTGGAGGCTTAAGCAAGGTGAGACTCAAAAGGTCTGTGCTAAAGGCAGTGGAAACTTCATTTTCAATGGCTGAAGCTACAAGGGTACTGTAATCGATAACCTCACCATCGGAATTTGGATACTGTATTAAAATCCCAAATATCTCTGGGTCGGTCAGATCAAGATCAGATAAAGGGCCGATTTTTAGGGATATACCTATAGGGGCAGCTCTGGTTTTTAGAACCTCTTTTGTCTGTTCAAAAACCTTTTCATCTATAAAGAAAATAGTGGCTTTCTTCTTTCTTCTTCCCTTACTGGCGTTCAGCATGGCCATAGCTTCCGCCCCGGCGGTTCCTTCATCCAGTAGCGAGGCATTGGCCAACTTCATTCCTGTAAGTTCACTGACCATGGTCTGAAAATTTATCAATGCTTCGAGTCTTCCCTGAGCTATTTCAGCCTGATAAGGCGAATATGCTGTGTACCATCCTGGGTTTTCCAGGATATTGCGCTGGATGACAGCAGGCACCAAAGTATCATAATATCCTAAACCAATATAAGATTTAAAAATTTGGTTTTTACCTACGGTGGCCTTGAAATTTTTAAGAAATAAATTTTCGGAAAGTGGAGGGGGTAGTTGTAAGGGTTGCTTTAACCGGATGTTTTTTGGGATGGTCTCATCTATCAAGGTATCCAGAGAGTCTACCCCAATAGTTTCCAGCATGTCCTGAACATCGCTTTCGGATGGGGAAATGTGCCTGTTTCTAAATTTTTCGGAAGAAGCGAGATTGATTTTCATAAAAAGATAAAATATGATTAATTTTGGCCTGGCCAATATATCCTGTCTTGTAAAGATTTTCAAAGGTAGAAATATTAGCTGATTTAGGTATTTTATTTATGCTTAAATATCTTCTTATTAACCAATTCAATTTAGTTTGGTTGGCAGAAAATGTCATTAATTTTCACTTAAATATTTAAAATGAAAAATAAATCAATTTTTGCAGCAGTATTGCTTATTGTCGCTTTCTCTTTTCCAATTTTTGGGCAAGAAGACCTCTCATTAAAATATGCCTCAACGATACAGGGGAGTGATTTGAAAAAGCACTTGACTTATATAGCTTCGGATGAATTGAAAGGAAGAGATACAGGTGCGGAAGGACAAAAAACAGCGGCAGAGTACCTGGTTAATTTTTACAAGAGAAAAAATCTAAAAGGCCCAGTTGATGGAGGCTATCTGCAGCCTTTCCAATTGTCAAGCGTTAGTTGGAAAGAAATATCCCTCAAAGTAGGCAAGATCAATTTAACTTTGAATGAGGATTTTGTTTTTGTGGGAGATGCCGACATGAAGAAAAAAATGAAGTCAGAATTGGTGTTTTTAGGCTTGGCTTCTGAAGAAAACCTTTCAAAGGTAAATGTAGAAGGGAAACTGGTTGGCTTATGGGCCATAGGTGAAAGTGTAGCTCAAGTGGTAGCTAAAGTAATGGAAGCAGGTGCAGCGGGTGCTATCATCGTGACCATGGAAGGACAGGCAAACTTTGAACGTATGGCCAATAGTTACAAAAACTTGTCAGGTAAGGGAAGAATAGGTTTTGATAAACCTACAGAGCAAAAGCCTGTATTTATGGTAAGCTCAATTAAAATGGGACAACTTTTCGAAACAGCAGTGGGGGAGCTAAAGGAAGCGGCTAAAAATGATCCTTCGGTTATTTCTTCTCAAAAAGTCACCTATAAGGTCGTAAAGCGTATAGAAACAGTAGCGACTGAAAATGTGATGGCCTACCTGGAAGGCACAGATAAAAAAGAGGAGGTTCTGGTGATTTCTTCCCATTATGACCATATAGGGGTAAATAGTGATGGTGAAATCAACAATGGGGCTGATGATGATGGCTCGGGGACTGTTTCTGTGATGGAGATCGCTGAAGCTTTTTCTCAAGCTGCAAAGGATGGGTTCAAGCCTAGAAGGAGCATTCTATTTTTAAATGTTACAGGTGAAGAGAAAGGCTTACTTGGCTCTGAATATTATTCTGAAAACCCAATTTTCCCGCTGGAAAATACCGTAAATAACATCAATATTGATATGGTAGGTAGGATTGATTATGAATACCAAGATGCAGATAATCAGAATTATATTTATGTGATTGGTTCTGAGATGCTGTCTTCTCAACTTAAAATTATCAATGAATACAACAATATTACCTATACCAATCTGATTTTGGATTACAGGTATGACGCTGAGGATGACCCCAACAGGTTTTATTACCGTTCTGATCATTATAATTTTGCCAAGCATAATATTCCAGTGATTTTCTTTTTTAACGGTGTCCATGATGATTATCACCAGCCAACAGATACCGTGGATAAGATTGAATTTGAATTGATGGAAAAGAGGGTAAAGTTGATATTTCATACTGCCTGGGATTTGGCCAACAGAGAACACAGAACGCCTGTGGATGGTACCAATACCCGAAATGAAAGATAATACTTGTCACAAATTGTGATATTTGAAAAAGGGTTGGATTATAGTTCCAACCCTTTTTTCTTGGTCTCATTACTTTTAAAATTGGGTCATAAAATAGGATTCTTAGTCCCCTGTTCTGTTTTTTTTAAAAGGTGATTCCATCTTTTAATAGATTATCTTTTGCATATTTCGGGTTAAAAATCAAAGAAAAATTGAGGCCATATAGGTATTACCATCGATCAATTGAAAGCATTGAAAGGTTTTCCGGATAATTTTTCAATGAAATCAAAAGATTGAGTATATTGATTAAAAATTAATTTCACTTTATAGTAGACATAGCCATGAAAAAATTATTGTTTAGTCTTTTCATTTTATTTCTGATAGGCCGAGTGGATGCTCAGCAAGTTTCTGATAAATCGGTTCAAATAAAGATGGCAGTCTTGGCTGCTCCTGAAGACTTTAGGAAAGAGGCCAAAGTTTATGGCTACGATGCTAGTGGGTACTGGGCAGTATTGAGAGAAGGTAGTAATGAAATGATTTGCATAGCTGATGATCCCAAGACAGATGGATTCAGTGTTTCTTGTTACCACGAAGACCTTGAGCCTTTTATGGAGCGAGGCAGAACCCTTAAAAAAGAAGGTAAGAATTTTAAGCAAATATTCGATACACGTGAAGAGGAAGCCAAAAGCGGAGGCTTGAAAATGCCTAGTGCTCCTGCAACGCTATATGTCTTTACTGCGGATAAAGCCGACTTTGATGCTTCCAAAGGAAAGGTAGACAATACGTATCTTCGATATGTGGTCTATATCCCTTGGGCTACTCAAGAAAGCACGGGTTTGGCCTTAAAACCTGATGTTCCGGGAATGCCTTGGATAATGAACCCTGGTACCCACCGCGCCCATATCATGATCAGCCCTCCCAAAGAATAGACCACTATAGGTGTTGGAGTGATTTTCTATTTTTCTCCCTTGGAACCTCAGGGGTTTATTGCCATGGACAATAAATAATTAATGAAATTTATGTGCCGTCTGGTTTATCTGAATAGGATAAGGCCTTTCTAACCATTTTATATTAACAATGAAAGCTACATTTAAAACCTGGAAGACAAGTAGAGGCCTTTACCTCAATTTTCTGGAAAGTTATAACTTGGATCAGTTAAACAATATACCTCAGGGGTTTAACAACAACCTTATTTGGAATATTGGTCATGTTATTGTGGCTCAGCAAGGACTTGTTTACAGAGGTGCAGGTTTGCAAGCACATGTATCTGATGAAATGTTTGGTAAATACGGAATTGGAACCAAGCCAAATGATCCGGTAACAGCTACGGAATATGAGGAGTTGAAATCTCTTTTAATTGGTTTAATAGCTCAAACAGAATCAGATTACAATAGCGGAACATTTATTTCTTTTCATGAAAAAACCACCAAAACAGGCTTTCATCTGAGCTCTGTTGAAGATGCCATTGTTTTTAATAATTTCCACGAGGGCCTGCACATGGGCTATATGATGAGTATTCGCAAATTCGTTTAAACGCTATTGCCTATTTCGGGTTAAATTTGAAAACCCATAAAACATCACATGCCTACCAATGAGAGGGCATTATTGATTGCAGTTTTGTTTTTTATTAGTGCCGCTTCATTTTCCATTTCATTGAGTGCCTCATTAAAGGGTTCAGTTCTTACAGGTCCATCATAACCGATCTCTACCAAACCTTCCAGAAATGACTTGAGGTTGATTATACCAGTGGCTAGTGGTAGTTCACGTTTACCATCCACCTGAGTTTCCCTGCTGAAGCCATTCCTGGCATCATTGATGTCCACTACCACAATATCATCGGGCTTTAGCTGGAGGATGTCTGCCTTACTGTCATTTGCAGTGTACCAATGAAAAGAGTCCAATACAAAACCAACATTGCTTTGGCCTGTTGCACCTATAAGCTCTTGGCCTTCTCTCATAGTGGATATAAATGGATACCGGTTTTGCGTGACCAGTGGTCTTGTCCCCAAGTATTCCAGTCCCAGGCGAATGCCATAATCTTTCATCACACGGGCACACTCACCCAAGCGGTAAGCATGTTGCTTCATGTTTTCATTATAGGAGAGGTCTTTATGGGAAGAGATGATCCAGGTATTGATGCGGGTAGCCCCTTGTTTTTCCATTGCCTCACAAAATTTCCCTAACGCTTTAAAATCCTCCTGAAACCGACGCTTGTCCTTTCTGAATTCGACAGGGATATTAGTGGAACCATAACCGATATTATGGGCCTTCATTTTTTCAGTCAATGCGGATAATTGGGGTTGAGTGTATTGTTGCATCACTTCTTCCACGAATGGGCTAATGGTTTCATATCCATAGGCGATGGCATAATTCAGCGTTTGCAGAAGATTTGCTTTGACACCGATTATTCCTGGATTGAGGGCTATTTTAAACTTTCTATCTTGTTTTATTTTAGCCAATAAATTAGTAGAACCAAAAGAGCTTGTGGTCAATACAGCAAGGGAGGTTTTGGATAAAAACTTTCTTCGTTTCATAGCAAAAGGAATAAGTAAGTTTAGATTCTTATGACAAATTAGTAAAAATTAGCCAGTGGATAATTATATAAACAATAAAAACAGGAGTCGTTTTCACGAGTCCAATTGATAATTAGCCCTAAAATAAATAGATAACTAGGAATAATTCTTTACTTTCCCTACCCAAACATAAACCAAATCAACAATGAAAATTATACGTATTCTTTTGCCTTTGTTTTTCATGACACTTTCAAGCCTGATAGCTCAGGAGAGCAGGGTATTTGATGCTTTGACAATGGACAGTAAGATTCTTGACATGGAAAGGAAGTTTGCTATTTATCTACCGCCAGGATATGAGTATTCACAGCGGTCCTATCCTGTGCTTTACTTGCTGCATGGGGCAGGAGATGACCAAACTGGATGGGTTCAATTTGGGGAAGTACAACGAATTGCGGACCAGGCGTTCAAAGATGGTACTGCCACCCCAATGATCATCGTTATGCCGGATGCCAATACTGGTCAAAGAGGTTATTTTAATAATATTGCGAATGATTGGCGCTATGAAGATTTCTTCTTCGAAGAATTAATGCCTTACGTAGAGTCTCAATACCGCATTAAAAGTGTGAAAAAGTACAGGGCCATATCTGGGCTGTCCATGGGTGGCGGCGGTACTTATTTCTATGCAATGCATCGGCCGGATATGTTTTCTTCTGCCTGTCCTTTAAGTGCTTCCTTGAGAAATGCCAGTTTTGAGGATTTCAAGGAAGGAATGGAAAAGAACAAGGTAGAGGTGAAGGATAAGGCTGTGCTCCAGACTTATTTTGATAGGCATCAGGCCTTAAGGCAACTTGAGTTGAATGACCCTGAGGATGTTAAAACAGTTAAATGGTTTTTTGATTGTGGGGATGATGATTTCCTTTATGAAGGAAATAGCCTAGTGCATATTGCCATGAAGAAAATGGAAATACCTCATGAATTCAGAATTCGTGACGGGTCTCATAACTGGACCTATTGGAGAGCTTCACTTCCGGTAGTTCTTGGATTTGTTTCAGAAACTTTCCACCAATAATAAGTTTAGGCAGGAATTTGGTCAGTACAGGCTTTGGGTACTGGATCTAAGCATAAAAATAAATAAGTGAATTTAACCACCTATTTATTTTTATGCTTACTTTTTTTCTTCATTTGGTTTCTGTTCCTTTTGGCCTTACTGTTTTTATCGCCGCGCTTTTCCTCTTTTTCCTTAAAAGCTTTTGGAGGTCCTTTCTTTTCATGAAAAGCACCTTTAAAATCAGGATCGTCTCCTCTTTTTTGTTTGTCTATTTCCCTTTCGTAAGCCTGTTTTTCTTCAAAGGGGGTTTCGTGTAGCGTAATGTCTCCGGGAATTGACTGTTCAGGCACAATCATTCTTATGATAGTCTCTATTTTCTCGAAGTGAAAAGCTTCAGCAGGATTTATAAAGGTTGCTGCTTTGCCCTCATTTTCAGCCCTTCCTGTTCGACCTATACGGTGGACATAATCTTCATAAATCAATGGTACGTCAAAATTGATAACATGAGTCACCATGCTTACATCGAGTCCCCTTGCAGCCACGTCGGTAGCTACAAGTATTTTTACCTCTCCTTTTTTGAAATCATCCATGCTATTGATCCTGGTGTTCTGGCCTTTATTTGCGTGAATCACCCGAATACTTCCTGAATGATGACTTTGGAGGTATTTATGGACGGTGTCTGCATTGATACGAGATTTGGTAAAGATGATACCTCTTTCAAATTCATCCTCCATCACAAGTTTTTCAAGCAAACTTAACTTGGTTTTGATATTGGGTACAAAATATTTTATTTGTGCGATGGTTTCAGCAGTTGTTGCTTGAGGAGCTACTTCCACCCTTTCAGGGAATTCCAGGAAATCATATGAAAGATTTTCTACCCTTTGGCTAAAAGTTGCAGAGAAGAGCAGGTTTTGTCGTTTGACTGGTATGACTTCCAGGATGGCTTTGATTTGTGGAAGAAAGCCCATGTCAAGCATTTTGTCGGCTTCATCCAAAACCATGGTCTTGATGTCTCTGGTATAAATTTCACCTTTTTGATAAAGGTCATTGAACCTGCCTGGGGTGGCAATAATTATGTCTACACCTTCTTGAAGTTTTTCTATCTGCGGCTTAGGCCCAAGACCTCCATAGAGACATACATATCTCAAGTCAGTGTATTTCCCAAACCCTCTAATGGCTTCTTCGATCTGCATGACCAATTCTCTGGTGGGAGCCATTATTAATGCCCTAGGATGATGTCCTTGTGCATACTTTACTTTATAAAGCAAAGGCAAGACGTAAGCGGCAGTTTTACCTGTACCTGTTTGAGCAATACCCAAAATATCATGACCAGCCAGTGCCAATGGTATTGCTTTTTCCTGAATAGGAGTAGGTTTTTCATAACCAATTTCCTTCACAGCATTCAAAAGTTGGTTATTGAGTTTAAAATTATCAAAAGATGGTAGCTGATCGGGCATGATTTTATAAATTTAGGAAAATTATGTAAGAGGTGTTTCGACCCATGCACCCACCCATTAAAAACAAATGCTATGAAAAGAATACTAATCCGTAACGCAAATATAGTAAATGAAGGTAAGATTATACGAGGTGATGTGTATATAAAGGAGGGGTTGATTTTTTCAGTGGGTGGTGATTTATCAGGTTACGAGGCGGATATAGACATAAATGCTAATGGGACGTATTTATTACCAGGTCTCATTGATGACCAGGTTCACTTCAGAGAGCCTGGATTGACTCATAAAGCAGAGATTTATACTGAAAGTAAAACGGCGGTTGCAGGAGGGGTCACCAGTTTTATGGAAATGCCAAACACCATACCTCAAAGCATAACCCATGAGTTACTGGAAGAAAAGTATGCAATTGCTGCCAGAAAGTCTCTAGCGAATTACTCCTTTTATTTAGGTGCTACCAATGACAATATTGAGACCATAAAAAGTGTAGATGTTAATAATATTTGCGGGGTAAAAGTTTTTCAAGGCTCCTCTACAGGCAATATGTTGGTAGATAATCCTGATAGCCTGGAAACCATATTTAAAGAATGTCCCATTTTGATAGCCACCCATAGCGAAAATGATAATATTATCAAGGCGAATTTAGAGAGGTATAAGAAGGAATATGGGGAAAATGTTCCTGTCAAACTTCATCCTAAGATCCGTACTGAAGAGGCCTGCTATGACGCTTCGAAAACTGTTGTAGATATGGCACGAATGTATGGAGCCAAGCTACATGTGTTGCATATTAGTACTGGTAAAGAGGTTGGTTTGTTTGACAATACCCTTCCGCTGGCTGAGAAAAGGATCACAGCAGAAGCTTGCATCCACCATCTGTGGTTTTCTGAAGAAGATTATGAGGCAAAGGGTAATTTTATCAAATGGAATCCGGCGATCAAGACGGCGAAGGATAGAGAAGTGATATTAAAAGGAGTCTTGGAAGGTAATATTGATGTCATTGCCACTGATCATGCCCCACATACGATAGAGGAAAAAGAGCAATCGTATCTCAAAGCACCTTCGGGAGGACCTCTTTTGCAACACGGCTTGGCAGTTTTACTGGAAATGTACCATGATGGTAAGATTAGTTTAGAAAAAATTGTGGAGAAAACGAGCCATAACGTGGCCATTTTATTTGAAATTGAGAAGCGTGGTTATTTAAGGGCAGGTTATTTTGCGGATTTAGTTTTGGTAGATTTGGATGACCCTTGGGAAGTCACGAGGGAGAATGTGCTTTCTAAGTGTGGTTGGGCTCCTTTTGAGGGGCAAAAATTCCGATCCAAAGTCACACATACCATTGTGTCTGGACATTTAGCCTACGAAAACGGTGCCTTCAATGAAGAAAAAAAGGGTGAAAGGCTTAAATTTTTAAGAAATGTGTAGGTAAGTATTGCGTGACTGAAAAAAGCATATTACCTTTGCATTCCCGTCTGATAAAAGAATCAGAAAAGGATTAAAAATGGTGATTGTAGCTCAGTTGGTTAGAGCGCTGGTTTGTGGATCCAGAGGTCGCCGGTTCGAGACCGGTCTTTCACCCCAAACCCTCCCTATATAATAGGGAGGGTTGTTTTTTTTATAACTGCTAGCTGTTATTTATTTATTCACAACCTTATTCCATAAGGTAAATTAATATTAAATGGTTGATCCTCATCTCTTTTGCTTGTTGAAGGATTGAAAAGCAGTAAGTTAGGGTGTTTTCAAGAAGAATTTTGACGGTCCATCCCCAGTGGTGATGCTATTGTCAATAAATGGCATGTTATTTGTTAAGCGATCGTTATAGAATTCATTTAATTTTAGTAGATCATGTTTAAGTTACTTCAGCCTTCGAAAAAAATCCCCCAAATCAGATACATTAATCTAAATCAGGTTCAGATGTATATGATAAAGTTTGAGGAATCAATCAGGAATTTTGAGAAAATACAAAAGGAAAGCAGCTGATGCAAAATAAAAACATTTAATTCCGAAGGAACTCTAGTTGAGTTCTTTTTTTTTGCCAAAAAATTATGCAAGCCGCTATCATTTCACTTATTTGCTTTAGTTTTTATGTCAAATATTTTTCTTTACGAAGTATTAAAGTATTTTTATAAAACCTCAAACTTTTGTTTAAATGAGCTATATACACTTCGATAAGACTCAACTCATCAACCTTAATTACTCTTTGGATAAGGAGATCATACGATCCAACCCTTTGGGTTGCTATACGAGTACAACGATTATCGGCTGCAATACCAGGAAATATCACGGACTCTTGGTAGCCCCACAACCTCAAATAGACGGACAGTTGCACGTGTTACTATCCAATGTACACGAAACCATTGTACAAAAAGATACTGTCTTTAATTTAGGTATCAATAAATACCCAGGTAATTATTCTCCAAGAGGCCACAAATACCTAGAGGATTTTGATTCGGAGCCAATTCCTAAGCTTACCTATAGGGTGGGAGGAGTGATTTTAGAAAAGGAGATTATTCTAGACTCCACTGAGGATAGGGTTATGATTAGGTATACTTTGGCGGATGCGGTTATACCAACAAAAATAAGAATTAATCCATTTCTTGCTTTTAGGGGATATCATTCACTTTCCAAGGCCAATACCTATGTAAATAAAAAAATCAAAAAAATCAAGAATGGAGTACAGGTACGGCTATATGAAGCCTATGATCCACTATCTCTTCAGACTTCCATGGTCAATGAATTCGTTCCAGTACCAGATTGGTTTTATAATATAGAATACATTAGAGAAATTGAGCGTGGATATGATTATCAGGAAGATTTATATGTTCCGGGATATTTTGAGTTTGAAATGGAGAAAGGGGATTGTGTTATTTTTTCTGCTGGGCTGAAAGTCGCTGATACAGATAAACTTCATGCCAAATTTAACGAAGAAATAAAACGAAGGATCCCCAGAGATAATTTTGAAAACTGCCTAAAAAATTCTGCTGGACAGTTTATAAGCAGACGGAATGGTGAAACACGCGTTGTGGCAGGGTACCCATGGTTTGGTTGGTGGGGAAGAGATACCTTTATTGCTTTGCCAGGTCTTACCTTGACTATGGGAGATACAAAAACCTTTTTAGATGTCATGGACTCCATGTCCAAAGATTTGCAGGGAGCGATGTTTCCAAATGTAGGTAGTGGGGTATTGACCAATATGAACTCAATAGATGCTCCATTATGGTATTTTTGGACATTGCAACAATATATAATTTTCACTGGGGACAAAGAAACCATCCAATCGAAATACATAGAAAAATGTAAAGGGATCATCGATGGTTTTAAAAAGGGAACCGTATTTAAAATCCATGTACAGGAGAATGGCCTGATTAGCGGGGGAGTTGAAGGTGTAGGATTGACTTGGATGGATGCCGTGACAAAAGATGGTCCGGTTACGCCTAGAATCGGCTGTCCTGTAGAAATCAACGCTTTGTGGTACAACGCCTTATGCTTTTATCATGAAATGACTGGAGATGAGGAAGTTCGCAAACTTGCAGACAAAGTTGCCCTGTCTTTTGTGGATGGTTTTTGGTCAGAAAAGAAAGGCTATCTGGCGGATGTAATAGACGAAGAAGGAAAAGATTGGTCCATACGGCCAAATATGGTATTCGCAACATCTTTGCCATATAGCCCATTAACCAATGAGCAAAAGGATGGGATTTTAGAAGTGGTAAAGACCAATTTATTTACCAATCGTGGCCTTAGGACTTTGGCACCAAGTGACCTAAGGTACAAGGGGTATTATAAAGGTGATCAATACGAAAGAGACAATGCATACCATCAGGGTACTGCCTGGCCTTGGTTATTGGGGCATTTTGCTGAGGGTTATTTGAAATTACATGGAAAGCAGGGTAAGAAGCTGGTAGAAAATATGATCAGTAGCTTTGATGAGGTGATGACACAATATGGGATAGGAACTATAGCTGAAATTTATGAAGGAGATCCCCCTCACAGACCTAAAGGAGCCATATCACAGGCTTGGAGTGTAGGCGAATTGTTAAGGATGAAATATTTAGTTAAAAACTTGTAAAGGGACCACATATGAAAGTATTAATGTTTGGTTGGGAATTTCCGCCTCATATTTCCGGTGGCTTAGGTACTGCCTGCTACGGTTTAGTGAAGGGAATGGAACACCACAAACAAGACCTGATTTTTGTTGTCCCAAAGTTATGGGGAGATGAAGATCCATTGGCGGAGTTTGTAAATGCGAGTGAAATTGAAATAGATTATCGGGAGCGTCGCTTTCGGGACATTTGGAAAAGCCTAACTTATCTTGAAGTGAGTTCTTTTCTGGTTCCTTACTTAAGCCCTGAGGAATACCATAACCATACCGAACGCTTATTAAAAGACGAGGATGAAATCGAATCCAGTGTGCTGGCCAATAAATTTAGTTTTAGTGGAAAATATGGTAAGGACTTGATTTTGGAGGTGTCACGTTATGCCTTAGTAGCTGCTCAGATCGCGAAGGATAAAAAATTTGATCTGATTCATGCCCATGATTGGCTTTCATTTCCTGCAGGTATTGCTGCCAAGAAGATAAGTGGTAAACCGATGATAGCTCATGTTCACGCTACAGAGTTTGATCGTTCAGGCCAAACGGTGAACCAAAGAGTATATGACATTGAGAAGGCGGGAATGGAAGCAGCAGATAAAATAATCGCTGTAAGTCAGCTCACAAAAAATACAATTGTTACCAAATATGGCATTCCAGAAGACAAAGTTACTGTGGTTCACAATGCAGTATTGGATGCCAGTATAATTAAGTCAAATGTAGTAAAGAAAGTGCCTGAAAAAATAGTTACTTTTTTGGGCAGGATAACCTTCCAGAAAGGGCCTGAATATTTTGTGGAGGCCGCTGCAAAGGTGCTTCAGAAGGATGACAATGTCAGATTTGTGATGGCGGGATCAGGTGATCTTCTGAATCGGATGATTCAAAGAGTGGCCGAGTTAAGGATAGGTACAAAATTTCATTTTACCGGATTTCTTAAAGGGGATGATGTAGACAAAATGTTTGCCTTGAGTGATGTATATGTTATGCCTTCTGTATCGGAACCTTTCGGGATATCACCCTTGGAAGCCGTGAGACATAATACCCCAGTGATTATTTCCAAGCAGTCGGGTGTAGCAGAGGTTCTGCAAAATGCAGTAAAAGTAGATTTTTGGGACATTGATGCTATGGCAGATGCTATTTTTGCGCTTTTACATTACAATGGAATCTCCAAAATGTTTAAAGAAATGGGCAGAGAAGAACTAAAAAGGCTCAAATGGGAGCACGTTGCCGAAAAGGTAATTGGTATTTATAAGCAAACCTTTAACCAATAGAATATGAGAACCATTTGTTTTTATTTTCAAGTACACCAACCCTTCAGATTAAAACCTTATCGCTTTTTTGAGATTGGAGATGATCATGATTATTGGGATGACTACTCGAACAGAAACATCATGAATAAGGTAGCCAAAAAGTGCTACCTGCCGATGAACCAGCTTTTGTTGGAATTAATCAGGAAACATGATGGTAAGTTTAAGGTATGCTTTTCACTGTCTGGTACTGTTCTAGATCAGATGGAGGCCTATGCGCCTGAAGTACTACATAGCTTTCAGGAATTGGTGGCTACCGGGCATGTTGAATTGCTCAACGAAACCTACGGGCACTCCCTTTGTGCACTCAAAAGTGAAACTGAATTTCAAGACATGGTCAGCCTACACCAGAAAAAAATTCAATATCACTTTAACGGATACAAACCAAAAGTTTTCAGGAACACTGAGTTAATTTATTCAGATGATATCGGAGAAATGGTAGCCAAAATGGGTTTTGAAGGCATCCTCTCTGAAGGGGCCAAACATGTCCTTGGCTGGAAAAGCCCCAATTTCGTTTATGTAAATGCCAAAGAACCAAAACTGAAGGTGTTGCTTAAAAATTTCAGGTTAAGTGATGACATCGCTTTTAGATTTGGAGAAAAAGCATGGAATGAATACCCTCTTACAACTGACAAGTTTATAGGCTGGCTGAACCAGGTGCCTCAAGAAGATGAAGTCATCAACCTGTTTATGGATTACGAAACCTTCGGTGAACACCAATGGAAAGAAACGGGGATTTTTGAATTCATGAGAAATCTTCCTGATTCGATACTCCATCAAACAAATTTCAATTTTTCCTCGCCTTCTGAAGTGATTGCAAATGGATCTCCTGTAGGGCAAATAAACGTTCCCACTCCTATTTCTTGGGCAGATGAAGAGCGTGACCTTACTGCCTGGCTAGGGAATGACCTTCAGGATGAGGCCTTTGACAGACTTTTTGAGTTGGAAAAACTAGTTAAAAGATCAAATGATCCGGATATTTACAGAGATTGGCGCTACTTGCAGACAAGTGATCACTTCTATTATATGTGTACCAAGTTTTTCTCTGATGGAGATATTCACGCTTACTTTAGCCCTTACGAAAGTCCCTACGAAGCATTTATAAATTATATGAATGTACTTAGTGATTTTATCTTGAGATTAAAACTAGCAGAAAAAGCGAGGGGATAATTTAGTTAATGCCCTTGTTTATAATTGTAAGCATCCCTATATTTCAGGGATGCTTTTTGCTTTTATTGAAAACTGTACAATACCTGACTCCCTTTTTCAGGGTCTAATTCAATATTGGCGAAAACTTCGATTTCCTGCTGCAATTCCTCAACGTGACTTATAATTCCTACGATTCTATTTTCATGCCGAAGCGCTTTTAAGGTTTCAAAAACAATTCTGAGGGATTTTTTGTCCAATGCACCAAAGCCCTCATCAAGAAAGAAGAAACTCTGATCAGCTTGGTTGAGTGATTTAACTTTTTCTGCCAATGCCAATGCCAGACATAAGGATGCCTGAAAAGTTTGGCCACCAGACAAAGTCTTTAACAATCTCTTTTTGCCTTCATTCAAGTAATCTATCACCCAAAAAGTATTGTTGGCATCTATCTCTAGCCGGAGACTATTTTTAGTCAGTTGTGTAAATCGTTTGTTTGCCGTGTTGCACAATTCTTTAAGGTAAATGCTGCTTACATATTTCACAAACCCACTACCTTTAAACAATTGCTCCAATTCTTTTAAATTTGTGGCCCTGTTTTCCATTGTGTCAAGCACTTTGGTCAAACCTTTCTTAGTCTCTAGTTTTTCCTGAAGGTCTGAGATGTCCCGATCCAGATTGATTTTTTTCTTTTTAACACTTTCCAGTTCAGTTTTCTTGAAATCATTCTCTTCCTTAAGCGAATCAAAATGGGTTTGGTCAAAGTCATTAATGCCCTCCTCGGCTTCTAAAGCTGTCAAATGCGATTTCACAATAGAACACTCCTTTTCATAGTCTCTAATCTCACGGTCAAATTTATCCTCGTCCAGATTACTATTAAAAAGTTTTTCGAGCAATTCTTGGTCAGTTTGACCCAACTTGATTTTCAAATCATCGTATTTTTTGGTTAATTGCTCCAATTTGAGATGAGCCTCTTCCTCGTCCTTTTTGAAGTTTTCTAGGTTAGCCAGGTTAGTCGCTTCATCGTTTCGTTTGTCCTTCAATACTTTTTGTTTTCCATCCAATAAATTGGCAGTACCCTCAATGTCTTGTCGCACATTATTTATCGTTTTCCGGATGGTTTCGGTAGAAGATTGCATGTATTCATTGCTGAAATTTTTGTCACTTACTTCTTCCTCCTTTGCTTTTAGCGTGCTGTTCCGTTCTATTGTTTTCTGCTCTTCCACTTTCAACTGCTGTTGTCCACTTTCAATTTGTAGCCGGAGCTTCTCCAACTGCTTTCTGTTTTCTCTGGCCGTTTCACGAATAGATTCTTCTTTTTGTATTTGATCTGTAAGATTCTTGCGTTTTATTTTCAAATCATCATGAGCTTGTATGCCCTCATCCATCAGGTTGTTTTTCAATGTTGAAAACTGAAGGTTCAAGGTTTTTAAATCCTGTTCTTTATCAACATATAGCTTTGTTTGGTTGTTCTTTTGTAGGTTTTGGTCATATAGTTGGCGGGAAAGTTGTTGGATTTCCTCCAATGTCTGCCGTGAATCATCAAGCTGCTTGATAAATCCGGCTACCTTTTTTTCAGTTTGATCGGTTGCAAGTGGCATGGGATGGTGTACCGAACCGCAGAGGGGGCAAGGCTCACCTTCTTTCAAATTCTTCACATGGGTTTGCAATGCCTTGTTTTCAATCAACTGTTCTTTGGCCGTTGCTATTGCTTTGAGGTTTTTATTTTCCCAATCAGCCCAACTGTCTAGGTCATTAAATTTGTCTGGGATAGTAGCTGAGATTTTTTTCTCCCTATCTTTTATGATCAGAACCTCCGTTCTGATCTGTTCTAAAGCATTCTCAATGTTTCTTTTATTTTCCAAAAAAGTATTCCAATCCTTAATGTCTCCGGTTAGCTTTGCCAATTGGGTGCTTGTGGCCTGACTTCTACTATCGTCCAATTCCTGGTCAAGTGAAGAAAGGTGTTTTTCCAGGATTTTTTGTTTTTCCAGGTCTTCATCCAGGCGAGGCTGAAGCAAGGACACCTTGTTTTGGGCTTCAACAAGTTTTCTTTTAATGACTTGAATCTCGAGTACTTTTGACAAATCCCGTATCTTGGCTTCGCGTTGAGGTCTTTTTTCAGCCTTTTCTCTTAAGTCAGTTTCCTGCAGTACCAGTTTGTTGATTTCTTGAGTATATGCCTCTCTAAACCTCGAACAATTGACCGTTCCAGTAGTAGCCTTTTCCAATTCCAGTTGCCAATCTTTTATCTGGTTCCAGATAGGACGTAGGTGGCTATTCGCTTGGGTGAAGGCCTTCAGTTCTTTCTTTTTGTCTTCTATCTCATTTACGCGGGTTTGAAGGTGTGCCCATTGTGACTGAAAATTCAGGAGCTGGGTATACTTCTTTTTTAATGTCTCTAGTGATTGTAGCTTTAAGTTGGTTTTCTCTAGACTTCCTTCTGCATTTTTGACAATTTCTGAGAGGTCTTTTCTTATTTTTTCTTTCTCTTTTAAAATTTCCTCAGATGTGTTTTCCAAACTCTCTAATTGCGTTTCCAGTCGAATCAGTTCATTTTTCACAGTTTTTAATAAACCCCCTGTTTTGGCAGACAGGTCAAACCTCTCCAAGCCAAACAACTCCTTCATCATTTCTGCTCTTGGACCAGGCGTTAGGTCTATAAATTCCCTGAATTTACCTTGAGGGATAATTACTGTTTGTTTGAAATGTTCCTTTTTCATACCGATGATCGCTTCTGCATTTTCCTGAATAGGCGTAATCTCGCCTTCTTCCTTGAGGTAAAAGGTGTGTTCAGCAGGTTTGATTTCATCAAAGTTTTTAGCATTCCGTTTTACCGAATACCTCGCCAAAAAATGCTGGCTATTGTTTTTTCCTGCCCTAAATTCAAAGTTGATCAATAAATGATTGCTCTGAAGGTTGACCATACTGTTTTTTTCTCCCCTGTCGGAAAGCCTTTCTGTACTGCCGTACAAGGCCAGAAGAATCGCCTCCAAAATGGAAGATTTACCACTGCCAACTGCTCCAAAAATACCAAACATACCTGCAGCAGTAAGTTTTTCAAAATCTATGGTTTGTTCTTCTTTGTAGGAGTACAATCCTCTTATTGAAAGCTTTAACGGAATCATATTTTATTGTCTTGACTAAGGATTTCTTT
>Ga0222654_1000420_pt1 | contig 29421 bp, 15 predicted proteins | sample AntAcemetagen421_FD_179805 | JGI IMG/M metagenome (GOLD analysis project Ga0222654, IMG submission 179805) | Saline water microbial communities from Ace Lake, Antarctica - #421 | ecosystem: Environmental > Aquatic > Non-marine Saline and Alkaline > Saline | place: Antarctica: Ace Lake...
AATTAAAGTTTAAACTGATCTCATAAGCAGACTGAGCTTCTATACTAGCGCCAGTGAAAGACCAAAGAGGTGTTCCTCCTTTCACTAGATGCACTGCCGTAGAGCCATTCCAAAAACTAACGCTATACGTATAAGTAGAGCCAAAGTCCACCTGCCTTGGGCCTGACAAGACTACACGAGTCGGCTGTTGTGCGGAAACATCTTTAAAAAAGAATACCAGTAATAAGAAAAGTAAAAGCTTTTTCATCCAAAGTTGTTTTTGATGAAATTATTCTCGTTATATCTTAACTTAAATATCCAAAAAAGAGTATTTCTACCATCAATAGGGCTATCCATCCTAAAATCAAATAAGCAGTCCTGCTCTCCTCGATAATCCCCAGCTTTTAGTCAGAAATATCCTTATAAACTAGCATTAGGCAAATCATTGTAATTAATGAGCTACTATTTCTTTATTTTTCAGAACTAAATATATATTTGTAACTCTCCAGTAGTATCCCCTCTTCATCTTGAATATGGCCAAGCCTTCCCAGTCCATCATACTGATAATTAGCTCCATAACCTCTACCATTATTTAGAAAGGTCATCCCTATCAAAGGATTATAAATCCGTGTGGTCATGGAAGTTCCAACGGGATAAAGCCGCACCTCATCTATGGGTATTTCCCCTGTCAAATCGATAGCTGTCTTACCACGGATCCATTTTTCTTCATAGGTCCATCCATTTACTGTCTCACCAGTAACCGAATTGTACTCTCCACTTACACTAACTGATGATGCACCGTTTGATTTTCTCCAATATGAGATCACATAACTTTTATCAGCAATTAACTTATCCTTTTGCAAATTGAAATTTAAGGTGAGTGGAAATATATTTTTACCCGAGGGAGAGGATGGATCTTCGACTACTTGATCATGGTCATATATCCAGCCACCCCCTTCATTCAATACTTCAAAACTGGTAAAGGCCATTTCCCAAGATCTTGCACCGATTACCTCTGCAATTGGATACATTCCAGAATACCCCCAGAGTAAGCTGGTAGTAGGACTGGTTTTTGGTGATAATTGAATAATGTTCCCATAATTATCGTAGCGGTCAAATTTTATAATTGATGCATAATGGGAATCCTCTTGATAAATTTGATTGGTACCAAGTTCAGGGGAAATCCCAAGTTTTTGGTTGCTAAACTTGAAGTTAGTAAAAGACAAGGGGGCCTCTATTTCCAGTATAAATGATTCATCTACCAATCCATTGCCCGTTATATTATACTTATTTATATTTCCTGATATTACCGCAGAAGAAATACCCTCTGTTTCATTTTCAATGTACTCCACCATTTCAACGGGATAGGACAAAATATTTTTATCCTTCATTGCATCTAAAAATTCAGTACCATTGGCATAATCATTTGGATAAAGGGTCACTTTAGATTTCTTTTCTCCCCCACTTTGTATTACGCTTTCCTTCGCTAAATAACCTTCCTTATTGTATTCATAAGCCTTGGCAACCACAAAATCCACATCACCATTGGAGTTATACTGAACTTCCTCCACTTTTTTTGGAAGAAATGGATAGTGATATCTCTTGAAAGATTGGACAATACCCCCCGTATGGTGCACTCCAACCACGTAATCGTCAGGATAGTCAATCGCAGAAGTAAACTCTTTCACTTCAAATCCATTTATAGGGATAAACATTTCTGGACCAATTTGTTTAAAATTTCTTTTATAATACAAATAGCCCCTTTCAAAATGTTTATCATTGAATTTTATGCCAACATAACTATTAAATAAATCGAAATTGACGATCATCTCTTTATCAGTAAAGTCTAAAACTTCATAGTAATAATAGCTCTCATCTGGATTCGTTAAATAATTAGTGAATTTATATTTTGTAAACCCAGATCCATTCATCACTACATTTACCTCAGCATATTCAATGTAATTACCTGCACCCAATAAACCATTACTAAAACTGTTACTTTTAACTTTAAAAAAGGTTGCATCCAGTTCAATAGGCACCTTATTCTTAACATAAAATAAATAACGAGGCCATTCCATTAATACCCCAGAAGAACCTATTTCATCTGGAAATTCGAATGAATAGTTATACTGTTTAACTGTCACTATTTGGTTTTGATTCATTGATTCAATTCTACTAATTCTAGCACCACCTGCAATCCCCGATTCATTGAACAAATAATGTTTAAACCGAAAAGCAGCTCTCCGCTCAAGTCTTTTGGAATATTGATGTCTTTCATAAAAAAAACGAGTGTGACCAAGAGTAGGATAAATAATTTCTTTCAACATTCCTACTTTGTAAAGATCGGCACTTGCTTCTCTCTGATCACCGACAATTAGTACATCCCCATTGGGTTGTAAACTTAAATCTGGAATAACTGCTCCGTAATTAAAATCGGTTGAATTCCAAAAACCCCAATGGTCCACCCCTGCCTTAGTAGGGGATGGAAATAACTTTGTGTCATGGTAAGAAAAAGTATAAGGATTGATATTATCTTGACCTAATGGATCAATCTCCTGAACGGACTTTAAAAAACGTCTTTTATTTTCTTCACCAAGGTATTCCTGATTTAGTTTAAATTTTTTAATGGTCTCATAATTCGAATTTACAACCTCAATACCATCTAACCTTAAATTAAATTGATTGTATCTGTTATCATCCATATAAACTTCAGGATAAAACTTACGCTCATTTTCTACATATTCGAATCTTATAGAAATACTTTCGTTAACACTAATACTATCTAAATAAGTGGCTTTAGTAGCAGACAAAGTATTGTATAGATTAGAATTTGAAATATTCTTGATATGCTTAGGAAAAAGCTTAACATTAATATTTTCCTTTACTCTTACATAATTCTCATTATACAATAAATGAACCCTATCATTAGGACCTTCTCCTCCACGAAAAAATCCTCTTTTAAAATCTTTATAAAAATACTCTATAACCTGACCGGTTGGAGAAATAATTTTAGTTAAATGCCAAGCATTAATTACAGGACTTCGCTCGGCACCCTCTTGAATAAACAATGTAAAATCTAGTTCATTTAAAGAGCCTCCAAATAAATATTCATATCCATCATCGGTGACAATAGTAAAAGTGGATGGATTAATTGTTTCATTGATCTCTCTTGTAGACCCTTGTATTGAAAACCCTGATAAATCAACTTTAAAAGGCTTATTTCCAACTACCTTGACCTCCCCATTATTTTGGATATAAAATTTACCTGATAATCCGGGAACATTAATGAAAAACATATCCGGATCAACCTCACACCCATTAATACTCCAAAAAAAAGCAGTTTTACCTGTATTTCCTTTGGTTAACTCAAATATCTCTTTCTTATTAGTCTCTTTTACACCAAGGTTAGATTTGATTCCATAATACATTCCACTTAAACCAATATCCTCCAAAGTTGAAGCATGGTGTGTCTCATCAGCAACTCCATTGATTACTCTGGTAATGGCACCTCCGGCTCCTAAGTTCCACCCTAGCCCCACAATTCCTTCTCTTTTGTTGGGTCTAAACCCTGGAGAATTGTACCTCAATTCAATCGGGATTTCGAAATTTCTATCCTTGTAGGTATACAGCGGAATTTTTAGGCTTACCTCTCCTCTCGCTAGTTCAGGCGTATGGTTACCATATTGGGTGAAAGCATAAGATTGGGGGCTCATTATGGTGGCATTATAATAATCATCCTGCATAGACAAATTATCCTGCCCTAAAATTTCATTATTGTAATAAATGAAGACGAATAAAAACAAGTAGAAAGACTTAGCTATCATATCCAAGGTTTACTTAAATAAATAAGAGGACTTCTATCGATATATTTGGCTCAAAACCTATATAAACACTCGATCAAAAACAATTTTCAAATTGATCAAATTCCTTTCTTCATTAAACTACAACACCTTGTCCTACCTGAAAACAGTATATTTATTGCAAAAAAATTATCGAATCTCTGTTCGATTATTCGGTAGTTGAAAAACCTTCATGAATTAAAAATAATAAACTGTAAATTAAAAAGCAAACAATATATTTAATATATAAAAAATTTATACCCAAAATATCAGCTAAAAACAACTCATATCATGAATTATTAATTCGATTTACCTATTAAAGGAATTTTAAATAATATCATTTGATATACAACTCAAATCGGGCAATAGTCACCCTAGTTTCTAAAGAAATAAGCTAAAACTAAAACAAAAATGGACAAGTTTCTGTGATCCTTTGATTATTCGAAAAGTGTCAAAATGGGCGTTTAACCCGTATTCGAGAACGTTGGCAAGTAACATTAGTTAGCTACCTTCCAAAGAGATTTTGTCAACATTGTTGCAGAAAAAAAGCAACAATATCGCCAAAATAATGGGGTTATTCTCTCTTAACTCCGGGTTAAAACCCGGAGCTATTTATTAATAACTTTTTCAAATACTCCTAAAATTCTTCGTTATAGCACAAATCCAAAAAGAATTAGATGAAATTTTCGAAAAGGGTTTGTGCTGACTGTCCTAATTTTCTTAGGGAGTGGTTTCATCAAGTAATAGAAGGTCAGCGCGTATTTCGGGTTAAAATCCCCTATTCACCCTTAACCTTACCCTTCTAAAATGAAATTGATTGGCATAGATGGCGGCATTGGAAGTGCTGTCGTTTTTGTCGTTGTACAGGCTTTCTGCCCTTAGCCATAGGTCCAATTCCTGGTTTTTGGGGCTGTCCTTGGAGAGGGTCAGTAGCGTGGTTTCACTGGTGGCGCTGGCCTGATTGACTCTTTCCAGGTAAGCCATGTTCTTTACCCTGACATAAGGCTGCATGGGATGGTTGAGCAGGTAAGTGCTGTGGAAGGTATTGGTATCCTTAGGGGCAAGGCCTTGGGGCAGGCGCAGGTAGAGCATTGCTTCCTCTCCCGGTTCCCAGAGGCCATTGCCATTTCCTCGCCCTCCTGACAAAGACTTTAAAACAATGCTATCCATTCCCTGCTGGTACATGGGTACCTCCGGCACGGTTCTTCCATCCAAAAGGAGCAGGTCTTCCCTGGGGCTGTAGCTGGATTTGGGGGTAGAAAAAGCCAATAGCCTAAGGGTATCTGCTTCTTGCTGCTGGCTTTGGATCAGAAAATCAACCCCTGCTACAAAGCTGGAATCGCTATGGCGGTCAAAGGTAAACTGAAAGGATTGCCTGGAATGAACCAAGCCTTTTGGCTCCAAATTATTGATTGTAATTTTTTTGGGGGTTATTTTTAGATGGGGATGCTTGGTTACTGCGATTATTTGTATCCCTTTTGCGCGGGCATTGCCGATATTTACCAAGGAAAAATCTAGGCTACCTGTTTTCCCCTCCTCAAAATAAAAATGCTCTTGGTTGTGCGGAAAGACCAGGGCTATTTGGGCTTTTGGATCGGCTGTGCTATTGATCCCCAGCCAATGCCCTCCTCCCGACAATGAAAAGTCAAGCTTTCCCTTTTTATCTGCCTGGACAAAGCTGTCTGGCTCAAAGGTAAGTGTGGAAAGGTTAAACTGGCGCAGGAGGTATTTTTCCTCTGGCGCATATACAGCTGCCGTGCTTACTGTGATGGCCTCTTCCATGACGATTGGTCCATCAGGAAGGAAGGTTCGGGACAAAACTTTCATTTTATTTGCTGTCGCCTTTTCTATCAGGGTAAGGGCAGGCGTTTTTCGGTTGACGGCAAAACTGTTCCCCAATACTTCGAAAGCAGAAAAACCAGGATTGACATGGTTCCATTTTGTAGGCAAGTCCGGTGACTTGGCAAATTCACCAATATGAAAATCCAGTTGCTGGTCGATATCCGCCGCCCAGTGATCGGGATAATCTGCGGTATGGGTTTCGAAATGCGAGAGGTCCGCATTTTCAAAAAGCTGTGTCAGGTGCCAGTTGTTGTACTTGAGCCAATCCCCATCGGTTTTGGTCAACCGCACAGCCAAGCCCTTTAGGGAACGGCTCATTTCCAGAATTGGAAAAACCACCTGCCGGCCTTTGGTTCCATAGTAGGGATGGTTGTTGGCAGGGTCAAAGGCACTGACGGAAGTGACCAGATCCTTGTTTTGCCCGGCTACATAGTATGCCATCAGCCCTCCCATACTCAGTCCTGTAATCCCTCTTTTGCTGCGGTCGGGAATGCTTCGGAAATTTTGGTCCACATGATGGACTAGCTCTCTAAAATGGGTACTAAAATCCCAGCCCCAATGTTCCCGGCTTGTTTCATGGGCACGTACGTAATCGTAGGGCAAGGAATGGCCATATTGTAAGCCTTCCCGCTCCGCTTTACCCGGCTTAAGATTGGGCTCATAGCCATCCCAGGTGACGATAATCAGTCCTTTTTCCTGGGCATATTTTTTCCATTCCATTACAAAGGGAGGTGCCAATCTGCTGTTGTCTGGAAAGTGCACATCGTCCTCCACATCGTAAGCATCCCACTTGTACCTGCCCCCATAGCCATGAAAATAATACACAACCGGGTATTGCTTTTCTGACTGGTCTACATAATCATCTGGTAGATAGATCCTATAATTCCGCTCCGTAGCGAAAGCCTCACTGTAAAAGGAAACGTCTTGAAAATTGTCATCTTTTTGCGTTTCACAGGCTACCAGGCTTATAAGGACAGCGAATAAGGTCAATGCTTTGATGGCTATTTGGTAGAGATCAGATTGGATGAAGGACATGGAGGAGGTTTTAAATGTTTTAGTCGATAGTGGCAATTAAGAAGGTATTGGGTGATGGAATTGCTTCCTTGGATGGGTAAAGATATTCAAATTTCCATCAAACTGAGTTCGATCTCGGTTTCACAACCAAACCATTATCGGTAGGCTTAGCGGGGTTTTGCGTGGAGAACGGCGAAGATATCTCTATCACGTGGAGACTGCCGCACCCTTTCCCGCACTACCACCCGCAAAAAAAGGGTTCGCAGTGACGAATTAACTCGTTTTTTTATACGTTGTTCATAAAGTAACCGTCATTCCGAGACTTTGAAGGGGCTTTGCGTGGAGAAAGTCGAAGGAATCTCCAACATGGCGAGACTGCCGCACCCTTTCCCGCACTACCACCCGCAAAAAAAGGGTTCGCAGTGACGATTTAACCCGTTTTTTTATACGTTGTTCATAAAGTAACCGTCATTCCGAGACTTTGAAGGGGCTTTGCGTGGAGAAAGTCGAAGGAATCTCCAACATGGCGAGACTGCCACAACCCTTACCCACGCCAACATCTCCCCCAGAAGAGGGTTCGCAGTGACGATTTAACCCATTTTTTTATATGTTGTTCATAAAGTAACCGTCATTCCGAGACTTTGCAGGGGCTTTGCGTGGAGAATGTCGAAGGAATCTCCAACATGGCGAGACTGCCGCACCCTTTCCCGCACTACCACCCGCAAAAAAAGAGTTCGCCGTTAAGATTTAGCCGCTTTTTTATGCCGATCTTATCCCGAACTCAGCTTGCTAAATTACCTGAAAGGGTTGGTGCCCCATTCATGTCTTTTGGCTGGGTCGAAATCTGGGTTGGGGACTGGGTTTTGGGCTTTGGTGTCTTGCTGCCATTTTTTTAATGTGGCCTTCATTTCTGCCAATTTCTCCGGATAGCTAAATTTAAGGTCAGTCATTTCGTTGATGTCATACTTCAGGTTGTACAGGTCAAAATTACCGGAGACAAGGTTCTCTATTATTTTCCAATCGCCTTTTCTCAAGGCAGACATCGGCTCCTCGTGATGGTATACTGGGTAATGGGTAAACACTTCGCGTTCCGGATCAAAGGTATTCTCCGTCAGGGAGGGGATCATAGAGAACCCGTCAAGCACCTGATTTTGCGGTCGTTTCCCTTTTCCAAGATCCAAAAAGGTAGGGTAAAAGTCAACACTGGAAACAATCGCCTCAGAAGTGCTGGCTGCTTTTACTTTCTCTGGCCAGCGAACGATCAAAGGCACCCGAATGCCCCCTTCAAAGAGCGTTCCTTTCCCCGCCCGTAGTGGCGCATTGGAAGTAGCAATATAGCGCAAAGGATGTCCTTCAGGATAGACATCCTGGCTGTCTCCACCCAATAAGGGGATGTTGTCAAATCTGTTGTCCACTCCCCCATTGTCTGAATAAAAGATAAATACTGTGTTGTCTGCCAGCCCTTTTTTATCGATGGCCTCCATAATGGCGCCGACACTTTCGTCTACATGGGATATCATGGCCGCATATACGGCATTGCTTGCATAGTCCGGATCCTTGGGCTTGTTGAGGTATTTATCAATCAAATCTCTGTCTGCATCCAATTGTACATGGACATCGTAGTGAGAGACAAACAGGAAAAACGGTGCTTCTTTGTTCTCCTCAATGAAATCAATGCCCATGGTGGTGAGGGTTTCACTCAGCCGGCCCTCTTGCTCACTTTTATACTCTGGGACAAATTTTGGCTGATAAAAGCCTCCACCTGCATACATATAAGCTTGGTCATACCCTCTGCTATTGGGCAGGTGTTCCGGATTGTTTCCCAAATGCCATTTTCCAAAATAACCCGTTTTGTAACCCGCAGACTGCATGGCATTGCCGATCGTCGCTATTTTATCAGGAAGGTGTTGCACATTGTGGTGGGGAACAGTTACTTCCTCATAGGGACGCCAATGACCAGGAATAAAGTCGAAAATACCTACCCTTGCAGGGTACTGACCGGCTTGAATACTTGCCCGGGTGGGCGAACAAACAGGAGCAGCATAGGCATTGCTAAACAACATTCCTTGGCTGGCCAATTTGTCTATATTGGGGGTCTCATTGAATCGATTGCCATAAGCAGGCAAGTCCCTGCCTCCAAGATCATCTGCCATGATCAACACAATATTGGGTCGGTCTTGGGCTGCTAATGAAAAGGATAAGAAAACAAGGAATAGGGAGAAAAGGGGTTTTAAAAGATTATTCATGGGTCGGGTTTAATGCGTGGTGAATCTAAAGAAAAGGGTTTCTTCATTTAAGAAAGAGAACAAATTCGCTTGTTCAGGTGCTCCAAAATGGTGTAAATCCAGCTGGTAAGTAAAGGTTGAATACGTTAACCCAAAACAAAACTTGCCAACAATTTCTGGACTTCATAAACATCCACTGACTTATTGAACTTCTTACTCACTGCAGGCTGGTGGTCGCTAGAGATCCAGATTTTTAATTCTGCATCCAGATCAAAGGTTCCTGCCGTCTCTATGCTGAACCTGGAAATGCTCTTATAGGGCAGGGAAAGGTATTCTGATTTTCTACCGGTTAGCCCTTGCTTGTCTACCAGAATCAATCTTTTGCTGGTAAAAATAAAAGTGTCCCTAATTAGTTTAAAACCTGTTTCGATCTGTTCTTCAGCGATTAGAATTTTTCCAAAATCCTTTAGCAGGGTTTCTTTATCTACTACGCCTGCATTACCTAATAATGAATTGAATATTCCCATACAATTGGTTAATTGAGTGTCTCGTTAGCTTGAATTTACAGGATTAAATCTACTAAATATTGTGGAGAATAATATTTATCCCTAGACATTATCTATGTACCATTTTTGGGATAGGGTTAGCTTATTTGTGACGTTGACAAAAAAATCCCCCTTACCCCCTTTTAAAGGGGGATTTAGATGCGGACGGTTTAGCGGGTTGCGACTCGTCCTAAAATAATTTTACAGGTTTTTGTTTAAATAGTGCTATAGATTTTCAGTTTTCGAAAAAAAATTGCCCCTGCCCCCTTTAAAGAGGAATTTTGATTTTTCAGGATTAAAAGGTGCATTGCAAATGTTTGGCGTTTCGACCAAACTATTGTTATGTGCTGAAATTGCCTGATATACATGACCATCAGGCATGATGAAAATGATATTGGGTTTTCCCAGGCTACTTGATAAGCTTTCTGCTCGCAGGAAAAGACTAAAAAAGATGCTATTCCTGCAAGCAAAAAGGAAGTGAATTTTTTTTAAAAGAATTGAAACATAAAACCAATTAGTTCATGGTCTTCATTTATCTGAAAGCTTTCGCCCATCAAATATCTTATCCAATAACTCAGTATTTTTTCCTCCTGCATAGGAATTGTTTTTCTGGAGGAAATCCAGGTACTCATTCAGGTATTTTTGGGAGATCTCTGAGTTATCACCATATTTTTCTCTTAAGCCTGTCAGTTTTTCATGCAACTCCGCACGAATTTCCGCATAGGCAGGATCGTCATAGACATTTTTCAGTTCCATTGGGTCATTGATTCTATCGATCAGTTCCCATTCATCCGTATCAAAATAATAATGTACCAGTTTGTATTCTTTAGTGACAATGGCGTAATGACGCTTCACCATATGCACAGACGGGTATTCGTAATAGTGATAATACACTGCATCGCGGGTCCATTCCCCTTCCCCTGTCAAAAGTGGTAAGAGACTTTCACCTTGCATATCCCCGGGTGCTTCTAGTCCTGCAGCTGCCAAGAAAGTCTGGGCAAAGTCCAGGTTTTGAACCATCTCATCGGATTTGGAACCGGGAGCTATATTTCCAGGCCAGGCTACCAGCAAAGGTGTTTTGAAAGATTCATCATAGATAAAGCGCTTGTCAAACCAGCCATGCTCACCGAGATAAAACCCCTGGTCAGAAGTATAGACGATAATGGTATTTTCCATCAGGTCATTGGCTTCCAAATAGTCCAACACACGGCCAACGTTTTCATCCACGGCTTTGATGGTACCCAGATAATCCTGCATATAGCGCTGGTATCTCCATTTCATCTTATCGGTTTCAGTCATGTTGGGATAGGCTTTTTTAAAATCTTCGATGACGGTATTGTAAGACGTATCCCAAACAGCCCGCTGCTCTGGGTTCATCCGTCCTACTTCTCCATCAAAGGCCGCCTTGTCCCAGCTGGAATTGGGTGCTATGCCCAATTCATCCATCACTGCTGGAGGAATTTTGGAATCTCCTCCCCAGTGCATATCCTCAAGTAAATTCATTTCAGCTTCATGGGCCGAGCGACCTCTTCCTGAATAATCATCAAACAGTGTCGGAGGCTCCGGGAAGGATCTTTGGGTAAACTCCGCTACATGTCTGCCTGCAGGAAGCCATTCTCTGTGAGGAGCTTTGTGCAGGTAGAAAAGCAAGAAAGGATCCACTTTATTCCGTTCATTTTCCAGCCAATTCAGCGTCATGTCTGTGATGATATCTGTGACATAGCCCTCGACTTGAATTTCTCCTTCATCCCTGGTGATAAAATCCGGATTGTAGTATTTCCCCTGCCCAGGTAAGATTTTGAACTGATCAAAACCTTTGGGGTTATTTCCAAAATGCAACTTGCCAAACATGGCTGTCTGGTAGCCCGCCTCCTGAAAAATCTGTGGGAAAGTTACATTGGTGGTATCAAAAGGGAAATGGTTATCTACCTTACCATTGATATGGCTGTGCTTTCCCGTCAAAATCGTGGCTCTGGAAGGTGCGCAAATGGAGTTTGTCACTGAGGCATTGGTAAAAAGCATACCCATTTCCGCAATTCTATCGATATTTGGCGTTTCGATGAGCGTATTGTCATAGGCAGAAATGGCCTGATAAGCGTGATCATCAGACATGATAAATATTATGTTGGGTTGATCAGCGTTGTTTTGCTCTTCAGAAGTTTGACCACAGCCTGTAAGGCCAAGAACCAAAAGCAACCCCACTATTATAGGAGTAAATTTTTCCATTAAGTATATAAATTATTGTTACAATCGGGAAATTAGCGCATTGGCCTAATAATTAAAAATGTTTTCTCAATTTAACCCAGATTATGTGCCATTGAGGAATCCATTTTACTAATTTGGATACGGCCGAAATAAACAGAAATTGCCGTTGATTTAAGTTGGCTTCAAAACCTTACTTTTTGCAGATGTCTTCGAATCCGTGTTTAACAGATACGACAGAAAAAAAAATACCCTACCCCAAAGAATTGGCTTCCGTCCGTTTCAATGATACCAAATCAACTTTTAATTCCCTTTTCTGCAAATCCCTCCGCCGCGGCGGAGAGATAGGGGAATTTTAAAGGGAATAACATCCTATTGCGATTTGATATTTGGGATATTTACAAAAAAAATCCCCCCTACCCCTTTTAAAAATGGATTTTGATTTATCAGGATTAGCTGGTGCTTATCAGAATAACGCTAGCTTTTGAAAGCTGGACGAATGAAATAAAAAAGCGTCATTTACGAGGGAAGAAAATCCCCCGTAAATGACGCTTGCAATCTTTGGAAATGCCTTTAGACAACTCCGTTTATTACTTCTTAAATCTTTCTGGGATTATAAATTCATACCCTTTAGGAGGCCATGGACCTATGCTCTGTCCTTCAGGACGAGGGGCTGTAGGCCGAATAGGTTCAAAACCCGCTGCTGAATATTTAATGTTTAGGAATGGTGTTTCAATTTTCTCCCCATCTACAAGAGACCTGATACCCATATCTGAAATACCACTGGTAAGCAATGTCCGCTCCACCGGAGCTGTTGGTTTACCGGTGACTATAAACTTCTGGATATTAAGCGTCAGGTAACTGAAATGGGAGTAACTCATGCTATGGTCAAGCACAAATTCTGTGGCCACTTGGCCTTGGGCTGTGTTGGCAGCATAGGCCCAACCCTGATTGACATAACCTGTGAGCATCACAATCGCTCCTTTGGTACCATCTGTGTATTCAACGATAATGGCATTTGGCTCTTCCACCAAATCCCGCATATTCCCTTCTTTTCTACCTTGTATTTTATTGCAGGCAGCATTTACCAATTCTAGGTTGATACGTCCATCGTCCATGGCTTTCCATACATCGGCTCCGCTAAGTCCTAGTACACTTGAAACACCGGTTTCTCCTCCTTCTCTTCTTTCCACCATGCATTGCAGAATCTCTGCCACATGGAAGCCATAAGCATCCAGCGAAGAATAGCCTACCGCTACTGCTTCAGAGATCTTCACCCCTAGCGGGTGCTCCAAAGGCTGGTCTCTCCAGCAAAAAGGTAAAGAAGATCCTGCCATCATAGGTACATTCAGTTCTTGTGATCTGTCATATACCCATTTACTATCCAACCAACTGTAGGAAAGGTGCTTGTCGGAAAACAAAGGAACAGACTTATTGGAAGCATCAAAAACCCTGAAGATTTGTTCCAGGTAATTCATTCTCGGGTACATTTTTATTCCATAGCGACTTTTATCATAATCCCCATGTTCGCCAATATAAATAACAGCATCCACGGCCAGCTTGTCCCCACCAAGTGTAAGGGCATCAGCAATTGTGGGGTACATTTTTGCACCATTCATCTCTGTAATTCTTACCCCAGTATCATTGTCTCCAATTTGGTCAATCCAAACCGAAACAATCTTTACTTGAGGGGCTTCCATGCCATCATCCGTAGGAATACCTACAAAAAGCTTGGTGGCTATTACATCCGCATGTGCACTGTTTCGGTAGGTGTTCGCAATCAGTGCGACGGTCTTTTGAGCAGAAGCAGGTTTGTCACTGCTGAGCTCAATGACCTTTGCCATGGCTTTTGCTTCAGACTCCCAGAACATGCCCGACAAATTAATTGCCGTAGCTGCCAAAGCTGACTTTTTTATAAAACTTCTCCGTGGATTTTCTTTCTCGTTATTCATGATTATTGCCAATAGTGGTTAAACCCGAATTCCGCGATAGCTATTATGTAGCGTAAATACCCATAATGAATCCTATAGCAGCATTCGGTTTAAATAGTTAATGTATTTTTCAGGACAGGGTCAATTGGTCTTCAAATTTCTTTTGAAATCCAACCTGGTTTATCCTATCCAGTTTATGTTTTTAGCTTCATGATAAATGGCCTTACTTTATCCAGTAAAAAAAGCCATTTAGAGTCTGTATTTACCAAGGCTAAGATTAAGCGATATTACCAGCCAACCGCATAACCATTTCTTCTTGGGTCAGCACCGCCCATAATCCAGCCAGTTTTCCTATCAACGGAAACACCTTGCGCTCCTCCTACCGTCATGGACCAATCCCCAAGACTGGTATCTAAAAGGTAGCCCATTTGTCTTAAACTTTTGAGCACCCCATTGTCTACTCTCGTTTCTATTATAATTTCTTTGGCTGGAACTGATCCCAATTCGTCTTTCCAACGAAATCGAGGCGCACTAATGGCATCCTGTATGTTCATGCCAAAATCAACATAGTTCATAGCAACCTGAGGAACGGATTGCAAAATTCCAAAACTACCTGGAGAGCCTACAACCATTTCAGGCTTGCCATTTTTGTGAAATTGCATCATACCCCCTACACACCAACCTACGGCTTTCCATGGTTCTACACTATTTGCCAATCCAGGAGTTTTTTCCATCCAATCAATGGCACTATTGAAAATCAATCCGGTTTTTCCAGCAACATATCCTGAACCAAAACCTCCACCATGAGTTTGAATTATCACCACAGCATTACCCCATTGATCCATCGCTGAAAGGCTGGTAGTCGCGTACTGGTATTTTGGATCCATTCCATTTTTCAAGAGACCATCCAATGGAATAGTAGCATCATTGCCTCCCTCTCTCATTGCAATCTTACGGTTTTCCACTCTTTCGACCACTTTCTTGCGTTGTCCATCAAGGTAACTGTCAGAAAGCAACATGTCCACTGGAACCTCTACATAGTCTGGATCACCTATATACTTGTCGGTATCGATTCTACTAAAATAAATAGCCTCCATTAAATGAGCAAGGTATTCGGTGCTATTGTGACCCATCGCTTTCAAATCAAAACCTTCCATAATCTTCAGCGTTTGTAACTGCTGAATACCCATTCCTGGAGGAGGGTTATTGTACACTTTATATCCTCTGTAGTCAATTGAAATTGGTTCTGTCCATTGAACACGGCCTGGAACCATTGCCAAATCTTCTACAGTAATAAAACCTCCATCTTTTTTAAATGCTGCAGCTATTTGCTGTGCAATATCTCCTTGGTAAAACACTTCTATTCCCTCATCGGCTATTCGATTCATGGTTCTGGCCAGTGGTTTATTGGTGAAAATATCTCCCATTTGGTAGGGGTTTTCTCCATCCTTAAAAAGGATGGCTACTGATTCCTTGTGAGGTTTTACCCTTTCTACCGTTCCTTTCCACATCGCCTCATCAAACTCAGTGATGGGTATTCCATTTTCTAAATACTCAATGGTGGGAGCAAATACTTCTTTGAGAGACATGGTCCCATAATCTTCCAATGCCCTGTTCCAACCAGCAAGGTTACCAGGGATAGCAACAATTCTAGGTCCTACTGTTTCTATGGCACCATGGCCAGCTCCATCTGCAGCTTTGGCCTCATCTTTCAAGGATATGACTTTAAAAGACTTTGGTACCCAACCACCAAAAACAAGTGACCTTACCCTATCCTCTTTGGCAGAATAAAAAAGCATGTACCCGACTCCAGCCGTTCCAGACATATAAGGCTCTACAGCATTCAAAGAAGCAGCAGCGGCCACTATGGCATCAATTGCATTGCCTCCATTGGCTAACATTTTCTGTCCTGCAAGACTGGCCAAAGGGTTTGCCGAAGCAACCATCCCAAGTTTACCGACAGCAGCCGGACGAAGGTTATCTTTGGCTACCTGAGCAAAGGAATTTAAGGTAGTCATGATCAAAATCACACCTACCAATGCGCTTTTTATAGCAAGGAGTTTTTTACAGTTGGTTTTCATACTTTTTTCATTTACATTTTTGAAAGCTTTGGTTGTTCGTGCCTTTAATTGCAAGGGTACTTATAGCCAAAGTTTTATTTTGTATGCTCTCATATTATTAATTACGATTTATTTGATGGATTTATAATGGCACTAGAAAGGTCCTGCATATCTTCTCCAGAGAGGTTTTCTGCGGTAGACTCAAATGGTTTTTTTCCATTCCAATAGGAAGCCAAAACTGAAGAGGTAAATCCCATTAAAGGGCCACATACAGCAGAAGCCAACCCAACAGTGGCAATTTTTCCCATTTCTTTGGCAATACCTGAGACAAGTCCTGCGTTTTGCATGCCTGTCGTGATGGAGATGGTTCTGCAATGTTGCTCTTCCAGTTTGAAAAAACGTGCCATCCAATAGGCTGAAAAATACCCTGCCAGGTTTAACACCAACACCATCAAAACCAACATCATGCCCATGTTCAATAAACTTTCTCTTCCGGCAGCCATAATTATGGCCACTATTAAAGCAATGCCTACCATAGAAACAATTGGCATGGAAGCATCCAACCACTTGGCCCTTCCGTGTAGGAATTTATTGAAAATCAATCCTGCGCCAATTGGTATAAGCACCATTTTTACGATTCCCCACATCATCGCCAACACATCTATTGGAATAAATCCTCCCGCATAAAATTTCATTAAAACAGGAATAAACAATGGTGCCAAAAGGGTGGTTACAGATACAATCGTAATACAAAGGGCTACATTGGCCTTAGCCAAATAAGCCATAACGGGAGATGCCACAGAGACAGGTGCGCAACCTAATAAAATAAGCCCAGCAGAAATTTCTGGAGAAAAACCACTCACAGACGCCAGCGTAAAGGCTATCAATGGCATCAATAAAAACTGGGCAACCACTCCTACAACCACTGATTTTGGAGATTTTCCTAAGGCAATAAAATCCTTTATTCCCATGGAAGTTCCCATCCCGAACATGATTACCTGGATCAGTGGAGTAATCAATCCAGCCAATTCATAGCCTTCATATTCAAGAAAATATTCGGGGAAACTTAAGGCCGTGGTGACTACTGCAAGTATTAATAAAGTAAATGAAAGCCCTTTTGTAACCTGAAACGCCCTAACACCTATGGCTGTCATTAAAAAAAATGCCATCAGTACAGGGCCTAAATGGTTTGTGTTTTGTGTTATTTGAAGAACCAATACCGCCACGAGCAACAATACAGCACTAGCAATTACAATTTTATAAATCCCGTGTATTTTCAAAGCAGAAGATTTTATTATTGATACCTGATATTTTTAATCTATTCGTATTATTCCTCTTTTAACTCCACTATCATTTCTATCTCCACAGGAATATTGAAAGGTAAAGATCCCATTCCAACTGCAGAACGTGCGTGTTTACCACTTTCGCCAAACACCTCTACCATGAAATCAGAGAATCCATGCATAACTTGTGGGTGTTGTTCAAAAGTAGTTACAGCATTTACCATTCCAAGTACTTTTACTATTCTTTTTACTCGATTTAGGGAACCTATCTGGTATTTAAGTGATGTCAAAAGAGAAATACCTGTCAACCGGGCAGCCGCAGCACCTTGAGTTACATCTAAATCTGAACCCACTTTTCCTTTCATGTATTCACCATTTTCCTGCATGGGTCCATGTCCTGAAAGAAATACCAGGTTACCTACTTGTACTGCCAATAAAAAATTGGCTGTCGGCTTATCAGGAACCTTTAGGGTTATTCCCATTTCCTTTAATCTTGCTTCGGGATCGTTACCTGAACTTTGTGCAAATGTGGATTCCAACTGGCCCAACAATAGAAAAATTGTCAGCAATAGTATTTGGTGAATTTTAATAATCATAACAGGAGTAAATTTAAAATACATGGGTGACAAATAACACTAAAATATGCAAATCAAAATTAAATTTGGGGACTTATCCTTAATTTTGATTGGGTATTTTTGATGAATGGCGCGATTCTCACATAAACCAAGGTATCAGAATACCCTTATAACCTTGAAATTCTAATAATAGTAAATAATCCATCCTCTGAATTAAGCTCAGAGAATGGATTAGCAAATTAGTGGTTATTTGTGAACTGTTATGTCTTATTCAAAATCTTTAGAAACCTGAAACAATAGGCAACACAATATGGCTAGGTTTTGGCCCTCCATGATGTATCGTTTGTTGCGCTACCCTGGTCTCTGCACTGCTTCCCAGCGGCTCGCCAGTATTTGGATTCCGATCAAATTGCGGGAAATTACTTGAGGTAATGTCCACCCTGATCCGGTGACCAGGAAGAAATACGTTGGCCGTCCCAGTAAGGGTGATTTCGTATTCATATACCTTATTGGGTTTCAAAAGCTCCAATTTATCGGTTCCATTTCTGAACTTTGCTCTCAATATACCTTCGGATATTGGGTAGGCACTACCATCAGGATAGACATCTACCAATTTTATCATCCAGTCCGTATCAAGCCCATCAGTAGCTGCAAATAGTTTCATAGAAACTGGTCCTGCAATCGTTACAGGAGATGACAAAAATTCAGAAGAATAAACCAAAACATCATTTCTCCTCTCAAGCGTCCGCTGGTCCTTTGGTCCTGCTTGAGTTGGTGTACCGCAACAATTGTTTCCCCCATAAGTAGGAACAGGAACTTCTGGATCATAAGCGTACGTGTCGGTAGCAGCATTTCCAGATTTTTCAAAACTCAAAATACCTCCCCCTCTGCCAGAGTTGGCTGGCGCATCTCCGCCAAGGTACAATTCTTTGTATACTGTTCCGGGAATAGGCCAGTCATCTTCATGACGCCATTGGTTTTCCCCCATATAGTATATTTGAACAGGCTTTTCTTTGTCTAAACCATTTTGAATTCCTTTCAGGTAAAAGTCATAATACCTTAATTCATTCTCAAAAAGATCCACATACGCATCGTCAGTAAATTGCATGTCTCCATAAGAGGTGGACTGTCCATGACCCCAAGGACCAATAAGTAATTTAGTACCTTTTCTTGCCTCAGGAGTTCCTCCGTGGTTTTTCATACCCACATACCCATTGATGGTACCCATCACAAAAATATCAAACCAACCTCCGGTATTGTAAGCAGGAACGGTGATTTCACTAAATCGCTCCTCATCACTTACAGATTTCCAATATTCATCATAAGACTCGTGGGTTACCCAATCCCTGTAAAAAGGAACTGCCTTACCCGCACTGGCCAAATCACCATCCATAAGAGGCAAATGATACAGTATGTTCTCATATTTTAGTTCTTCTGGGGTATAATCAGCGGTGTGCCAATGTTGTGGCAACATGATCTTATTTGGCATTCTTACCACTCCCCAGCCATAGTTAAAGCTTAATCTAAAAGCACCTCCCATGGTAATCCAATTGGCATACACATTTGTAGAGGCTACAGAAGGGAATATCGCTACTAAACTAGGAGGGGTTTGACTGGCTGCAGCCCATTGGTTATGCCCCAAATAGCTACCACCCTGCGTGGCCACTTTTCCATTGGAACAGTCCAAACTAGCGGCCCATTCGATGGTGTCAAAGCCATCGTTTGCCTCATCTCTAAACGGATCCCATTTACCTTCACTTTCATATCTTCCCCGAACATCCTGGACAATGGCGACATATCCTCTTTGGGCAAATTTTATCATTCGCTCATGATGTACACCATCTCGCTGTACTCCATAAGGGGTTCGAGTCAATATGACAGGATATTTCCCATCTTTTACCGGCCGGTATATATCGGCATAAAGAATTACACCATCCCTCATTTTTACTGGCTGATGTCTTTCAATCCTGATCTCGTTGAGTATTGAATTGGATCCGGGATCGTGATCCGCCTTCACCATTCCTATAGAAACTATCCATAGGAAGGCCAAAAGCCATTGGGATTTCCCGAAAATTTGTTTTAAAATAAATGGATTTTGACTAATCGTTTGTTTTTTTCTCTTCATATTTAATGTGGTCGGACAATTTATTGTTGCTATTAAACTATAAGCCTGAGTTCGACTCTTCTTTAATCGAACTCAGGTTATATATAAATCCTATTAGAAATTATAACAAACTATTTTGGAAATTTAGGATCCCACCAAACGGTACTTGTTAATAAGTTGTCTACACCCTGTCGATTAAACGCATCCATGAAATTAACCTCATTAAGGTTCAATTCAGAATCAGGAATAATAAGCCTTCTAGGAATGGTTCCACCAGTAATATTTCCAGGATAGTTGGTAGGAACCAACATAGGGTAACCTGTTCTTCTCCAGTTGGAAAAGATCTCATAATTGTCAAGAAATAGTGACACCCACTTTTGGGTGCTGATTTGCTCAAGTTTTTCGTCAAACGAGCCGTTCTCCATGAATGGATTCCTTGCAATATAAGCCTCAATTTTTTCAGTTGCAATGATACCTTCATCACCAAATAGCGCCCATTGTCTCATTCCAGCTCTTACAGCATCTTCATAGGCTGCTTTAGCACTTCCATTGTACCATCCTCTTATGCTGGCCTCAGCGAGCAACAGGTTGGTTTCGGCATTGGTCATTGTCAAAACAGGGCTAGCATAACTCAAAACCGTATTTGGATGTGGTTCAGAATACGTGTGGAAGTCTTCAGGCTCACCGAATAATGCACCACTTTTCATCCCTCTCTGAATATTTGTGGCTGTATCGTACACATATCCATTTCCATCAGGATTGCTAATCCAAACTACTGAAATTACATTCAACCTAGGGTCTCCAGTCATTTTTAAGTGTTCGATAAATGTCTCTGCAAATTTACCGCCTTGAGTGTTGCTTACCCCTGCCTGAGGATTCTGGTAATCTTGCACCAAGAGGTTGGCTGCTTTAGGGTTTCTGCTATGTTCTATTTGTCCATCCAGGTAATTGACCTTTGCAATATCTTCATCTTCTAGTATCACTCCACCTGCGATTGCTTTTTTTGCCCAAGCTTCTGCCAGGTCGGGACGAACTTCCGTCAAACGCATGCTCAATCGAAGCATAAGCGAGTTGGCTAACTTTTTCCACTTGCCTGTATCTCCTCCATAAAACAAATCTGAAGGGCCAAAAGTAGGAAGAGAAGGGTTGAATGCAGCTGCTGCCTGCTCCAGTTCTTTTAGCATGTCTTCATAAATAGCTTCCTGGGTGTCATACTTTGGCTGTAACATGCCTTCTGAACTTTTCAACGCCTCAAAATAAGGTACATCTCCATGAACATCTGTAACGATATGAAACAGATAGACTTTCCAAATTCTCGCAGCGGAGAGCATATTGATATCATTTGGATCCTCATTCACTCTATTGATCACACGCTGATTGTCAGCAAGGGCAGTGTTGTAAACAGCCCAATGGTTTCTTGCCGCACTTTCATTGAAATATTTGTCTCCTGTTCCTCTAACTTCTGAGTGGGTAGAAAATTGCTGCATTGCCTGGGCAAAGATAAAATGTTGCCCATCTGCCCCATTGGTGAAATTAAACGCCACACCATCCAGCATAGAATTGGAAAAGAGAAATTCGGGAATTACCTCTTCATAAGCATTGGGGTTCTTATTTAAGTCACTCAGACTATCTGTAAAATCATTACAGGAGGTCATGACCACCAATGCCATGGCAAGACCTATTTTATATATATTTGAATATTTTTTCATAATATCATATTGGTTAAGAAATAAATTGGTGAAATGCAGAATACTCCTCATTAAAAGCCTATCCTTAAATTAAAACCTATCTCTCTTGTTCTTGGAAGCATAACCCCTGAAAAATTCTGGGAGTTGCTGTTAGGATCAGATCCTTGCTCAGGATCAAAATGATCAGAGTTTCTGTACAGTATAGCAAGGTTTCTAGCAACCAAAGATATTTGTGCTGTTGTTAAATTAACGAAATTCAGCTTGTCTACTGGTATATTATAATTTAGCACAACGCTTCTTAATTTCACAAAACTTCCGTCGATCATAAAGTTTGTAGCATACTGACCATCATTGTTGTAATATGTGGACATAAAGCTAGAAGGCCAGTTCTTACTAAACGCATCTCCATTTTCATCCACTCCATCAACCGTCAGTCCATTGTCTCTACCAGGGAGGGTTTCTTTAAGGAAGCCAAATCTCCACATGTATTGCTTGGCCTGGGAGAAGAATTGATTACCAAATTTGGCATCAATAAGTGCATTTAGGGAAAAGTTCTTGTAAGTAAAGGTATTTTCAAATCCCATTGTATAAGGAGGAACACCTATACCAAGTGGCATCGTAGGTCCTTTCATTGCATAACCACTGATACTGTTATATATCGTAATACCGTCTTCCGTATACTGGTAGCTTCTTCCGAAGCGAGTACTGGAGTCTTTGCCTAACAAACTACTGTTACCGGTGGCCTGCCCTGGAGCTAGAGTAAGTACTCTATTTTTATTGTAGGCAAGATTATAGCTTACATTCCAAGAGAAAACGGATGTTCTAATAGGATTACCTGTTAAAAGTAACTCTATGCCTCTATTACTTATTTCTCCTACATTCAAAAGTGTCGATGTAGCTCCTGATGAAGGTGCTATGGAAGTAGAAACAATGTCATCCTGGTTGATTTTTCTGTAAAGGGTGAAGTCTATTCCAAACCTATTGTCAAAAAACTGCGCATCAAAACCTATTTCCGTGGTTGTAGAAGTCAAAGGTCTCAATTCAGGATTAGAAATAGCAGAACTGGATGTTTGCACCGGCACTCCTAAATGTCCTCCTAGACGAAAGCCATACAACTGGTTAATAGCATATGCATTCACAGTGGCAGATCCCACCTGAGCCCAAGAACCTCTTAACTTGGCGAAATTAATCACATCAGGAAGAGAAAAGGCATTGGATAAAATCACACTACCACCGACTGACGGGTAAAATATTTTATTATTCCCAGGATTCAAGGTAGAAAACTGATCCTGCCTACCAGTGATACTTAAGTAATAGGTTTCCTTAAGATTAAAATCCAGAGAACTGAAAACTGAATTTGTACCCGTCCTGAAGAAACCTTTCGATGGTGCCAGTATATTTAAATTGACAGGACTGATCCAGTTTGGTATAATGTATTCTGATCCTATGAGATTAGAGGCATCCAGAATATCTCTCTCCAAATTTCCTCCGATTAATGCCGTTAGGTTAATGCCATTACCTAAGGTGGTATTGTAATTGGCAATAAGACGTCCATTGGATCGAGTGCGAAGTTCTTCCTGAGACCGGTAAGTACCCAATGGCCTGAATGCAGTACCTACAGGATAGAAATCTTCTTCTCTCCAGCTACTGAAATCCCTCATAAAATCCGCCTTTATAAACAAATTAGGCAACAAATCGTAAGTCAAACTACCCTGAGCGATAACCCTATCTTTTACATCTTGGTTACCCATTCTGTCTCTGGCGAAGTAAGGGTTTGTCGCTTGGTTTACATGTTGCCATTCCACTTCCTGACCATTTGCAGTATTATATCCTGGAGCCAGATCAGTAATATCCACGGTGTTGGCCAGCAAATATACACCCCATGCAGAATTCGTTCCTACGTATCCTACACCCGGGCGATTGGTGCCTACTTCATAGTTGTATTGAATTTGTGTATCAAAACTTAACTTATCACTCATAAACGCCTTCACACTCACGTTGGCCGTTTGTCTGTCATAAGTGGATCCATCTACGATCGCTCCAGATTGTAGGTCAGAAACAGAAGCCCTGTAAATTACAGACTCATTTCCTCCTGCGAAGGAAATCGTATTCACGATATTGGTACTATTTCTGTAAAAAGCTTTGATATTGTCTTTTATATTCGATGGAGAATAAGGGCGTTCTACTCCGTCAAACTGCACATAAGGCTGGCCATCCATAGGTTCGCCATAAGACAAACGTCCTGTACTGATCGCCTCACCTTGACTTTGAGGGCGGACTCCCTGGCTGCCCTGACCATATTCGTATTGGTACTCCGGAAAAATATTAATGGTACCAAGTGTGAAATTGGAATTAAGCTCGACTCCAATGCCCTTCTTCTGCCTTGTTCCTTTTTTGGTTGTTATCAGGATTACTCCGTTTGCTGCCTGACTTCCATACAATGCCGCCGCAGCACCTCCTTTTAGTACACTTATCGATTCAATATCATCCGGATTAATGCTCGAAATACCATCTCCCAGATCTGTTGTGGCACCGTTGGCTTGGTCACGCACCGTCGATGGACTATTGGAGATGGGCATACCATTGATTACATAAAGGGGCTGGTTATTGCCATTTAAAGACCCATTACCTCTGATGACAACGCGACTGGAACTTCCAGGCCCACTTGCCATGCTGGTAGCGTTCACTCCGGCTATCTTTCCTGTTAAAGAATTCGCTAAATTAGTTTCCCTGGATTTGGTAAACTCTTCGCCTTTTACCTCTGTTACTGAATAAACAAGAGATTCCTTTCTCCTTTCCAATCCAAATGCGGTAACTACTACCTCGCCTAGAGCTTGAGATTCGTCCACCATTGTCACATTTATAATACTCCGCCCTCCGATTGGTATTTCTTGAGAAGAAAAACCAATAAATGAGAAAACCAGTGTTCCACTACTAGTTGGAGTAGTGATCACATATTTACCATCCATGTCGGTGACCGTTCCAATATTGGTGCCTTTAAGAAGTACATTTACTCCAGGTAGCGTTTCTCCATTTTCTGAGGATACGGTTCCTGTTATTCTCTCCTCCTCGATTTTCTCCACTCGATAAGCTTCTTTCTTAACCGATTCATGTGATTTGTTGTAAGGAACTGCTACTGGAACAGCATCACTATTGATTGCTCTTTTCTCTTTCTTGTTAGTGATCACATAGAAATCTTTGTCCAACTTATGATAACTCAGGTTACTTTTAGATGTCAATTTGGTAAGGTGTTCTTCCACAGATTTCGACTTGTCCGAAACCTCATAAGCAATTTTTGTCTGCACCAAATCGCTGTTACAAACTATAGAAACCTCATACATTGGTTCCAGTGTTTTTATCAAAGCCTTCAAATTATTAATTTCGACTTTTTTCTTGACATATCCGACCTGTCGGTCATCGCCCAGTGCGAGTTCCTGGGCTTGAATATTCATTATCCCAATCATGAAGATGAGCAATGAAAATTTAATTTTGTTAAGTTTTTTCATATTCGGAATTGTTAGGTTGTTAGTTATAGATGTAGACCATTTTCAAGTTATCAGTTTTTATAATCACCTGATAATGATCTTTTTGGTTAAAGCTACTTTACGATTCAATCAGTACTTTTCGGAATAGCACCTTTAGTGCTGGTGGAAGAGGTCACTTGGGTTTATTCATATTTAGTGGTTAGATAAATTTAAATTTATTTAGACAAATTATTGTCATTTACGATTCTTCTTTAGTGCATCAATAATTCACTGAAAACACTTCCAAATCTATTTTATAGTTACAATTTTACCTTCAATGGAAATTTGATTTCCGAGGCTTCTTTCCAGCCCTTTAAGTAACAATGTGAGGTCATTACTAGGTGCTGATCCATATACCCGTTTTTCCAATAGGCTTTTATCTTCAACTTTTACTGTCAGGCCATAGGTGGATTCCAGAATGGACTTGATTTCCAGAAGTGATGTATCATCAAAGATTAAGCGGTTATTTCTCCAAGAAGTATACACCATCGGATCCACTTCCTTCTTAGTCAAAACCTGGTCATTGTGGATGTACTCTGCCATTTCTCCAGGTGCCATCTGCAAATGCTCTGCTCTGGTGGCATTTTGCAGATTAAGCATGACTTTTCCAGATGACAGCACCACCTTTGTTCTACCCCCTCGGTTAAGGACATTAAATTCAGTTCCTAAAACTTCCACATTAAAATCAGAAGTCGCATGAACAATAAATTTTTGCTGGCCTCCCAGGTGTTTTACTATAAAGTAAGCTTCCCCTTCTAACCATACCTCCCTAACTTCTCCACTTTCCCAAGCATTGGAATGACTCAGGGAAGAGTTTCCATTAAGTTTAATCTCAGAACTATCAGGAAGAGTAATATTTCTGGTTTCCCCATAGGCCGTAGTATGCGTGATGACTTTGTTGTTAAAAGCGAAATAATAAATGCCACTCATCACTATTAATCCAATAAATACAGCGACCCATCTCATCCATATTCTCGAAGAATCCGGCTTTCTACGTATGTTATTTAGCCCAAAATCATTGAGAGCTGGCTCTTCTTTATCTTCATTGATCGAATTCTGAATCCGCTTAAAAATCAATTCCTTCCGGATATTTTCGACACTGGTTTTTTTAAAATCTATAGAACAGGCTATTGCTCTTGCTTGGTTTACCTGTTGTTTTCTTTTTGGATTTTCCTCTTGCCATTCTTCCCAAAACCTGTCAGTTTCTTCAGTAGGTTTTTTTATCCAATCGAGGAAAGAAATGTTTGATAATAAATTATAAACAGAATGAATATCCGATTTCATTTACATTAATTTAAGGAATAAAGGATGGGAAAATACCTTCACTTTTCCGGTGTATATATACTAAGGGGTAGGTAAGATGGGAATTACCTCAAAAAATCCAGAAAATATTGAAAAAAAAAATTAATGACCTAAAAACCTATCAACTAAAGTTTATCACCTACACAATATATTTGCATTGTAATTAACAACAGTAGTATGTTTTTCAGGCTTCCTTTCATGGCTGCGAGGGCTCTGTAGACAAGGGTATAAGTAGACTTTTGGCTTATGTCAAGTAATTTTGCGATTTCACTAAATGCCATCCCGTCATAAAACCTTAGAACAATCACTTCTTTTTGTCTTCGGGAAAGCTGATTAAGGGCTTTAAGGACACTTTCTTTTTGTATCGCAGAAACCTCTCCTGCTATTAAACCAAATTCATGAGACAATACTATTTCAAAATCATGATCTTCAAATGCTTCCTTTAAGGGTAGTTTTCTCCTTTTCTCAAGATTTTTAACTATTTTTCTTTTGAGACCTTTGTACAAATAATATTTAACAGATTCAACTTGTGCAATTGATTCTCTTTTTTTCCATAGTTCTACAAAAAGGTCATGGATGCTGTCTTCAATCAACTCGCGGTCAGATGTAATTATCTCTCCGTAGTTAAATAACGCAACAATAAAGCGTTTATAAATTGTTGAAAAAGCCACCTCATTTCCATCCTTGAATTGCCTCCAAAGCACTGTATCATCATTGCCACTTTGGACATTCTTCGAAGTATTGTTTTCTACTTCCGAAGTCTTTCCTCCACGAGTAAGCGTAAATTGAAGGTCTCTTTTTTTTTCACTGGATAGCCCCATAATAATTATAACCCAATCACTTTACAGAAATAGAATGACATTTATAGTTTTAAATCGAATTGTGCACTAGCCATTCTATTGTATACTAAAACCACTTCATAATCAGTCAATCCTTGCTATTTTGGACTTCGCAATAGCAGTGTTCTCCCCCTGTTTCCAACGGCCCTGATTTGTTTTGCAATTTTAACACCAATGCAAAGACTAATGCATTGTTCAAGTTTTATGATTTTTAGATCAATTGGATTTGGGCATTGTAAATTGAACGATAAATAGGCGGTCACAAATAAATTTCAAGTTGGAAATACCAATAAATTAATTTACCCTACACCTCTTAAATTTGCCGCGACAACACAAATCCACCTACCACTCTCCTCCTGCTTTCCTAGTAATACAAAGTTCAACAGGCACCCTAAGACATTATCCAGCTAATGCGCTACGGTAGGGGCCGGTTATTTTAACCTTGAATTAGCCCCAACTTACAAGCATATTAAAATTTAGTGTCTTATTCTGTCAAATAAAAATATTGTTGCTTATATTTTTGGATTCTAGGGATAATATAACTGATTAAGGTGCTGGGTGGTCAATTGTAATTATAAAATGCTAAATCTTTCGGTCCTGTCTTATAATGAAATTATTGTAATCAGAATGTAGGCGATACCGATTGAAAATAACTTCCCTCCTGTCCAATCGTAATTAACTTCGGAACCAGCATAATAAATTATGATTTTCAAATTTAACCCGAAATAGGTAATAGGTTATAAAAGACCCTGCAACCTTCTAAATATCAAAATCAACGGAGGTTTTAGGGTTTATTTTATCCTGAATAATTACCAATGCTCACCTTTAAGGTTTTATCAAATTCTCATCTAAAATTCTCCCAAATCTGATCCTCGCCTTGAAAAAATTCTACCACTCTGTACATTTAATATTTCATATTTATTAAAAAAACAGCATATTATGGGACAGGTTTATAAAAAATTAAATGTTACGTCAGACTATAACCATAAAAGATATTGCCAGGGAATTGAATATATCAGTCTCTACGGTTTCCAGGGCTTTGCGGGACACATTTGATGTGAGTCTCGCAACAAAACAACTAGTGCTTGAAAAAGCGAAAGAACTAAAGTATAAACCTAATTTTAATGCACGAGGACTGTCTCAAGGCAAGACAAACAATATTGGCATAATTTTACCCTTTATCACCAATTATTATTTTTCAACTGTCATTACTGGGATTCAAAAAATTGCCTATGAATTCAATTACAATATTATTCTTTACCTAACCAATGATTCAGAGGAAAGGGAAAGCCTTATCATGAGCAATCTTACCCTGTCTGGACTTGATGGAATTCTCATTTCTACCTGCGCGAGTACTTATGACCATATTCATGAAGTTATAGACAAAGGAATACCGGTAGTATTTTTTGATAGAACCAACAATTTAGATGCCTCCAAAGTGGTGCAAGATGATTATAATGGCGCTTTTGAGGCGACTTCGCACCTCATCTCACAGGGCTTCATGAAAATTGCGCACATCACAGGACCAAAAGACCAGATGTTTACCCAAAACCGCCTCAATGGATACCTAAATGCATTGGAACACAACCGAATCCCTGTAAGAAAAGAATGGGTTATCCACAATGGGTTTTCCCAGGATTGCGGATCCGCTGATCTTCAATTACTAATGGGGAAAACGAATAAACCTGATGCCATATTTGCTGTAAATGACCGGAAAGCCATTGGTGCTATGGTTCAACTGAAAAAACAAAACATTCACATTGGTAAGGATTTCGGAGTGGTAGGCTTTACAAATGACCCTATTTGCACCCTTATTACCCCCACGCTTACCACCGTCTCGGAGTCGGCATTTGATATCGGTAGAATAGCCTGTGAGTTACTTCTTAAGCACATTCAAAAAGAAAACTTAGCCTCCAAGGAGGAGATTCTTCCTGGAGAATTAATCATTCGCGAATCCAGTCTGCGATCAACTGGAGTTTTGCAAAAGGATTCCCGGTGAAGGCTCTAATTATAACAACACCAAGGGGCAGGAAACTTCACGTAATACTCTTTATAATAATCATAAAAGAAGAAAAAAAGCCGTATCCCAGGATAGCTAAACCATCTCGGGACACGGGCTATCGGCTTAGTGGTTTATTTTTCTAATGCATTGGTTAACAATGAAGCAGATGCCTCATCCAGATAAACACTACATGAGGGGTGCTCTTGCAATATACTTGAAGGATTCATGTTGCTCACTTTACCTTCAAGGCAATTCTTTACAGCCTTGGCTTTTCGCTCATCAGGAACAGAACAAATGATGTGCGCTGACTTCATGATCTGTTGGATAGACATACTGATAGCCCAATGTCATTAAGTTAGCATAAATAATTGGTTTGCAGTGATATAAGGTGTATATTTAGATATCAACAAACAATTTTAACTTATTTTATTAAGGAAAAAACAAGCAACCATGGGAAATCATTTTAG
>Ga0222654_1000430_pt1 | contig 29006 bp, 22 predicted proteins | sample AntAcemetagen421_FD_179805 | JGI IMG/M metagenome (GOLD analysis project Ga0222654, IMG submission 179805) | Saline water microbial communities from Ace Lake, Antarctica - #421 | ecosystem: Environmental > Aquatic > Non-marine Saline and Alkaline > Saline | place: Antarctica: Ace Lake...
GTTTCTGAGGTGGGAAAGGGTGTGGCAGTCTCGTCTTGCTGGGGATTCCCACGGCTTTCTCCACTAAAAGTCCTCCCTAAGCCTCGGAATGACGATTTTTTCATAATAATGGGTCGAACTCAGGTTAGTAGGCCTGAAAGGCCGAAATCTCATAGCCAAGGGTGTAGCCCGTGGAAAGGAAATACATATACCTTACGATTTTGGCGGTATTGTTGCCTGTTTTTTAGCAACAATGCTGACAAAATCTCGAATGCCATTTAGATATCTAACGCCACTATCAACGTCTTTGAATTCTGGTTTATAAGCCTTAAAAGTTAGGACTCGACCATTTGATTTTTTGTTGATTTATACCTAACCATAGAGTTTTCAAGGCAAATCGAAGAAGCCTTAAAAGCTATACCATCAATGGGCCCGGGTTTCAACCCGGGTAAAAGGAAAAAATATTCGTCACGATTTTGGCGGTATTGTTGCCTATTTCTAGCAACAATACCGCCAAAATCTCGAATGCCATTTAGATATCTAACGCCACTGTCAACGTCTTCGAAACCTTGTCTATAAGCCTTAAAAGTTAAGACTCGACCATTTGATTTTTTGTTGATTTATACCTAACCATAGAATTTTTAAGGGAAATCGAAGAAGCCTTAAAAGCTATACCATCAATAGACCCGGGTTTCAACCCGGGTAAAAGGTAAAATATACGGAACGATTTTGGCGGCATTGTTGCCTATTTCTAGCAACAATACCGCCAAAATCTCGAATGCCATTTAGATATCTAACGCCACTATCATCGTCTTTGAATCCTGGTTTATAAGCCTTAAAAGTTAGGACTCGACCATTTGATTTTTTGTTGATTTATACCTAACCATAGAATTTTTAAGGGAAATCGAAGAAGCCTTAAAAGCTATACCATCAATAGGCCCGGGTTTCAACCCGGGTAAAAGGAAAATGTACCTAATGATTTTGGCGGTATTGTTGCCTGTTTTTTAGCAACAATGCTGACAAAATCTCGTCCTTTGTACGCCTAATGCTACCGATCAATTTTTCAAATTTTAGCCCCCTTCGACAAGCTCAGGGACCACCTTAGGTGGGGCTTTTATCTGTAACAAAGTGGGACTGCCACACCCTTTCCCACTCCTGCAGCCCTCCCAAAAGAGTTCGCAGTGACTATTTGGTCTGTTTTAAGACGATCTAATCTTAAATTAAAAAAAATAGGCCGGAACAATGTCCCCAGCCTATTCAATTGACCTATGAGGTCTTTGACAATACTATTTCTAATAACCTACTATCCCCTGTTTTTCACCGCATGGTCTACCGCTCTTGCCGTAAATGCCATATAAGTAAGGGATGGGTTTTGGGTGCTGGTGGAGGTCATGCACGCACCATCTGTGACGTAGACATTTGGGCAGCTGTGTACCTGATTCCATTCATTAAGTACCGAAGTTTTGGGGTCTTTTCCCATTCTGGCACCACCCATTTCATGGATGTCCAAGCCTGGTGCACGTTTGTCATCCCGTGTACGGATATTGGTGAAACCTGCAGCCTCAAACATCTCTGACATCTGCTCAAGGTAATCCTTTATCATGGCTTCATCATTGGCGTCATAATCCATGGAGATTTTAAGCTGCGGGATGCCCCATTCGTCTTTTAGAGTGGGATCAAGGCTTACTTGACTTTCTTCTTTAGGGATGGTTTCACCCATCATATGAGAACCCATTCTCCAAGGACCGTATTCTGGTGCTTTGGCCATTGACTGTTCCAATTCATCGCCTATGCCCGAATGATCATTATAAGTGCTTCTTCCAGAGCTGAAACCTGCCGCATAGCCTCTAAGGAAATTCGTTTCCTGCTTGTGTAGGTTCCTAAATCTTGGGAAGTAGCCTGAAGTTGGTCTTCTGCCTTCGGTAGTGTATTCCTTCAATCCGTCATATTCGGCAGAGATGCCTGCACGGTAGTTGTGGAATGCTACGTATTTGCCTAGGGTACCACTGTCATTTCCCAAGCCATTTGGAAAACGGCTGGAGGTAGAGTTAAGCAAGATCAAATTGGTATTTAATGTGCTAGCATTGACAAAAATAATGTCTGCATAATATTCCTTCGTTTCTTTGGTTTGGGCATCGATAACCCTTACTCCTGTCGCCTTTCCTTTGGCATCATCATAAATGATGGAATGGACCACTGCATGGTGATGCATGGTAAGATTGCCTGTTTTGGCAGCCCAAGGCAAGGTGGAGGAATTGCTACTGAAATACCCGCCAAATGGACAACCTCGCTGACAAAGGGTCCTGTTTTGACACAAGGTTCTGCCTTGCTTGGCGTAGAAATCCTGGTTCCCTGTGATATGTGCACAACGTGCTACCACTATCTCCCTTTCTGGATAATTATTTTTCAAAAACTCCTTAAAATATTTTTCTCCTGCTGACAGTTCAAAGGGAGGTAAAAACTCTCCATCAGGCAAACTGGGCTTGCCATCTTTGTTTCCAGAAACGCCAATGAATTTTTCAACATGGCTGTACCAAGGTGCCAGGTCCTTGTACCGGATGGGCCAGTCTACAGCAAAGCCATCTCTTGCAGGGCCTTCAAAATCGAAATCGCTCCACCGTTGAACCTGTCTAGCCCAAAGAAGGGATTTTCCCCCGGTTTGATAGCCACGAATCCAGTCAAAAGGCTTTTCCTGCACATAAGGATGTTCCGTATCCTTAACGAAAAAATGCTTTGTGTCTTCCTTATAAGCATAACACCTGCTCACTACTGGGTTTTCCTCTTTTACACTTTGGAGTATTTCGCCCCTGTGTTCAAGTTCCCAGGGCATCATATTGGTGGTGGGATAATCTTTGACGTGTTTTACTTCCCGACCTCTTTCAAGCACCAGGGTATTTAATCCTTTTTCGCAAAGTTCTTTAGCTGCCCATCCCCCACTCATTCCTGAGCCGATAACGATGGCATCAAAGCTATTTTCTTTTTTGCTTTTTATATTCAAATTGGCCATTGCGTCCATTCTTTTTATGCGTTTTCAATTAATTTACTGCCATAAAAACGAGCAGGAACCAGTTCATAAGGCTTTATTTCAGTCATGAAATACTCAGAATTGAGGTATCCCTGTAGCGCGAAACGTTTGGTGGTATTCAGAAATTGGCGTGTATGGCCAATCTCACTTTCATTTTCGCCTTCCATAGCCACCCCCTTCAGAATGGCCTCCTCTGCTTCCTTTTGGTCCATTTTTGAAAACGCCTTGCCAAAGGTTGTCTTTGAAAAATCATCCCAGCCTTTAAGTCCTTTTACGAAACCTGCTTGCTGCTCAGTACTCAGACAGTCGTTGCTCATTACGAGCACAAAGTCCTGAATCATTAAATCTTCGGCTTTCTTCAGTGTTGTACCGGGGAAAATAGTGTTCGTCACCCGTGAAAGTAAAACTTTATTACTTTGGGTAATGTTTAGGTTTTGATAGGCTTGCAAAATGGATTCCTCGCTGAAGTCGCAGGCAGGCATCATGACCGCCCCTCCGGTTAGAATCGCTAATTGCTTCATAGCGGATCTTCTATCCATAATCGTTTTTAGGTAAAATGAAAATACTTGAACAAGTTATCAATTTTTTGATTAAGTGACCAAGGTTTTTTTCATCGGTGGTGAATTCCTTTAAAAATGCTTTAATTTTACACTTTAAACTTAACCACATTTATTAAAAAATTTAGAAATGAAATTAAAACTACACCTGTTAATTCTCTTTTTGCTCCCTTTGGGTTTGATGGCCCAGACCAAAATAAAGGTGCTGGATGCAGCGTCACGAGAGCCTGTGGCATTTGTAACAATTAAAGTAGATACAAAAAAAGCAATAACGGCCAATGAAAAGGGTGAATTGACGGTAAGTCTGAGTGAGCCTTCAAACTTGCTTTTTTCGCATATAGCATTTGTAGAGCAGATGGTATTGGTGCCTGACTCAGGTGAGGTCACGGTATTTTTAGAAAGAGGGGAAAATGCGCTAACAGAAGTATTGGTTAGCTCTTTTGAATCTGAGCGTCCACTATTGGAACAAGCAGCAGGAATAGTGCGTGTAACCGAGTCGGATTTGTACCGGTTCAATGAAACTTCTATAGTCCAGGCATTTAATACCAAACCTGGAATTCGTATTGAAGAACGGGCACCTGCCAGTTACAGGGTATCTATCCGTGGTAGTTCTTTGCGGTCACCTTTTGGAGTACGTAATGTAAAAGTCTACTGGAATGGTATGCCATTCACAGCACCAGATGGTACCACGCCATTGAACATGCTTGATTTGTCAAACATTCAAAATACGGAGATTATTAAAGGTCCTGCCGGGAGTATTTATGGTGCAGGGAATGGTGGAGTGATCAGTTTTACCAGTAAGGAGTCAATAGATGAAAATAGGATTGGTGCAGACTTTTCAGTGGGCGCTTTTGGTTTGGTTCGCTACCGAATGGGGATAGACCAAAAACTTGAAAATGGAGGTATTAGCGTATCTTATGCCAAACAAAATGCGGAAGGATACAGGGACCATACCGCGATGGACAGAGAAGTGTTGCAAGTTACTGGGTATTTTCAGCCTTCTAAGAAACAAAAACTAACGACTCAAATTCTGTATTCCGATCTTTTCTATGAATTGCCAGGAGCATTGAACGCTACCCAAGTGGCTGAAAATCCTCGCCAAGCAAGGCCAGGCTCTGCCGCTCAGAACGCCTCTATTAATCAGAAGTCATTGTATGGTACCTTGTCTCATGACTATAGGTTTAACCATAACCTGGACAATAAAACCTCCCTTTATATCAACACTACAGATTTTGAAAACCCTTTTAACCTGGATTACAAAAAAGAAACGCAATTTGGGTATGGAGGAAGGACAAGTTTCACCTATGATGACATTTGGGCAAATGTACCTGTCAGGCTTATCGCTGGAGGAGAATACCAACTTTCTAAAACTTCGGCGCAAAACTTCGGCAACAATGGAGGTAAAATTGATACCATCCGTTTTGGCGATGAGCTATTGACAAGCACTGCTTTTCTTTTCCAACAGTTGGAAGCTGAACTTTCCGACAGGCTTTTAATGACCATAGGACTGAGTGAAAACTTTTCCCGCTTTACCATCGCCAGAAATATAGATGCGATCAATGGAGTCCCTTCTAATGCCAAGCGTACTTTTGATCCAGTGATCGTACCAAGAGTTGCACTGTCAGCTAAATTGAACACCAATGCTGCGGTATATGCCAGTATCAGTTCAGGGTTTTCACCTCCCACCATTGACGAGGTAAGGACCAATGAAGGATCAATCAACCTTGACCTGGAGGCAGAAAAAGGGGTGAATTATGAATTGGGTTATCGGTCAAGTTTCAATAAGGGCAGAGTTAATGTAGATGGATCCGTTTTTTACTTTAAGCTAGATGAAACCATTACTACTTTTGTCAATGAGCAAGGCGTAGTCCTCTTTAGAAATGCGGGTGCTACCAATCAGAAAGGGATAGAATTGTTGGTTGATTATGCATTGATAAGAAAGCAAATTTCCTTTGTACAAGAGGTTAAAGTAACCCATTCATTTACAGGGCATTATTTTAAGTTTGTGGACTTTGTTAAGAGAGACAACGATTACAGTGGAAATGACCTTACGGGTGTAGCTCCCCATACCTTGGTCAATCAATTGGACATCAAAACCAAGCCAGGATTTTATCTAAACTTTACCCACCAGTATGTGGATGACATTCCATTGAATGATGCGAATACCGTGTTTCAGGATTCCTATCACTTGATGAACTCAAGAGTAGGATGGAGAGGTGATGTTGGAAAAGCTTTTGATCTTGAATTGTATTTTGGGGTTGAAAATTTAACGAACGTAAGCTATAGCCTAGGAAATGACCTTAACCCATTTGGCGGCAGGTATTTCCAACCTGCTGCCACAAGAAACTTTTACGGAGGAATAAAGGTTGGTCTAAAATATTAGTAGTATCAAAAAATCAAATCAAATATGAACAATAGGCCTGTATTCAATATAGAAGAAGTCAATAAAATCATTAGGAATAGAAGGTCCCAATTTGTGGCTCAGTTTAAGGAAAATGATCCTATAGAAGAAAGTATAATTAAGGAGCTTTTAGAAAATGCCAACTGGGCACCTACCCACAAGCTGACGGAACCATGGCATTTTGTGGTATTTTCAGGTGAAGGCTTAAAAAAGCTAGCTGATTATCAATCCAACTTATATAAGGAGCGTAGCGAAAAGAATGGGAATTTCAAAGAAGGGGTGTATACCAAGCTGAAAGAAAATCCATTAAAAGCTTCCCATGTCATAGCGATAGGAATGAAAAGAGACCTGCGTGCCAATCTTCCTGAAATGGAGGAGATAGCCTCAGTAGCCATGGCGGTCCAAAACATGTACCTTACGGCCAGTGCGCGTGGATTAGCGGCTTACTGGAGTACAGGTGCACCTACCTTCTGGCCAGAAGCCAAAACCTATTTTGGGCTAAGGGAAGAGGACATGTTGATGGGTTTTTTCTTTGTCGCCAAAGCTGCATCAGACAAATGGCCTGAAGGAAAAAGAACCCCAATTTCAGAAAAAGTGACTTGGGTGAAAGAATAATGGTTTTTCTTAAAAAACAATTTCAAAATCCTGCTTTGGCCATTTGTTGGTTGGTTATGCTTTTTATTGGGGCCTGTAGTGAAGATTACCTTCCCAAACCCAAAGGCTATAACCGCATTGATTTGCCAAGGCGGGATTTTGTTTCTTTAGATAAAAATCTGCCCTATAATTTTGAATATTCCGTTCATGCCCAAATAGAACGGGATTCATTTAACCTGCAGGAAAAAACTTGGGCCAACGTTCATTATACCGATTTTAATGCCAGGGTTCACCTGACTTATAAAGCCATCAATGGTGATAAGGCTTTATTTAAAACCTATTTAAATGATGCGATGAGCCTTACCTTCAAGCATCAGGTAAAGGCCTATGGTATCGATGAAGCTGTGTTAATAACACCCAAAGGGTACACTGGTTTTGTCTCCGAATTAAGCGGAGAAGTACCTACCCAATTTCAATTTTTCGTTACAGATTCCACACAAAATTTTCTAAGAGGAGCGTTGTACTTTCAGACAGCGGTTAAGAATGACTCCTTGGCTCCAATCATCGAATATATAAAAATAGACATGATGCATTTGATCAATACGCTTGCTTTTGAATTAAAAATGTCAGATTAATGTTGTACCTTTAAAATACACTCCCAATCTTTTTTCTAATTTTCTTACGCCAAGTAGTATTAATCTAAATCATTTACCTTTAATTTAATATATGGCTACGCCAAAATTCTCAAGACCTAAAATCAATTTCCACCAAGTTGTGAAATTAAGGGTGAGCGAATATTTTAAAGCCCAAAATATTGCTCGATCAGGAAATTCCGAACTATTTGTTAAAGCAGGAATCATTGTGGTGGCATTTGTATTGTTGTACATCCACCTTGTGTTTTTTACCCCCCACTGGATTTTAGGATTGTTTGAATGCTTAATTTTAGGCGCATTAACAGCTTTTATTGGCTTTAATGTAATGCATGATGGTGCTCATGGAAGTTTTAGTGACCGCCCTTGGGTCAATACGCTGGCAGGAATGTCTATTAATTTTCTGGGTGCCAATGTTTTCATGTGGAAGACCAAACACAATGTCGTTCACCACTCTTTTACAAACGTAGATGGAGTTGATGATGACTTGAATGCAAGACCATTTTTGCGCCTTTCTCCAAGTCAAAAGAAATTCAAAATACATCAGTTTCAACACTATTATTTTATTTTCACCTATTCACTTTTGTACCTCTATTGGGTGTTTTTTACGGATTATAAAAAATATGTTACCAGAAAAGTAGGGATAGTGCCTATTCAAAAAATGAAACTATCCGATCACATCAGTTTCTGGGGTTTTAAGGCACTTCATCTGGTTCTCTTTATAGCCATTCCCATTTATATGGTAGGATGGGCCCCATGGTTAGTAGGCTTTCTTGTGTACAGCCTTTTTGCAGGGCTTTTGCTGACACTTGTTTTCCAATTGGCGCATAGCCTGGAAGAAACTGCCTTCCCTGTTCCTGAGCCTGTATCCAATTGCCTGGAAGACGAATGGATGATTCATCAGATCAGAACGACTGCTAATTTTGCTACTGGGTACAAATTGCTTACTTGGTTTTTGGGCGGGCTAAATTTCCAAATAGAGCATCATTTGTTTCCCAAAGTCTCCCATATTCATTATCCTGCTTTGAGTAAAATAATCAAACAAGCCTGCAAGGATTATAACATTCAATACCTTGAACATCAACAATTGAGGAGGGCCTTTATTTCCCATTTCCGCCATTTGAAGGGTTTGGGGAACGCCTGAGTAATAGACGAGAGTTTGTTAATTTAAATAATACCAGCTACATTTGTGGCAAGATCATTAGGGGTGCCTTAATATAACGGGCTGAGATCACACCCATATCACCTGATCCGGATAATGCCGGCGAAGGGAAATGTAAAATAGCTAATCGTACGTAATGCTATTGGGTAAACAACAAAAGGAGAATTGTCCCCTCATTTCTTCAATGTTTAACCAGAATAATTTATCAACATGATACGTATTTGTTTTTCAGCAATATTTTTATTGCTGTGCCAACTGACTACTGCCCAAAATAACATCCAGGGTATTATAAAGGATGCTGAAAATGACATGCCTCTTCTAGGCGCTACCGTATACCAGGAAGGTACCCAAAAAGGAGCTGTAAGTGATAAAAATGGAGCTTTTCAGATAAATAATCTGAACCAGAAAGTAGCAAAACTTCGTATTTCTTTTGTAGGTTATACCTCCAAAACGATAAATATCCCGCTTCCTCAACAAGGGGATTTATTAATTGCCCTGAACTCAACTACCCTTACCACTGAAGAATTTATTGTTTCAGGAACCAGGGCTTCAGAGACCACTCCCACTACCTTCCAGATGATCAGTAAAGAAACACTTGGGAAAGATAATCTAGGGCAGGACCTACCATTTTTGCTTTATTATACCCCTTCTATTGTTACGCATTCTGATGCGGGAACAGGGGTAGGCTATACGGGTATGCGGATCAGAGGGACAGATCAGACGAGGATCAATGTCACCGTCAATGGAATTCCGCTCAATGATGCCGAATCACATGGTGTTTTTTGGGTGAATATGCCAGACTTTGCCTCCTCAGTGGAGAATATCCAAATCCAACGTGGTGTAGGTACGTCTACCAATGGAGCGGCAACCTTTGGCGCCAGCCTCAACATTCAGACTGATACAAAAAAGGAAGAAGCTTATGCAGAAACTGACAATTCCTATGGCTCCTTCAATACCCGAAAGCATACCATTAAAGCTGGTACAGGATTGATCCAGGATAAATGGGCTGTGGATGCAAGGCTTTCTCAAGTCACTTCTGATGGGTACATAGACAGGGCTTTTTCTGACCTGAAGTCCTACTTTGTTTCTGGAGGGTATTATGGAGACAACCATGTATTTAAGGTTAATATCTTTTCGGGATCGGAACAAACCTACCAGGCCTGGAATGGGGTACCGGAAAATCTGCTTGAAACCAACCGGACTTTCAATAGCTACACCTATGAAAATGAAACCGACAATTACCAACAAAACCATTACCAGTTCATATATGCTGGAACATGGGCAGATAATCTGAAAGCCAATTTTGCTTTGCATTATACTGGCGGACAAGGATACTATGAGCAATTTAAAGAAGATGATGACTTGGAGGATTATGGATTTGACCCTATCCAAATAGATGATCAGGTCATCAACAGTACCGATATCATCCGAAGAAGGTGGTTGGACAACGACTTTTATGGTGCTGTATTTTCACTAAATTACGTTTCAACCAATGGAAGATTGGATGCAATCCTTGGCGGTGGAGCCAATCGATATGATGGGGATCACTTTGGAGAAATCATCTGGATGGGGGTTACTGGTGATACCAATATCAGAGACAAGTATTACAACAATGTGGCTGTAAAAGATGATCGAAACATATACCTAAAAGCAACCTATGAGGTAAAGGAAAGGTTGTACCTATTTGCAGACATGCAGGTAAGAGGGATTGATTATTCTTTTGACGGGAAAAATAATGATCAAAGAAATGTTAGTGGTAATCAATCTTATACTTTCTTCAATCCTAAGCTTGGATTATCCTATGAAACCGGTAATGGAAAAACCCTTTATGCCTCTTATGCAGTGGCCAACAGAGAGCCTGTAAGAAATGATTTTACAGATTCTCCTCTATCAGAAATTCCCAGGCCTGAGACGCTAAATAATGTAGAGGCCGGAATAAGGGTAAAGAAGTCTAACTATCAGTACAATGCCAATTTGTACTATATGGGATATAAGGATCAGTTGGTGCTCACCGGACAATTGAATGATGTAGGTGCTTATGTTCGTGAAAATGTGGCCAGTAGTTATCGGGCGGGAATAGAACTTGACGGTGCAGTAGTGCTCTCACCCCGCTGGACGCTGGGAGGAAACATTGCTTTTAGTCAAAATAAGATTGATACGTATACCGAATACAGTGATGTGTATGACGAGAACTGGGATTTTTTAGGTCAGGAAAGCATTACCTACACCAATACGGACATTGCTTTTTCTCCTGACATCGTAGCGAGTGCCATTATAGACTTCAGGCTGCTAAAAAATCTGGAAGTCAGTTTGCTCAACAAGTATGTTGGCCAACAATTTCTGGACAATGCCCAGCAAGAAGGACGGAGCCTGGATGCCTACTGGACATCTGACTTGAGATTTATTTATTCCTGGAAACCTGGATTTGTGAAAGAAATGGTGTTTTCCGGCAAGGTTAATAATATATTCAATTACCTCTATGAGCCAAATGGATACACTTTTGGTTATTTCGTTCCATCCAGCGAAGGACAAGGCATGGAACGCGTGGCAGAAAACTATTATTACCCCATGGCAGGAACCAGTTTTATGGCGGGTGTATCTATCCGTTTTTGATTCACTCTTAAATCTCTCCTCGGTATAAGCCGGGGAGAGAACTTATTGGATAGGTTTTCCATGGGTTTGAAGGATAAGTTTTTTTGCCAGAAAGGGAGATTTTTTGATCACATTCACAGCAAAATTTGAAACAAATGGAGCACCGAAAAGATTTTGTACTGCCCTTCCAGTTCTCAGCCGGCTGTAGAAATACTGGTTCCAGGCCTTTGCGTATTCATTTTGGATGGCCTCTAAATGGCTATGGTTGAGAATGGCATCAGCTGCCAACTTTCCTGTGTGAATAGCGATTGCCATTCCATTGCCGCACAAAGGAGTAATCATACCGGCAGCATCTCCAATCATAAGGACTTGGTTTTCTACCGGAGACTTGGTTGCGAAACTGATTTCATTTATTACCTCAGGCTTTTCCCATAGAAATTCTGCGCGACTAAATATTTCTTTGATATGCGGGTTTTTAAACAAATATTGCTCCTCCATACTTTGGATGTTTCCAGCAGCTTTTAATTGAGCCCTACTGCCCAAATAGCAAAGATTGAACTGGTCTTTCTCTATTTTATTGATCCCAAGGTAGCCTCCATTATAATTGTGCAGCGCCACCATATTTTCCTCATGCGCTATTTTAATATGGTATTTGATGCCCACATAAGGACTCCGGTGCTTTAGATAACTTCGGTTAAGGTACTTGTCTATTTTTGATCTTTTCCCGTAAGCGGCAAGAACGATTGGGGCCGTCAGTAGGCCTCCCTCATTGGTGGTCACTTCAAATATTTTCCGGTCTGGCTTGTAATCGATCGTGGCTGCCTGGGTTTTCAAAAGAAATTTCACCCCAACATTTTGACATTTTCGATATAAAAAGTAGTCCAGGCTGTATCGACTTATTCCAAAGCCACCCAATTCCAGCGGAACCTCAGCTAAGGCTCCATTGACGGCACTAAGCCTGAAAGTATTGATTTCGGCTGGTTCAAAAGAGAAAGGGAAGAGATCCTTTTGCATTAAAAAATCCCTGACTTCATTGGAAATGTATTCTCCGCAGACCCTGTGAAAAGGATAACTTTTTTTTTCGATTAGCAGAACACTTTTGCCCTCCTTTGCCAGAAGATAGGCAGAAATAAGTCCGGAAAGCCCACCTCCAATGATTATGATTTGATTTTCATCCATGTTTTTTATTAACAACTTGAACCAGCAATGGTTCGTGTCTATTTGATTTAGGTGCTGGCTTTTATCAAGTTTACGAATTAAAATTTTAATTTTGGCTTTCTAATATTCCTAACTTTATTAATTGAACCCATATGTTAAAGTCAAAAGCAAGCTTTTTGATTTTGCTGTTAGTAAGTTTTAGCCTGAATCTGATTTCTCCGGATTTGGCAGAAGCTCAGCGAAGAAAGAAAAAAAAGGATGAGCAAGAAGCCAAGGTTTCGGAAAAAAAGCCGGTAAAGAACAAGGATGGATTGAAATCTTATGAAGAGGTTATCAAAGACAGTGCTCAAACCAAGCCTGGCCTTTTTACAGTTCACAAGGTGGATGAAAAATACTATTATGAAATTCCCGAAGCGATGCTTGGACGGGAAATGCTCATGGTCACCACTATCGCCAAGACTGCCAATGGTGTAGGCTATGGGGGAGAGCGGACCAATACGCAGATGCTTCGATGGGAAAAGAAGGATAAAAACATTTTACTAAAAGTGGTTTCCTATGCCAACACTGCCGCAGATTCACTTCCGATCTATCAGGCTGTTAAAAACTCCAATTTGGAGCCTATTTTGTACCGGTTTGATATCGAAGCCAAAGGCAAGAAAGGTAAAGGCTGGGTGATTGAAGTATCTGACCTTTTTTCTAAGGATGTTCAGGCCCTCGGCTTGCAACAAAGCCGAAGAAAAGGGTATAAGGTGACCCGTTTGGATACAGACAGGTCATATATAGAAAGAATTAGCCCCTACCTGACCAATATTGAGGCGAGGTATGTGTTGACCTATGCTGCTTCTGAAGCCCCCTCCAATAGTGCTACTGGTCTTATTACGGTAGAGATGAATAGTAGCATGGTGTTGCTTCCTGAAGAACCTATGAAGCAAAGGCTGGCAGACCGTAGGGTTGGTTGGTTCAATACAAGGGTTACCGATTACGGGCTGGATGCACATAAGGCAAGTAAGAGAATTTATCTGGACCGTTGGAGACTGGAGGTAAAGGAAGAAGACCTTGAAAAATTCAAGGCAGGTGAATTGGTAGAACCCAAGAAACAAATTGTTTATTATATAGATCCTGCTACACCTTCCCAGTGGGTGCCTTACCTAATAGCAGGAGTAGAGGATTGGAATGCAGCTTTTGAAGAGGCTGGGTTTAAAAATGCTATCAAGGCAAAAGAAGCCCCAAGTCAGGAAGAAGATCCTGATTGGAATCCAGAGGATGCCAGGTATTCCGTGATCAGGTATTTTGCCTCTGATATTCAGAATGCTTACGGACCGCACGTGTCAGACCCCCGCTCCGGTGAAATAATAGAATCTGATATAGGCTGGTACCACAATGTTATGAACCTATTACGCAACTGGTTTTTTGTGCAAACCGCTGCGATCAATACAGCCTCAAGAGGAATGCAGTTTGAAGATGAAGTTATGGGTAGGTTGATCCGTTTTGTTTCTTCGCATGAAGTTGGGCATACCCTTGGTTTACCGCATAACTTTGCATCATCTTTTGCTTATCCTGTGGATTCTTTGCGTTCAGCTACTTTTACGTCGAAGTATGGTACCGCTCCATCGCTTATGGATTATGCGCGTTTTAACTACGTTGCCCAGCCAGAAGACAAGGGTGTTCACTTGTTTCCTGAGGTAGGTCTCTATGATAAATTTGCTATTTCCTGGGGATATAGGCCAATACTTGAGGCAGAAACTCCAGAAGAGGAGCAGGTGATTCTAGATTCTTGGATAGTCGCAAAGAATGGAGACCCTATCTACCGCTATGGCAGACAGGGCAATCCCTATGATCCTAGTACCCAAAGTGAGGATTTAGGAAATGATGCAATGAAGGCATCATCGTATGGAATTCAAAACCTAAAACGTATCGTTCCGAATCTAGTCGAATGGACAGGTGAATTGGACAAGCCCTATAAGAATTATGATGATCTTGGTGAACTTTATGTACAGGTTTTGGCACAATACAATCGTTACATGGGACATGTCAGGACCAATATTGGAGGTGTATATGAAATTTATAAAGCCATCGGTCAGGACGAAGATGTTTATACCCATGTGGACAAGGCCAAGCAGAAGGAAGCCATGGATTTTATCCAAAAGGAACTTTTTACGACTCAGGATTGGCTGACAGATAACAATATTACCAACAAAATTCAAGATTTTGGGATACTGGACAGAATCAGGAAATTACAGGTAGGTACTTTGAACGGGATTTTGGATTGGGGAAGATTAGGAAGGGTGATTGAAAACGAAGCCTTTAACGGTTCCGAAGCATATGGTTTGCTGGAATTGATGACTGACCTAAGAAAAGGTATTTGGGAAGAGCTAACTACAAGTAAAGCCATAGATGTTAACAGAAGGAGCCTACAGCGAGCGCATATAGAGAAACTTGGAGCGTTAATGACTAAGGACGCTAGTGGAAGATCAGCTTCTTCCCTGAATGCTTCCCAGTCGGATATCCGTGCTGTGGCAAGGGCTTCATTAAATGTAATTCAAGCAGAAATAAAACGTGCCCTTCCTAGAACTTCAGACACCATGAATAAAATCCATCTGGAAGACAGTTTGGAAAGGGTTAAAAACATTTTGGATCCCTCCTGAGCGTAGATTGAAAAGTGCTAAAATTGAAACCCACGGGCAATGCTTGTGGTTTTTTTTGTTGTCTCACTTTTGGATTTGCTAAGGAGAAGCTTACTAGAATTTTATATTATTTGTTCCAAATTTCCCAGGCAGCCTCTGCTTGTAAGTGCAGCATTTCTATCCCGTTTTTTGTTTTTGTACCCATCTTTGCTGCTGCAGTCATCATGGCCGTTTCTGTGGGATTATAGACTAGATCATAATACCAATTGACCTTATTAAGGTGCGTTATAGGCAGGTCAGGCATTGCTGAAATATTGGGGAAAGTGCCCAAAGGGGTAGTGTTAATAACAAGTGGGTAATCTGATAGGAAATCAGGAGACGCTTTTATCTTATCGTAACTGATGGTGTTTTTGGCTAAAGGATCCGGATTTCGGGAAACTTTCAAGAAAGGGATTTCCAGATCGTTTAATGCCTGGCAAACGGCCTTAGAAGCGCCTCCTGTACCCAGAATTAACGCATGTGGTCTTTCTGCTCCCAGCCAATTGGTCAATGAGGTTTTAAAACCATAATAATCTGTATTATAGCCTACCAGACCATTGGGAGTAAGTTTGATGCAATTCACCGCCCCAATGGCCTTACAGGCTGGGTCAAGGTTGTCCAAATAGGGGATTACCTGTTCTTTATAAGGAATGGTTACATTGAGACCTATTAACTCTTTTTGTGAGGCAATAATTTCCGGTAAAGCGTTGATATTGGCGATTTCATACAGGTCGTATTGACAATCTGGCTTTCCCTCCCGGATGAATTTATCGGAAAAATATTTTTTTGAAAAGGAATGGATTAGAGGGTAACCTATTAAGCCAAATTTTCTCATTCTTTTCTAAAATTATAGGCCAATCTTTCAAGCCCAACTACAAGGATTACTCCAATTAAGAATGCCAGAATGGCGATCAAAAAAGCAGGTTCCTGGCCTGTCTCGGAAAGATAAACATGTGGTAAAATGTTTTCTGTCAAAAATGGTTTTTGGGTACCTAAACTCGACATCCTATAACTGAGTATCTTTTTCCAAGGCCAGATTTTATTGATGGAACCGATCATAAAACCCGACAAAAAAGACAAAGTAAGCGCATGGTAGTTTTTCAAGAACCAGGAAATCAGTCTGCTGAACAGGAGTAAGCCTGTAATGCAACCCAAAGCAAAAACAGCCAAAACGGCGAAGTTTTTTTCATTGACAGCATGGAGAATATATTCGTATTTGCCTAGAATAAGCAACAAGAAACTTCCTGAAATTCCAGGCAGGATCATGGCACATATGGCGATGGCTCCGGAAAGGAAAGTTAACCAAATGTTATTTGGAGAGGAGATCATAGGCAGCTCTGTGATATAATAAGCAATGGCTACACCTACCGGAAACATAAATAGGGAAATAATGGTCCAGCGTTTGATGTCTCGCAGAATTATGATAGAACTAATTAGGATTAATCCGCAGAAGAAAGACCACAAGGGTATAGGGTAGGTTTCTATAAAAAACGTTATGGCTTTTGAGAAAGCAAAAATACTTGTAAGGATTCCTAGGAACAAGGTTAGCAAAAAGCTTGCATTTACATGTTTCCAGAAAGCAACTATATCAAACGTAGCAAGAAGTTTTAGGGCCGTTAGGTCAAATGAATTGATACTCTCCAGAAGCTCTTCATAGATTTTAGTTATCAGTGCAATAGAACCGCCTGAAACTCCCGGAACAATATCTGCGCTTCCCATACCCATGCCTTTCAAGAAAAGCAATGCCTTCTCACTAAACTTATTCATTGGTTGGACTTTTTAATAAAGAGATGTAAAATTTATTTATCTAAAAAGAAATCGAAAGTATCTCCTCTTAGTCCAAGCCTTAGTGTTTCCAAAGGTATGATTTCATTGGGTGCGATATTTCCTAGGTTGACATTCGTCCCTAGTAGTTTAATAAACCAGACCTGCTGTTCTTTTTGTGGTGCTTCCCAAATGATTTTCTCTTCCGAAATCTGGGTTAAAATTTCCTCTACAAGACCTTGCCTTACTTCACCTGAATCCCTAAAAAGGCCGACATTACCACCCTCTCTGGCCTCACCGATTACTTTCCATGCGCCAGCATTTAATTCTTTTTGCATTTGATCAATCCACTTATAAGGAGGAATGATTTTAGCTGCATCTTTAGAACCTACCTCTGAAAGAACTGTGACTTCTTTTGCAAGTGTACGGATATATTCGCATTTCTCGTCATGGTCCAATGTAATGGAGCCATCGGAAACCTCAACAAACGAAAGTCGGTATTTATCCAAAAGTCGCCTGTAATCCTCAAATTGATCCCTTACAATAAAGGCTTCAAACAGTGTCCCACCAAAGTAGACAGGTATTCCTGCCGAACGGTAAAGTTCAATTTTTTCATTGAGTTTGCTGGTGACATAGGAAGTGGCCCAGCCTAATTTTACAATATCCACGAAATCTCCGTTAGACTCAATAAAATCTTCCACTTCTCTTAGACTTAAACCCTTATCCATCACCATGGTATATCCTGTATTTCTTGGCTTTTGTGTTCTGAATGGGATGCTCTTTAGAATGTAATTCATTCAATGTAATTTTGATAAAATAGATAAATTAGATTTTTATTTTTTCAAACCCTCTCTATACTGATTGATGATTTTATAAATCGCCTTTTGTTGTTCCAGTTCTGGCATCAACTCATAAAGGAGAATGTGTTTTTCAAAGTCCAAAGTTAATGCATTTTCCAAAATTGAAAAGGCTTCTTTGTATTTACCTGTCTTAATCATGTATACTACCAGTCGATAATATAAGGATGCTTCTTCAGGCAGTTCTTCTAATCCTTCCATTATTACATCTTCTGCTTCTTCAAACCGGTTCTGGTCAAAGTATATCAAGGAAAGGTTGACGTAAGTTTCTAACATGCCTGGTTCCAGATTAATAGCTTCTTCATAGGCTTCGGAACTTGATTGTAGATTACCCAATTCGTATTCGGCATCTGCAAGTCCTACCCAATAGGTAGCATTCTCTGCCGTGAGCTTAATGGCTTTTTTAAAATAATGAATGGCCTCAAAATATTTTTTCTTTTTGACCATGCACATCCCTAATCCAAACCATGCATCATCGTATTCTGTGTCTAATTTTGCTGATTTTTTGAAATACTTGAAAGCCATATCAATTTGATCCAGCTTTTCATAAGAAGCTGCTAGATAGCAACAATTTTCAGCATTGCTTCCTTCACAATTTATAGTGTTTTGATAGGCCTCCAATGCTTTTTCATACTGGTTGGTATTCATTAGGGCATTGCCCAAATTAAAATAGGCGGAAGCAAAAGTATCGTCTATCAGAATGGCATAATCGTAGGCCTCAATAGCCTCCTCGAATTTCCCCAAGCGGTTATGAACAACGCCTAAATTGTACCATGCGTTGGCATTGTAGGGGTCACGGTCAATAAATTCTTGATAGAAATCCAAAATTTCATCAAAGGAGCCTTCTTCATCGGTCAACATGGCCAACTGGAACAACGCATCCTCGTGATTAATTTTGAGTTTTACAGCTTCCTTAAGACACTCTATTGCCTCTTTATTTTTGTTTTCAATTCTGTAAAAATTACCTAAAAGGTAAAATACCTCTGCTTTGTCCTCTGCCAATGGCATGAAACCATGAAGTAACTGAATAGCATCAGTATTTTGGTCAAGTATGGACATGGCATTGGCCAGCGTCAGTACTATATCTTCATTGTTTGGAGATATATTGTTTAGGTTTTCAAGGATTTCTAAACCATCCTCCACATCATCCAAATAAATCAAAGATTGAGCCATCAATAATTTGATTTCTATAGAAAAAGGGAATTTTGATATGGCCAATTCGCTAGTTTTTAATGCTTTTCTGTATTTAAAATGCTCATGGTAATATCTAATGATGTCTTCTAATTCTTCCTCTCCGAAAAACAAGTCAAGGTTTGCGCTAAGTGAGTTTTCAAACCTCTTAACCAATTCTTTCTCTTGATCTGATTGATTATCAAAATCTCCTGTCATAGGTTTGATTTATATTTTAAACTTAAGATACCAAATATTTTCTTTCTGAAGTGTTATCCACTTAAGTATTTAAGGTTATTTAACGGGGTGTCATTTTTTTAATTTATCGACTTAGCCCATTTTAATGTTTCCTTTAAAGGCGTATAGGTATACTGTGTTAATTCGTTAATTTTGGTGTTGTCATATCTGATTTTGGTCTGCGCTGTTTGTATCGTTTGCCGAGTAATTGGAATTTTATTTTTAGCAAAATAATTGTAAAACATAGACCAATTGACTACCATTTTGGCCATCCAGTTATTTAAGGGTTTTTTGGGTGGTTTTAATTTAAATTCAGTGGCCATTTCCTTAAAGAACTTTTCGTAGGAAATGGCTTCCTTATTAAGGATGTAGCGATTACCCCATGATTCTGAAGCTATTAGTGAGGACATAAGGGAGACTGCATCTCTGATGTCTATATAATTAATGTCACCTATTGGATAATAACGGTTACCTTCTAAAACATACCTGTAAATCTGGCTGCTGCTTCTTTCGTCGTCCACCTTGGCCAAAAGGATGGAGGGATTAAAAACCATCACTTCGAGACCTTCCTGTGCGCCTCGCCAGGCTTCAAGCTCAGCCAGATGTTTTGAAATGGCGTATGGAGTATTAAGCGTTGAATTCACCCATTTCTGATTTTCATTAATAAGGTCAATGGAGTCACGCCCAAGAGCAGCTACAGAACTAATAAAAACCAGGTTTTTACAATTTGTAGACAGCATGGCATTGACCAGACAAGCAGTTCCATATGTATTGGTTTTAAGCAAAGCTTCCTTTTTAGAACCGTCAAAGGATACCATGCCTGCAGCATGAATTACCAGATCTTGCTCTTTACAAGCTTCTATGAGCAACTCTACATCTGTGATTTCACCTTCATACCATTTGATTTGGGAAGATAGATTTCCGAGAAGAGCTGTGCTGCTATTTGATCTCTTGAGGCCAGATATTATTACCTTACCAGCATAGCTTTTCGCTAAATAGCTTCCCAAAAGTCCGGTAATGCCGGTAATCAATATTTTTTTCACACGCGATAACGCTTACAGGTTTTTGTTATAAATTTTTATTCCACAAATCCAATTCCTGCAATTTGTCAAAGTATTTACTATGCGGCAATCTTTCCATGGCATCGAGGTACTTTTCATTGTGACAATCTGTCCCAACCAATTTCACCAAATCCTTGTTAATTAATTCTTCAGCAAACTTTTTGACTCCTTTGGAATAGTAACCAGTTAGAGAAAGCAAATTAAGCTGAAAGGGAATGTTTCTATCTACAAGAGCATCGAGTGTCTCAGGTTCCTGATGTAAGTACATGTACCTTTCTGGGTGTGCAAATACAGGCTGATAACCCAACATTTCCATTTTGAAAAATGTTTCCAAAAGAATGTGAGGCTTGCTCATAAATCCTGTTTCTACAAGCACCATTTTATTGGTCCCGAATGAAAGAATAGGCTCATTATTTTCCACTTTTTCATAGAAAATTTCATCAAGATAATATTCTGCCGCAGCATCCAATTCGATGTCAATCCCAGCCTCTTTTACCGCTAGTTTAAGTTTCTCTAAACCTGCATTTATGATTTCAGGTGTGTTTTTAAAAAACTCACTCATGATATGCGGCGTAATGATAAGCTTCTTTAATCCATAGCCGGAAAGCCTGGTAATCAAAGCAATGGACTCTTCCATTTTTTGTGAGCCATCATCTATGCCAGGAATCAAATGACTGTGCATGTCTGCACCTACCCAACTTAGGTCAAGGTGCTGATCATGTGGTGAATTCTTTAGTTTTCTTAATAGTTTAATGATAGACATTAAAGTCCTCCTTTGCTTATTTCGGTGAATTTTTTAAGGTCAGGCCAAAGCTGGTCTTTTTCAGACAGAAGTGGTTCATCCACTCCCCAATCAATGTTTAACTCATTATCATTCCAAATAATTCCACCTTCACTTTCTTTATTGTAAAGGTGCGAACATTTGTAAGTAAATACTGCTTCCTCCCAAACTGCAAAGCCATGAGCAAATCCAGTAGGTACATAAAGCATATTTTGAAGTTTTTCATCCAATACCACTGAATGGAATTTGCCATAGGTGGCTGATCCCTTTCTTAGATCAACGCAAACATCCAAAACCTTGCCACTTATAACCCTTACAAGCTTTGCTTGCGCGTGATCCCCGCTCTGGAAATGAAGTCCCCTTACAATACCAGCTTCTGAATAGGATTGATTGTCTTGTACCCAAGAGGTATTCAACCCCTTTTTTTTAAAATGATCCTCGCGGTAACTTTCCAAAAAATAACCCCTTGCATCTTTAAATACTTTTGGGTAGATTTCATATACATCTTTAATGGGCGTTTCCCTGATTTCCATACCTTTGGATTTATTTCTTTAAAAATGATGTAATTTGGTGAATATCTTATGAAGATATATAATTTTAAAACGAAATTTTAAAGTTGCGGGTTAAAGATGTGAACAATAAGCAATTTAAATAGAGAAAGTCCACAGAAAAGTTGCATTTAATTTAACTAATAGTGAATCTATTGGTATAGCAATACGTTATAAAACCTTGATTTAAACTTTCTGAATGAGTAAACACAGTAGAAAATTAGCAAAATTAGTAGACAATACGCCAAAAGAAGAGACCGCTATTTTGGTAGCACTTATCCACCAAAATGAGACAGAAGTGTTGGTACAGGAACATTTGGATGAGCTTGCCTTTCTGACCGAAACCTTGGGAGCAAAAGCTATTCATCGGTTTACCCAAAGAATGGATAAACCGGACACAAGGACTTTTGTAGGCTCTGGTAAACTTGAAGACATAAAGGCTTATATCGAGCACTTTGAAGTGGATATGGTGATCTTTGATGAAGACCTGAGCCCTTCTCAAGTGAAGGTTTTGGAGAACGAATTGAAGATTAAAGTTTACGATCGATCCATGTTAATCTTGGATATTTTCCTAAACAGGGCACAATCAGCCCAAGCCAAAACTCAAGTGGAATTGGCAAGGTTTCAATACCTTCTTCCAAGGCTTACTCGGATGTGGACCCACTTGGAACGCCAAAGAGGAGGCACTGCCACTCGTGGAGGAGCTGGTGAAAAAGAAATAGAAACGGATAAACGAGATATCAGAAGAAAAATTGACCTACTTAAGGAGAAACTAAAGAAAATTGAGAAACAGGGACAAACCCAAAGAAAAAGTAGGGAAGGCATTGTAAGGGTAGCATTGGTTGGTTATACCAATGTGGGTAAAAGTACCCTGATGAACCTATTGACAAAAGAAAACATTCTAGCAGAAAACAAACTCTTTGCGACAGTAGACTCTACCGTTAGAAAAGTAGTGCTAGAGAACATTCCATTTTTGATTTCCGATACGGTAGGTTTTATTAGAAAACTTCCTACCCACCTTATTGAATCTTTTAAATCTACCCTTTCTGAAATAGAGGAGGCTGATCTTTTGGTTCATGTAGTGGACATTGCTCATCCGGGGTATGAAGATCAGATAACTGTGGTCAACCAAACACTTAGTGAAATGGGTGCAGGTGATAAACCTGTGATTATGGTTTTTAACAAAATTGATATCGCTCCTAAAATGCCTTCAGAGGAAAAGCTGATGGAGATGTCAGAATTTGAAGTAGAGCAGGCTAATTTTATTGATTTTGACAAGCTTGAAGAAAGTTACGCGAAAAAATCAGCAATCAACCCAGTATTTATAGCTGCCGAAAATGGGACCAACATTGAGGGTTTTCGAACAACCATTACAGCAGAAGTAAAAAAGATTCATAAAAAAATGTATCCTCATTACCTTGATGATGAGGTGCTGGACTTGTCCCAATACCCAGAAGAAGATTGAGGCATTTTGTTTAAGCCAGCAACGGCATTTTGATGGATTATATCTGAGCTTTGAAGTAATTTCAGCACTCGATTGAGTAGCTTTTTTGGGGTATATTGGCTTAATTGTATTAATATCCAGTAGAAATTTTTGAAAAATATTGGGTTAAATTAATTAAAGACACATTCATTGAGGAAAATAATTTCATGGGTAGGAAAAGTTCTGCTTGCTATGTTTGTAGCATCAATAGTTTTGGTCGTGGGACTAAGTGTTTTTCCAGTTTATTTCACGCCTTTGATGGGGTTAAGAACTGTAGAACAGGCTTTTTCAAAAGACAAGAACATGGTTTCGAAGAAGGATTGGGAGCCTATTGAAAATATTTCGCCTCACCTATACCAGGCGGTGATGGCTGCAGAAGACCAGAAATTTTTAACCCATGGAGGCTTTGATTGGGAGGCTATAGAAAGTGCCTTTGAGGGGAATAAGTCAGGTAAGCGAATAAAAGGGGGCAGTACCATTTCCAATCAAACAGCCAAGAATGTATTTCTATGGCCCGGAAGAAATTTCGTTAGAAAAGGTTTAGAAGCCTATTTCACAGTTTTAATTGAGTTTTTTTGGGACAAAGAAAGGATTCTTGAAGTGTACCTTAATGTGATAGAAATGGGTGACGGGATTTATGGCGCAGAGGCTGCCGCTAAATATTACTTCAATAAACCAGCTTCACAATTGACCCGACAAGAGGCAGCTTTGATCGCAGCCGTTCTTCCAAATCCATTAAGGTGGAGGCCAGATAAACCAACTCCGTACATTCGAAATCGACAAAGCTGGATATTAAGGAATATGCGTAATCTTGGAGAAGTAAAATTTGAGTAGTAAAGCTGCCAATTACTTTCTTATAATACTTTTTAGTCGGGTAGTGAATCTTGGCCTGTTCTCCATTAGGTTAAGATCATCCTCCGAAATCCGTTTTACACTCTCAATAGTATAGAAGGCTTTTTCGTGACTTTCTTTTAGTTTTTCAATAAAGGATTTGAGCACTTCCCTTTTGATGACAGTAAACATTAGTATCACCTTTCCGTAACGTCCTTCTGCGCCCACAGAAGTAAATCGATAACCCTTTTCTTTCATGTATTCTACAAGTTCAGGTAAAGGCTCTGGAGTGATCACCCTGACAAGCACTCTACCTATGGCAAGGCGCTCCTCAATGACCATTCCTACATAAGTTCCCGTAGCAAAACCACCTGCATAAGCTATATATGACATGGGATTGCTTATGTTTTGGAAAATCTGTCCTATTGCCAACAACCAGATGAGTGCTTCGAAAAAACCGAGAATTGGTGCCGCAGTTTTTTTACCATTAAGCACAAACATAATCCTTAGGGTATTGATGGAAACATCCACCACCCTGGCGATAAAAATCAAAAGCGGCATCACCAGGTAATCAAATACCGGTGGAGTAATGCCAAAAGATTCAAAAAATTCCTGCATGAAATTACTGAAAGGTTACAACACGCAAAAGTAAGTAAAGTAAACCAATTTCTATAATTATACTTAATTAGTTACCATAAACGGGGCTTCAATTGTTCGCTACCTATCCACCCTATTGAAGCAGGAAAATGAAAGAAAGAGTAGCTCGCATGTGGAAAGTGAACGAAATGATTACGGACTTGTTGCTAAAATTGGTTTTTCTAGCCGCATTGCCTTTAAAATTCAACAAGAAATTTCTTTTGGTTATTGGCTTCATGATTTTTCAAAATGGCAATATGAATCTCACTTAATATTCTGTTCAAATCGTTTTGTTTTTACCAGCAAAATAGCCAAAATAGGTAAACAGACAGGAGGCCAAAATCATCAGGTAAATCAAAAGGTCCCAATCCTGCCAAATATCAAAAGCAACACCAAATAACATGGGGCCAAAAGCAGCCAGGAAATAACCTGCGGACTGCGCCATTCCGGACAAGGCTGAGGTATAATTGTCACCTTTGGTTCGAAGTGCAATAAGGGTATAGGCCAGACTGATACTTGCACCCATCCCAAGCCCTATAAACCCTATGCTAAATATGTTTAGCCAAAGTATAGGAATAAACAAACTTGTAAACCCTACGATATAAAGGATACCTATAGACATATTAAAAACGGATTGTTGTTGGTACCTGACGGCTATAAATGGCGCTACAAAGGTGCCCGTCAAACCTACAACCTGCATCAAAGAAGAAGTCAAGCCTGCCTCGACAGGAGACAAGCCCCTTTCGATCATCATGTCCGGAAGCCAAGTCACCAAGGTGAAGAATAAAAAGGACTGAATGCCCATAAACAAAGTCACTTGCCAGGCCAGTTTGGAACGCCAAACAGATTTACTGGTTTTTTCTGGCTTTACTTTTGGTTTAGGGCTAAGTTTTAGCTGCGGCCACCATGCGATAAGTGCTACTAAGAGCAAAGAACTCCAAAAAAGTAGGGAACCTCTCCATCCCCAGCCAAGGTCAATCGCCAAAGGCACACTAATTGCGGTTGCAATGGCTGCCATTAGTGACATGCCCGTGCTATACATCCCCGTTACCGCTCCGGTTTTGGAAGGCATCCGCGCTTTTACTAAAGGGATAAGCAACACATTGCAGATGACTATTCCTATGCCGGTAAGTGCAGTGCCAATAAAAAGGACGTAAGGACCACCCGATACCCTTATTACAGAACCGATACCCAAGACCAACAGCCCGATAAATATTGCTTTGGCCTTGCCAAAATAGTCACCAATAGCAGCAGAGAAAAGTGAGAAAATGGCGAAGCTGAGCAAAGGTAGGGTGGTAAGAAATCCAGCCATACCGTTAGAAAGGGACATTTGTTCCCTGATAAAAGGGAGGAGTGGCCCGACGGCTGTAATGGATGGACGTAGATTAAAAGACACCAGCAAAATACCCAATACCAACCAATGGTTACTGGTCTTGTCCTTTAAACTGTTGATGGTCCTGCTAAAAGTCATTCAAATTGAACCGCTGTTTGGCCATATATGGTTCCGTAAAATGGAAAATAGACAGTAGTTTTTATTTAATTTCTACTTATAAAGTAGGGACTTGGGCAAATAATACTTTTTCGTTCAGCCACCTACCTTCGTAGCTTTTTGAACTGCCATGCAAAGCCTGGCACATTTTACAAGCCATCTCAATGATGGTTTGGCATTTTTTTTATACCTTAAAATGGTAAAATAGGTTATTTGCAATTTTTGGTAGGAATGGCAATTTCTTTTAGTTTCGTGTTTTAGCCATAATCTTTCTTGAATGTATTTATTGTCTCAAAATGAACATATTATAAATGTTAGCGATTATAAAATAAAGAAATATGAAAGCAATAGTTTCTCTACTCCTAATCCTTATATCCCTAAATCTATTACAAGCCCAAGATAGGCTTTCGGGTAGGTCTTTTGCTACGCGGTCTGAGGTATTGGCCCAGCATGGAATGGCGGCTACCAATCATCCCCTCGCAACACAAATAGCCATTGAAATACTGAAGAATGGAGGAAGCGCTGTGGATGCGGCCATTGCGGCCAATGCCTTTTTGGGATTTGCGGACCCTGGAAATAATGGTATGGGTGGAGATTTATTTGCCATTGTTTGGGATGAAAAGACCCAAAAGTTATATGGGCTAAATGCCAGTGGAAAATCACCGGCTAATTTATCCTTGGAAAAATTCAAAGGCGAAGTTGATGCAGGTAAAAGCTACAAGACAGGCCCACTTTCTGTAACAACCCCGGGTGCTGTGGACGGGTGGTTTGAGTTACATAAGAAATTTGGCAGATTGAAATTTAAAGAATTGCTTCAACCCGCCATAAATTATGCGAGAGAAGGTGTTCCTGTTTCTTCTGAAGTGTCAGATAATTTTGCCTCCTTTAATTTGAGCCCTAGCAACCAAGTCTTTGAAGCGGTTTACTTTACGAGTGATGGCAGGCTTCCACGAAAAGGTGAAATATTTAAAAATCCCGATCTGGCGAATACCCTGGACCTTATTGCCAATCAAGGCAGAGACGGATTTTACAAAGGGAAAGTCGCTCAAACTATTGAAGATCATTTGAAAGCTAAAGGTGGCTATCTTACTAAAGAGGATTTGGCTAACAACAAACCACAATGGGTCGATCCCGTATCGATCAACTATCGCGGATATGATATTTGGGAAATGCCACCCAATGGTCAGGGTATGGCGGCACTTCAGATACTAAATATTCTTAAAGGTTTCGACCTGAGCAGTATGGGGTATGGGAGCTCTGAACACATTCATACCTTCTTAGAAGCTAAAAAGTTAGCCTATGCTGACATGACAAAATATTACGGGGATCCGAATTTTGGCAATATTCCATTGAGTAGTTTATTGTCGGACGAGTATGCAGCGGAACGTAGAAAATTGATTGATCCGAACAAGGCAGGAAATTTTGAAGCCGGATTAACATCCGGTGACCATACCATCTATTTGACTGTAGCAGACAGGGACGGTAATATGATTTCATTGATTCAAAGTAACTCGGCCCTCTTTGGTTCCAGAGAGGTACCAGATGGCTTAGGCTTTGTGCTTCAAAATAGAGGTGCTGGATTTGTACTGGAAGAAGGTCATATTAACAATTATGCGCCGGGTAAGCGTCCTTTCCATACCATTATTCCCGCCTTTGTAACCAAAAATAACAAACCTTTTATGAGTTTTGGTCTAATGGGAGGAGACATGCAAACGCAAGGACATGCTCAGATCATCATGAATATTATTGATTTTAACATGAACCTACAGGAGGCAGGCGATGCGCCTCGAATCTACCATCGAGAGGAAAGCCTAAAGAATGGAGGTACCTACCTGGAATCGGGATTTGATTATGAAACCATCCGTGACCTAATTGATAGAGGGCATACCATCCGAATGGGCAAGGGTATTTTTGGTGGTTATCAGGCCATAATGTTCAAAAATGGTGTTTATTATGGCGCCTCTGAATCAAGAAAAGATGGACAAGCCGCAGGATATTAAACCCGAATAGGCATTACCCTTAAAATAAAACGATTACACCCTTTTCTGAGAAGAGTCAGGACTGAATACAATGAATTCTATAGTATAATCAGGGTTTAATAAACAATATACCAGAAAAACTGCACGAGTTAGCGAAGTGTTTGAATGATACTAGTCATGATGGCTATAATTCCTCATGCTTCAGCTCCGCTCAGCCGCCGGAGGGGGCGGGACCAAGTCTAAAGCACACCGTCCTAGCCGGTTCCTGAGCGGAGCCTAAGGAAAAGGCCGCAGATTATTTGCGGGTAAATAATGGAAAGAACAGTCCTAAAATAGAACGCGTCGAAGTTCGTCCGTATTCTTTGACGTTAGAAGGCAAAGTAATATCTGTACCCATCTCCAATTTAATCCAGGGAAAACCAGCCGTATTAATGTGGGGCACGCAATGGCTCACCTTATCGTAGAAAAGGGACTTTGGATAAAATGAAAAGGTAAAATGCCGGCTATTTAAAATGAGGGTTTTCAGTAATGTTTGATTATTGTTTTTGACAATAAAGCAGTTTGTCGACAATTATTCTTTCTCAAGTAAGGTGTCAATATGCTTGATCATGTCCATTAGTTCCGGTCGATAGGTTTTTTGCAACATAATCATATAATCTATTGTCTGTATCTTTTTGTACCGCTTACGAATATTTTTTTTCGTATACTCAGTCTTTCAAGGTTTTATCAAAAAAATAGTAGGGTTTAGTCTCCCAATGTATAGCCCGCTTACATTGCTATTTAAGGGCAAAAAGGTTGATGTCATTGCAGGGAAATGTATGCTGTGGTCATTAATCCTTTATTCAGAAGATTCCAATCAAACCAGAATTTTATCCCGGTCACTCCTTCATAAATGAAAACAATAAAAGTTAGCTGATTTTGGACAAAAATCAAATAGGAGAAGCCATAATTTTCAGGTTGGTGATTAATACCAAAAAACACAATAGTATAGCATTACTCCATCTAACTTATTTAAGGTTTACATGTTAACCTGAGTTCGATTTAAAATTGTCCTAAAAAAACGGCTATATCGTCACTGCGAACCCTTTTGGTGGGGTTTCTGAGGTGGGAAAGGGTGTGGCAGTCTCGTCTTGCTGGGGATTCCCACGGCTTTCTCCACTAAAAGTCCTCCCTAAGCCTCGGAATGACGATTTTTTCATAATAATGGGTCGAACTCAGGTTGTTAGTAAGCAGTTGCCATTAAACAATTTCTAGGACATTAGCCCCAATGTCATTAAGTTAAGACGATATTTTTATATGGCTGTTAGATGATCCGTGATTTATTTAAAAAATGTACCAATTAACAGGAGCCTAAGAATATTTTGTGGTTAATGACGCACTTCTTTTCGA